>JAAHTH010002725.1_pt1 | contig 13016 bp, 18 predicted proteins | sample 6116091 | NCBI WGS metagenome assembly JAAHTH01 (sample SAMN13939990, study PRJNA603662) | sponge metagenome | isolation source: marine sponge | host: Mycale hentscheli | place: New Zealand | collected 2006
TTACTAGAAACTCAAATAAGAGATGTAGTCTTAGCCTATGGTTTACATCAAGACGATGATCGCGATGAAATATTACAATTCATAGCGGAAAGTATTTTAAACGATAATTACGAGGTAGCATCAATATGACAGGCAAAGGATCTGGAAGACGCAAGGAAGACATAAACAAGATACGCAATAATTGGGATAGCGTATTTGGTAAAAAGAAAAAGGAACTAATAACCGAAGTAACGATTGAATTTACCATGCAAGGCAACCCAAATATAAACGACATGAATAACCAAGTTGAAAAAATGTTAAAAGAGAATAAAATTATATATTCAACCGTAACCAAATATATTTAATGCTTGAACTGATTATAAAAATAATACTATCGCTATCTGGCGTGTTCGCACTCATGCTCGTACTAACCTCATTAGCAATAGTAATAATCGACAGAAAGCACTAAGTTACGACTAGCGAGTGCGTCATTACTCTCCGTAGATGACAAACCCCCCTATAAGTCTCTCGCTAGTCACTCCACGCACGGAGGACACGCCCCACGCACGCACGAAAAAAAGATTAGGTATAACCCCACTTTACCCTTATAATGAATCTACAGAGCTTAGGCGTATCTATAGACCACGATCCCCCTTTCACTCCTCTCCAGGTATGTCTTAGCTCTCCTTAATAATCTCATTCGCTAAACCCACCAAAAGATAATGCTTCTTACCACTAGCTTGACTCTTTCTTAATCTTCCCTCCACGCCTTCAAGCACGCACCAAAGAACTTCTTTTTCAATCAACTCTTTCATGCCTCTCCCAGCTGTTCTCCTACTAACGCCAATCATCTTACAATAATAACTAACCGCATCATGCGAACTAAACGTCTCAAACCTATACCGCTCACATACCGCCCAAAGAACGAGCTTCGCACTAACAGTTAAATCCTCACGCCCACACGCACGTCTGAATATTCTCCACACACACGAACGCATCTTCATATAATTATCACTCACGCAGGCAAGCGGTACTAACGCGCTTGCGTGTAAGCGTGGAACTTCGCTAGGTATCACCCACCAATATTCTTTATTCTTTTTATCAAACTTTCTAATCATTTACGCTCGCTCGCACGCGTTTGTTTTTGCTCGCGTGGAGGGGGAAAACGCCTCCAGCGTTTTTCCACTCCTATAACATGGTATGTTATGGATATATGCGACAATTTGTCTATAGTAGGTACCATTTTTGTCGCAATCAGGTACCACTTTTGTCGCATGTTGGTTAAAAATACATTTCATAATCTGTCTTTGGCATAGAGTTTATTGGCTCTAAAACTCCGTCTTTTCTTATTAAAGTTTGCACTCCATAATCCACATTACCAGAGTTAGATTTGACTAAGGCCGCCTTGACCACGCTCAACCTATCGTATGGTATATTCGCTTGTTCACATAACTCCTCTGCATCTGATTCGCTTGGTATCCACATAGAAATTGCAAACCTAACTGAATCTGTGATTGAACTTGCACCTCTTATATCTGCTTTGTGTGAATAAGGATCATCAGAATCATTGGTAATGGATTGTTTATTAATATGATGCGTTGTTAAAGTAGTACAACCAATATTGGCACTAATCATCGCACAATAACTTCCCCAGAGTTGTCCTGCTTCATTACTTTGCGACACACTAGCCGTTGTAAAGGCTTGTAATGGGTCGAACGCAACTAATTTTAAGTTCTCTATACCTTTTAATTCTTCTACTATCTCTCTTGCTTGTTCAGTTATACCTTCTTCTCGCAATAAAATTAATGGCTCTTTTTGGTCTGGTATTGGATAAACATAGACATCGTTGTTATGTTTAAACCTTTCTCCAAAAGGGTCTAATAAATCAATCCTATGGTGTACTTCAACTAAATCATCTTCAGCACAAAAAATTACACTAGAGCCATTCTCTTTTACATCTTTACCCCACCAAGTAGAGCCTTTGGCTATTGCTAGTGCTAACTGTAATAATGATAATGATTTACCTACACCACCACTACTAGCTAATATTCCTGGTTTGGCTAATGGTATAAACGAATCTACTAAAAACTTTTGCGGTTCTGGTTTCTCAATTAAATTACGAATAGCATACTTTTTAATATTAAATTTAGATTCAGTTAGTTCTTGTTTAACTTTATCTAAACCATGTTTTAAATATAAGTCGTTATAATCTCCTATCTCGCTCGGCAAACGCACGCAAGCATTCGTCACACTCTGCACACACTCTTGGGCTTTCTTCTCTCCGACTCCGCTTTCATCATTATCTAACGCAACCACAATCCTAGCACCTGAAAGCCTGCGTATTTGAAGGGCTACTGCCATGACGAAATTGGCAGAAAATACGCAAGCTACAGGAATCTGGGTTGCTTCATAAATAGTTGCAGAGGTTGAATAACCTTCTGCTAATATAATTTTATCTAGTTTTGGAATATCTTTTATCTCAGCACCAATGAGAAATATGTTGCCTTTTATTTCTGAATCAGAGGCGAATCTTTTTTCACCATTTTTACTAATATACTGTAGAGAACGTATGTCTCCTGTTGTAGAATACACACCGCAAACCAACATATCCTGGTATTGCTTTAAACCATAATTTTTAACCTTTTTATTTGTGAGATAGTCATGTTCAATAACATTCGTGTAAGAGTCAAACCAGCGTTCTACTTTTTTAGCCACTTCATTGTGCCTTTGTTTTTTAGTTTCTTCGGCCCTTTTCTTAGCCTCTTGCAGTTGACGTTGTAAATCATCTCTTTGTTGTGGTGTCATAGCTTGATGATTAACACTTGACCATTTACCTTCAAAGCCTGTTTTCCAATTACCAAAGGTTGCAAAGTAATTGCCGTTTACTTCATTAATTACATAATAGCCAGACTTTTGGTTGGTATCAGCTTTAACACCAGCTAGTTCATTAACTGGTACTCTTACTATTTCTCCTGTTATTTGTAAATGATCGATACGCAAGCCTTGTGCTTGCATTTCATTTATTAAGTCGCTTGTGTCTTTTGGTTTAGTTTGTTCTAAATTATTTCCTTCTGGAAAGTATTTCGTCAGATCCATGTTTTGCCCTTTCATCGTCTTGTTGGGCAACTTCATTTGCCCAGTTTAAATATTCCCTTACGATAGAAGTAAAGACTCTTTTCCTATTGTCTCTATCCCATTTATGTAAAGGTTCATTACGTTCCTCTCTTGCTAATTCTACATAGACATTCTTGGTTTGTGCAATAGAGTATTCAACACCTTCGTCATTTAATTGTGCTTTGTTTGGTAATCGTTTACCCTCTCCAATCTTTTTTAAATGATTCATACTGCACGCTCCCAACCAGTAGTCTCCGTCTTTGTAAAGTAGTGGCCCAGCTGGTGCTTTACAATATGCACACAGCGTGGGCTTGTTATTACCATTAAACTTAAAATGGTGTGTCGTCATCATCAACAGTAGTTGTACCCATTGCTGCTAAGTCAGAATCAGACGGACCAGTTTTAATATTGTCATCAACAGCTTCTGCTTTTTTATCAGTAGCCTGCCAAGTTCTACCCCAATCTTCATTAATCTTTAGATAACCATTATCATCTTTGACTAATTCAGCTGAGACACTTTTACCCATAAATGCAGTTGCAGTATTCTTTGGCGGTTCTTTAATACCCATAGCTTGTGCCATAAGCATCATTGATTTAACACCGCTTTGAACATACTTTTCATTTTCGTGACCAACAGTAAAGGTATGATTTAACCTTATACTAGTACCGTCAATTTCAAAGTACATCTTACAACCACGCCAACCGTTTCTACCTTCTACTAAATCTTCATCTTCGCCTTGCCAATGTAGAACGTGTCTACCTGGCTCAACAACCGACTTACCTTCATTAGAGGTATCTACATTAAAATTACTTAAATCCATTTTTTACTCCTTTTAGATTAACCAGGATCGTAAGACGAATAAGTATTAAGATACTCATTCAAATCTTCACAATCCTTTTTTAAATCAGCAAGCCTATCGTAGGTTTCAACTGGATAAGACTCGGCTTCAAAATCAACTTTAGTTAATAATGAATCAAGTCTTGCAGTTATCCTGTCAAGGTCTCGCTGTACCACATCAATGTCAGATAAGATACTCACTTCAACATTTCCTCACGGATTGCGTTCCAATCCATTGGTAATTCGTCTGGTAAGTTATATCTGTTTTTTGCAAGAAAGGCTGGGTCGTTATTGGTATAGATGATTCTATCACCAGACACAGTTTTGGTAGTCATACCACTCTTACCTTGCACCTTAATAGTTCCTAACTTCTTAGCCGCAAAAAAGCAAGCATCAGAATGTTCCAACAATAATGCTGAAGCTTTCTTATGAAGTTTAAGAGAATATCTATCGTAAGCTTCGATTCGTGGATCTTCCACTTTTCTAACTTCACTATGACATATCTGGAATATCATCATTCCTTTATCTCTTAGTCTATTAAGTTTTTCTACATACTCACCCCAATATCGAAGTGTCTCTGCATATCCTTTACCATAGCTAGGTTGATCTATTGATTTCCAGCTATTATCTTCACAAACTTTATCCCAAAGTAATCTCTCAAACCAATCTAATGAATCAACACAAACAGTTTTGTATTCATGTTTCTCATTATGAAGTTCATCTAAATTACTCATTACATCAGAATATGTTTTACACGGTATATGATCCATTTGAATCTTACCTAAACCATCTTCAACATCTAACATAATTGGGTTTCTGGTTTGTGATGCTAAATAAGTTTTACCAACAGCAGCTTCACCATGAACAATAATTCTTGGTGGTTTCTGTTTAGTCTTTTTTCGTATATCAGCTAAACTCATTTAGACACCTCAATCTTTTTTTCTTCTACTGGCTCTAATATGTTTCGCATACGAGCTTCGTAAGATGAAAGTAAGGTATTTAAGTCATCTATATCATTGTTAGCTTTAATAATAAAATCATCTCTGATTTGTTTTTTCTCTTGCCAACGTATATAAAGTTGCTTTGCTTCATCTGGCATATCATTAACTTTATGCTCCTTGCCATCGTCAGCAAACTTAACTGTTGGTTCATCAACAGCTTTCTTTTTTTCACTCATTAGTTTCTCCTTTATTATATTGTTTATATAAATCGCAGATGCTTCTTGCGTTACAAAAGCGACAATGATCCCCATAAACAAATACAGGGTTTTCCTCCAAGCACGCATCCACGCACGGCTGTAAGAAATCGTATGCCCAATCCACCAGAAATTCAGCGGTGGTGGTCCAAGTCTTTATAGGTCCGCCTCCCCACGTTGCGCGAGGTTGGACTATTGTAATCTCTACTTCAGTATCTTCATTACCATAACGAGATAATGCACCTATTGCATATATCATGGCTTGTTTGTTGTGTTCTGGACTAACAGGATATTTACCTGTCTTTAAATCTATCACGCACATTTTATGTGGAGTGATTATTAGTGCGTCTGCATAACCGTATAAATCTTCTGATATTTCTTGCAGTCTTACTTTTTGTTCTACTAATAGTTTGCCGTTTAATCTTTTTGCTCGTTCTTGTACATAATCAACATAAATCTTTGCACAATCAATCATGTCTTGGTCGACTTCTATTTCAAAATCTTCTACATATTCTTTTTTACCAAGCCAATAATCTTCAAGTGTCACATCAACTAAGAATCCCTTTAAGAGTTGTTCTGTCATGTTGTGAATTAATGTACCAACAGCGGCTGGTAAACCAACCTGATAATCAACCTTGGCTGCCAGAGATGGCATACCTGGGCAGTTAGTCCATTTTTCAGCAGCTGATGGGCTAAGTTTGGCGTGTTTCATGTGATACCCTTGCTTCTTCTTCTGCTTTTATGATTTCGTCAATATCATATACAATTTTACCATTAAGGTTAAAATAGTCAGGTCCTACCTTTTTAGCACGCCAACCCTCTATGGTTCTTGGAGATCTTCTCCACCTTTGAGCGAGTTGTTTAGTATCTAGGAAAGTTTTATCTTTTTCCATTTAATCTCCCTTTTTGTTTTGATTTGTTATAATATATATGTAAATGTACTTGAATACAACAGTTAATTTAAAAAAAGGAGTAAAAATATGTCGATAGACGATATAAAAAAAGAAGAATGGGATCGAGTTCGTAAAGACGGACAGGATAATGTAACTGATATAAAACCAGATATGGTTAACAAACCAGCACATTACCAAGGAAAGATAGAGTGCATAGAACTAATCAGAGATAGAGTTGGTTCTAAAGGATATGCAGCTTATTTAGAAGGTAATATCTGGAAGTATTTATATAGACATAAGAATAAAGAAGAGAACATACAAGACTTAAAAAAATGTCAATGGTATCTAAACGAGTTAGTTAGATATTACGAGGAGTTGTAGGGATTTACCAAGGAGGTAAACATGAACTTATATGAGTTTGATGATCGAATCTTAAAAGAAAGAAACGGAAGAAAACCTATATATGTAAACAAACACCTTGCAGAAAGATTTAAAAACTTCTGTAAGAGTGAGCAGAAACAACCACATGAAGTGGCTGAATATCTAATATCATTAGGTATGAACTCTGCTAAATATTATGAAGAACCTAAGGTGTCTGTTGACATCGAAGCTCTTTAAATAGGTTTTTGACATTGGTAAGCGAGTCCATCGCTTGCATCTCTTCGTCTTTAATAGTTTTCTGTTTGCTTCCGTCTGGAAAAGTAAACAAAACCTTTTGCGGATCTAATGCAACCAAAGCATAAACGTCTATTGCATCTTTGTCGTATTGTCTTTTTTTGGTAAACGAACCACGTCTAAAATCATATTCCCATGATACTCTATGGTTTCTTATTTTAGATTGTGTTTTAACTTGGCATTTATATAGCTTATGGTCAACGTCAAAAATTATGTCTGCTTCTGCGCTATGCGGAACGATAACCACAGTATCAGCATATAAAGAAAGTAACGAGGCTACTAAGTATTCTCCAGATCGGCCAACTCTTTCCGATTGGCGTGGCATGAGGTTATTCTAGTACACCTGATTGTTTTTCTTTTAAGGTGTTATATTTTTGTTCAATTTCTGGAAACATAAAAAATGTTTCATCTCTTGCTTCTTTTTGGTTTGTTTGCAATATATCTTTAAATATTTCTTGTTTTTCAAAATCAGTATATGTATTCCATAATGGAGATTTTATTTCATCTTCTATTTGTTCTTTTGTTCTATAAACTTGTTGCAAACTTAACATATATTCATACTGCTCTGAAGTTAAAGGAACTCCCTTTATACTTCTTTGTGGCATAGATGGTGCGTAACCAACTCTTTGAAATTCATTAAAAACTAAATCGTTTGTAATTTCACTTTTTCTTGCTGGTGAAAATACCTCTCCAATTTTTCCTAAAGATTCTGGAGCAGCACCTGGTGTATATATTATTGGATCACCAAAAACATTTCTTCTTGGTGGTAAAGATTTTGACATACCAGGTATTTTATTCATTAAAGCATCTTGTAAACCCCTTACATCTCTTACAACAGGGTCATCATATCTTCTTACATAACCAACTACATTAGGTATTGGACTAGATAAAAAATTAGTTATATATCTTCCGCCGTATCTTTCTGGGTCATCTATGGCTTTTATTAAATCTGACAAACCTCTAAGATATGTTTTGTTTGTTATATTGTCAGCAAATGATGCCAAAAGATATGCACTCATTTTATTAATATCATCAGTTAATTCTTCATCTTCTTTTTCTTGATTTAGTGTTCTTTCAATTAATTTGTTGTCAGCAACCATGTTTGCGGCATTAACAAAATCAGCAGTAAGACCTAGCAAAATACCAAATGGCTCAAATCTTTGATATGAAATATATTCATCTCCTATCTTAACTGAATATTCTTGCCATCCTGTCTCTCTTAAAACAGCCCTTTCTCTAGGATCTTCAGGTCCTCTACCTGTAATCAGTCCTTGATTTGCATATAAACCAAGAGCAGACATTACAGCCCCTGTAAATCCTATTTTTGCTCTTGCTATATCTGCTTCAGCTCCGCCAGCTTTAATTGCATTTTTGTATCTTTCTGTAACAGTTCCCGCCGGCGTTCTTTCAAAAGCATATTTAATTATATTAATTGGAGTTCTTATAAATGGTGCTATAAACCTGCCAAGCTTAAATCCAGGCTGCGTCAATATTTCTTGTAAACTTTGTCCAAACTTTCCTAGTGGGTTGTTGTAAGTTTGATACCTAGCATAATCAACAGACTTCATATCTAAATCTGGTAATTGTTCTTTTGGATTATTTACAATTTCGTTTACTCTTTTTCTAACAGCGTTAAAACCTTTTTTACCTTCTTTTAAAGCTTGTCTTGTTGCTAAACCCATAAGCTCTTGTCTGTAATTTATTCCTTTAAAAAATAAATCTTCAGCACCAAGAAATCTAGTTGGTGTTCTTATTATTTTACCTGCAAGTCCTGGTATTGCTTTTTTTCTTGCAAGCTCCACTTTTAAAAAAGGATCAGCGAGATAGTCCTCATCAATTAAAGCTTTTGTTCCAGCTTTCAATCCGTCTATAAAGCCTAAAACATTTCCTATTAATCTTGCTCCGACCTCTTTAAAAGTAACTCTATCTGTTTCTTTTGCTCTTTTTAATAAACCAAAAGATGCAGCTGTAACCTGTTCTCCAGCAGACATACCTATATTAAGAGCATTACCAATCATATTAACTAAGTGCGTTGGTGGTGCAGATAATAAAGAATTTATCCAAGCTTCTTGTATCATATCCAAGCCTGATGGTTTATAAGTATCTTTTAAAAATCTTGATACTTTGGCTGGATCTTCTAGTTGTGTAATTGCATCTGCTATAGCATCCAAGCTTTCTCTTTTGCCCTTATTTTCTTGAAAGTATTTAGATATTGCTTTGCTTTGTTCTATCTCAGAACTTCTTGCAACCTGTCTAAAAGAACCCAATGTTCTACCAGCTTCAGCTGTCATTTCAACAAGTTTTTCTAATAAAGCAACGTGTCTAGTTACAGCTTCATCAAATTGAAACCTTAACTTGTCTGTAGCTTTTTCAGGATCTTTCATAAGCTTAGAAAGTTTTGTTACTTCAGCCAAAGAATCTAAGTGCATTTGTCTTGTTTTGTAAGCTATAGGAGCATTAAAAACAATTCTTTTTTCACCTGATAAATCTTTATATTGTAAATTTTTTAATGTATTAAAATCTAAACCAGTTTCATCTGCCAAAGCTTTCAACTCTTGTCCATCTGTTCCAAACTTTGTTACATTTTTAGCCGCTGTTATTGATGGTTGATATTCTTCAACCAAGTCTACTATTTTTTGTTTGTTTTCAATAGGAGCATCAATTCTTTTTAAATTTATATTTTCTGCATATTTTGGCAACTCTGGTTTTAAAGGATCAATTGTAAATTGTGGTTGAAAATCTGGCGTATCTATAAATCTTTCATAATTACTTTTTAGTGTAGGAACAACATCCGATGGTGCTACATCTAAAGTTGGCAATTCTTTTTCTTTTTTTATTGCTGGATCTTCTATTTCTGTTTTTAATATTTTTTCTGTTTCAATATCTTTTGGTAATTTTTTATCTAATTCTTTTGCTGTTTTAATCTTACCAGCAAATCTAAACAAAGCCTCGACTGGCAATGCTAAACCAACAGATTCTAAAGACATTTTAAACCTTGCCAAGGCTTCATTATCATCAGGGTCTGCTTGTAAGAATTCTGTAAAAGGATTTCTGAGTGCTGGTACAGATTCTATTAAATTTGACAATCTTTCTTCGTCTGGTGAAAAAGCTATATTTTCAGCAGCAACCCCTAAACCTAAAATAGTTGGTAGTTTTTTTGCTGTTGTAACACCGACATTTTTAGCAAGTGCTGCATACGATCCTCCAAAGCCTATAACATCTCTTGCTATTTTTCCTGCTGTTTTTTCAGGTTCTTTTATTTCTGGTATATTTTTTGAAGCTGCTGTATATATGTTTTCTTGCTCTATAATATTATTTAAAATATTTAAAGCATCAACATCATTATTTTTTCTTGCAGTTCCTATTGCTTTTCCAATCTCGGTTGGACTAAATTTTTTAGAAAAACCAACAAAATCTAGTGTACTAGATAAAACATCTCTAGCAGCTCCAACCAAGGTTCTATATGTGTTAGTTCCAAAACCAACATCTTCCTCTGTTTCTTGCGGCTTATATTCTTCCAATGGAACTAATTTAGAAGGAGGTTGTTTTGTATCTTGTGGTTGATACTCTTCTAATGGAACTAAAGGCATGATTTTTTATGAACCTGTTTCTACAAATTTATTACCATCTTTGTCTTTAAATATTTTTTTTCCATCCTGTGTTGTTTCACCAGTGTCTATATAACCATTTTGCACGTCATTTTCTGTACCTGCACCTGTACCTGGAAATCTACTTAAACCTCTTGTTCTTCTTTCGAATGGGTCTAAGTTTTGTATTTGTGCAAGAGTTTCTTTTTCATTTGTTGTTAAAGAGTCATATCCAAAATCATTTATTTTTTTTAATAACGCAGCTCTTATTCTGTCTGTGGTTATTTTTGTTGGCTCATAGGCTTGCATTAAAGTTTGAGCTTTGGTTTGCACATTTAATGACTTTAATAAATCTTTTTGTGATTGTGGTAAATTAGATTTATCAATAGCATCATCTAATTTTTTATTTAATTCTTCTTGTTTTTTTTCTTGCTCTGCTCTTTGCGTTTGTTGTTCAGCTAATTGCATTCTTCTAGGATCACCAGATAATATGGCGGTTGCTCTACCTAAACTTCTTTGTAAAGCCTGCATACCTTCTTGCCTACGTCTTTCAGCTTCCTCTGGCGATACTTGTTGCATAGGGTCATAACCACCCATTTCTGTTAGTCCTCTTTGATAACCCTGACCTATACCTTTGAAAAAATCTCTTATTGCCATTTTAAATGTTTATTCCTCCCATACCTAAAAGCTTACCAGCCGTTAAATCAAATGTTTGTTGTGGTTTTGGTTGAAACAAATTAGTAAACATTGGTTTTGTTGTTTGGTAAAGATCTTGTGCAGCATAAAACTTTTCTAAACCACTAGGTTTATATCCGCCAGTTTCTGTAATTGTTGGTGATACTGCGCTTACACCAGCTGTTAATAAACCAAGTTGTTGTTGCGGATAAGCTAATGCTCTTTGGAACTCGCCTCTTTGCGCTCCGATAGCTTGTTGTTGTAATGCTTGTTGTTGTTGTCCTATACCGCCTAGCAAACCAAGTCCTTGTAACTGTTGCCCAGCTAAACCTCCTAACAAACCTGCTTGTTGTTGTCTAGCTTGTAACTCAAATTGTGGTGCAAACTGTGCCATTTGCATTTGTCTTGCAATATCAGACTCAGCAGATCTTAAAGCTTGACCGTAACCTCTTTCTCTTTGTTCAGCGGCTGTTCTTGCCATAACCTCTGCAAAAGGTCTTTGTGATTCTGCTTCTAATATTGCAGAACGAGAACCGCCAAAAGCACCTGCTCTTATAGCTCTTTCTTGTGCGCCAGTTCTTGCTATATCAGCTTGTCGCTGTATATCTTGCATAGTTGCATCTATAACTTGTTGTTGATACGGTGATTGATAAGCACCTATATCAGCTGAAAGCAAAGAGCCTACTGGTGCAACCGTTGGTCTTTGTTCTTGTGCTAGTGTTTGTAAACCTTTGGTAGGATCAAAAGCCATACCAGATTCAAATATTCCTCTAGTAGCTTGAAACTGTCGTAATTGGTCTGGAGAAAAACCAGCAACCATTGGACCTGTATAAGGTATAAATGGTTGTTGTGCAATCTGTTGCGACCTTCTATAAAGGTCTTGTTGCATAGCTTGTGTTTCTGGGTCTACTTGTTTTGTTTCTGTTGTTTGTCCAGCAGCCGAACCTCCGCCACCAGTTAAACTTTTAACTGCGCCAACAGCTCCTGCTACTTTTCCTACTCCTGCTATGACTGGTAATGCTTGTGGCATATTATCTCCTATAAATCTTTACTTAATAACACTTCTTGTTTTATGCCTAAGTGTTTTGCTTTTCTAATCCATCCTTTTCTGCCGCCACCGTATAATCGTTTAACGCCAGATTCTCTTGCAAATGTTTCTATATGTTTAAACATTTCTTCAAATTCTTTAAAGTTTCCTGCAAACACCAATATATTCATTGATAGCATCTGCGGAAAAGGTATTATCTCTGTAACCATAGCTGATTTTTTACCTGGCCATAAAAGAGCTATACCATTTCTTATTTTATCTTCTATGTCATCAATTGTATAGGTATCTTGGTATTTCATAGATTTTTCAAGCCATGGCTTACATCTTTCCCATTCAATCTCCCAAGGATCTTTCTTCGCTTGGCTTATATCAACTACTTTATTAGTCACCTTTTGCATATTCTACGATGCTCGCATAAACAGTTAAATTACCAGCACGATCTGCTTGTACTTTTAATACATCGCCTTGTTTTAAGACAAGACTTTTACTTAATAACTCTTCTGTATCATAGGCAGTTATTACATATTCTTTAAATAAAGTATAAGTTGTTCCACCGCTTACTACTGTAACTGTTATATTGGTTTGTTGGTTGTCATGGTCACAAACCAAAAAAGATTCAACAATAGAAAAAGTAAAGTCATCGCCGCTTGGTGTTGTATATAATGTTGTTAAATCTGTAGTAGTAAGTATTTCATTTGCTGTTTCAGCTCTTTGTATATACTGTCTTTGTGAGGATAAATCCATTATCTTCTACCTCTAGTTCTTACATTCAATCTTATATTACCAACTTGGAAGTCTTGATTAGTGCTACCTGTTACAGTCATTTGTACTTGTCTTGCTGTAAACCTAGCATCGGTATATCCATCATTTTCAAAGGTAAAACTACCAAAGTCTGTTTCGCTACCTAATGGGGTAAACTTACCTTTAAAACTTATTGTTACACCTGGTAATGTGTTTGCTTCTTCATCTGGAATAATCTGATTACATTGCACATAGTTATCACCATTACCTA
>JAAHTH010002729.1_pt1 | contig 13012 bp, 3 predicted proteins | sample 6116091 | NCBI WGS metagenome assembly JAAHTH01 (sample SAMN13939990, study PRJNA603662) | sponge metagenome | isolation source: marine sponge | host: Mycale hentscheli | place: New Zealand | collected 2006
AACTCTTCAAAGCTTTTTATATTCATTATTTTGAATATTACCATTAAATTTTTTATTTTATTCATTATAACAATTATTACAAACTAAATTATATCCCAAAAATTCACATTATTTATTATCATCATCTTCATATTCCATTTAAGATTTACATTCATAACATAATTTATTTTATTTATCAAAATATTCTTTATAACTTAATACTTCTACTTCATAAGGTTAATAACAATAATTTTTTGGTAATTATAAATTTTATTCTTTAATTAACTCCATTTAATAATTATAAAAATATTTCATTATTAAATTATTTAAATTTAATTATTTAATTATATTATTTATTAATATTAAGTATCTTATTATTATTATTCTATTTCAAAATCAGAATCGGTTGAATCTGTTAAAGTTGAATCTGTTAATGTTTATGTACTTATACTATAAGTTGAATCATTAGAACTTGTAGTTTCTGAATCTAATATATTATTCATTTATTATAAATATAATATAAAAAATAAATATAATTATAAATACTCATAATGGGTCATTATTACAATATAAAGTTAAATTAATAATTGGTGTGAACGCTGTATTATCAAAATCATAAACTATGGGTTTATCATTTTCATCTAAAAATTAAAATTAGATTTAACTTAATGATTGTGAATTAAAAGGTGATGTTTTCAATCCGTGCCCATTAGGATTTAAATAGCGTTAGTCTTGTCCATAATTGACGCTAATACCAATAACATCTACAAGAGCAAACTCATAAGGGTTGTTAGGATTTGATAATTAGGGGCAAATAACTTAAATAGCACCAACACCTTATAAATTTGCTTTTCTATAATTTTTCGCAAGATTTAAATCTTTCGTAATATTATATGTTGCTGTCTCATATCCTAGCATTTAAAATGCTTTTGTTTAACCAGTAATAGTGAATGTTGCTATTGGACTTGTTATAAACTGATATGTATATGGACTAACGTTAGTATCTAATATAAATTAAACATTGGTTGGAGTGCTACCTTAAGCTGCAAATTATGCAACAAATTTACTCACTATCTCATTTTATAATGATGCGACTGTTGTATAATTATTAGGTGTTAGTGAAACTGTGATAAATTCAGTAGGGGGATTTTGTGAACCTGCTCCATAAAAATTCATCGTAAACGTGTTATTTTTACTATTAATATTTTATAAATTATTAACAAATTAAAAATTATTCACAACTGCTCCTTAAACGCCGTGCTATATATTTTAAAATTAATAAGTTATTGTAGATGTATCTGGTTCATATTTAACATTATTTTCTTTTAAACATAATTAATATGTTTATAAATTTTCATCATTCATTATTTATATATTATAAAAAATAACTTAAACAATAATATATTTCAATAATCTAATTATAGAATTTTAGATAAATTAATACAATATCTTTGATTAATTGGAGCTCTTTGATTTATAAATAAGAAAGAATATGGTTAATCTTATAATGATTTTAAATAAATATCTTCAAATTATGTAGCTTTCATTTTTGGTAATCTTAATTCAGCTGAAACAGATTATATTTCAGTATATATATTTAATTAAAATAAAACATAATATGATGTATTTCTTCTGATAGTATTACCTAATATTTTATGACTTTATGTGAGTAATATAGGTGATATATTTAAATGTCTTCCTTATGTATATAACATACTAATTAATGAACCATTTGTTAATTTCATAGAAGTATTAACAACATCATCTATAATTACTAATTTTTATTCACACAATTAAGCATCTGATTTAATTAGATCTTTTTATTATTTTATTAAATTTATTAATACTTCTTAATATTAATTTTCATCATCAATAACATTATCTTAAATATTAAAATCTTCTGGTAATTTTTGAGGATTATATAATTATTTTTAAAAATTGATCCAAGTATTATCTGTATTAGCATTAGGAGAAATTAATATAATATTTTCAGGTTTATAATATTATAATATTTTATATTAATCATTCATTATTAAATTAGTAATAAAAGTTGTTTTCCCTGCTCTTGAGTTTCCTAAAATTACCATACTAAATTCAGGTTTAAATAGATTACTTTTTTTAATACTATTATCTACATTTTTACATTCTAATAATTTTTTGTTTCTAATTTAATTTAATAATTCACTAATTTATTATTCACTAAGATTATTAATATCCATTTATATATTTAATAAAATATTTCAATCGGAATTATTACTATTCTTTAACTAACTATGTTCATTTGGTATTGGAGAACTATTATTACTTTATGATTAATTTAATTATAATTTCAACATTTATTATAATATTTCTAATTTAGAATTATAAATAGTTTCTTATCTATTTAATACTTATTTTTTATCATTTCTATGTATATTTTTTGATTTATTATTCTTTTTCTTTTAAACTATTAAATAACTCTATAATAACATTATAGCAAATAAGAAGATTTAACTTAATATATCAGTATATTAATATTCTTTATTTTTATCCATTTATAATAATTATTTTTATTTTATTATAAATATATAATTATAAAAATGTAAAATTTACAAGAAGCGATGGAGTAAATGACTACTGAACGTGATTATAATAAAGGTGATTTAAGAGCATTAATTCGAGGGGCTAATGTAGTGTATTCTAATGCAGAAATACGTAACCTTACAGAATTTAAAACTAATGGTTAAGAATTTGATATAAGGTTATCATCTTCTGATTAAGTAGTTAATATAGGTGATACCAGATTTTGTTTTAGGTTGAAGCTACCAACTCCAGGAACGGATGTACCTGTGAATGGATTATTAGACCCATGGATGTATAATTTACCAGATGTAGCAACATTATTTGAGGTATAAAGTTGTACTCTTGATAATACATCATTAATTTATACTAATAGAGTTAATAAAAATATGAACATTCGTAGAGCAATTATGAGTAGGGTGAAATAATATGATCCAGAATGTGATCCACTCTAAAATAAAATTTAAACAGCATAATAAACGATTGCTTTAAGTTAAGAAATGAACCTTTTAGGTGCTACTGATAAGACAGCTACAGGAGGACTTATAGCATCATAAACTTGTGTATCTACATTACCAGGAGAATAAGCTGGTGTTGATGTAACATCACTTACTACTATTGGTACTTCTTTAGGTAATATCAATTCAAGATGTGTTGATAAACTGAATGAATTGTTCTGTGAAAGAGGAGTTTATACAGCTACTCAAACTGGTAATTTAATTCCAAATGAAGCAGATAATTTATCATTAACTGCTATTTTAAATGATAATAAAAAGAGATTAGCATAATCAAGTAGATAATATTAAAGATGTAATCAAGTTTATGGTAGTATTAATACAAATACACCATCATAAAGTGTTAGAGCAAAAGCAGTTGAGAGGTTTTACCCTATGGGAAATAATGTAGCAGATGGTTCTATACAACCAGATGAGACTGGTAACTATTATAGTGTCAGACTAGGTGATTTAGTGCCTGAATTAAACTCATTTGATAATTTTTATATGAATGGTCACACACTTACTTTAAGATTTAAAATTAATTAATAATCAGAATGTTTATCATAAATTGCAAAACCAATTGCTGCTAATACATATGCATAAGGTAGTTAATTACCTTCTAATACTTAATTAACAGCTAATTCATAATATGATAATTTAGATTTTAGAACATTAACTACAATCATACCAACTGTTTGTCAACCTTATTTAAAAATGAATATATTACACGTTGATGGTAGTGATAAACAGGCTTATAAGATGATTTAAGATAAGCTCCCTATTGCTATTAAATCATATAATCATTCTCAAGGAACTATTACAAACAGCGGTTAATTCTTTTGGTAAGAGAGCTTCATGACATCAAGTTTAAGTGGGGTGATGATATGCTTTACAGCATCAACCAAGCCTACAGGGGGTAATTTTAACCTTAGTGGTGTTGCTTAAAATAATAGTGCTAAAAAAATTGCTGTAATCAATTCTACTGATTTTACTAAAAATTAATATGATTAAAGTATGGGTAGAGGGTGTTAATACAATCATGATCATTTTTATCTCCCTGTCTATTAAGTGAGAGTTTAAATTAAGAATGTCATATACAAGTCGAACAACCCCCCTTTAAGTCAACTCACATTACAATAATGGATGGCAGCTCAAGATAGTTCTAAAATGGTATTAGGAGATGGGAAATTTTATGATGTAGATTTCTAATCTTATTTAGCTAATAAATGTGTTTATTTCATTCCTACAGGAAAAGATTACTCAGGAGTGGATTTAAGGGATGGTGCGTTAGTTCAAACGACAGTAGTATTCTCATAGGATAATTCATATAGTGCACCATTCAATAGAGAAATTGCTAATAAATTTTAAGGAAATGTATTGTATTGCTGTAATGGTTCAGTGAGATTTGATAGAGGGTACACAGAAGTGGTTTGAGATAGTTATAAATAATATAATATTATAATCAATTTTTTTTAAATTCTATAAATGCCAATATAATAACACAAAATAAAGTCTTTAAATAATATATAAAAATATTAATTTCCTTAAATAATTCCATTATATTAACCAATATATGCTATATAAAATTTAAATTAAAATTAAGATTTATTAATAGATTTAATTAAATTATCATATAATTCTAAAAATTATTTTACTGAAACAATTTTAAAAATATATAATAAAGATTAATTATAAAGCTATGAATCTGAATAATTTGATGTTTCTTAATCATCTTATTAATCAACTTTTAATAAATAATCAAGATTATTATATAAACCTAAATTTAATAGTTAATCAAATTAAATAGTTGATATATAATAAAATGGTAATAAATATATTAATAAAATTAAAAAAGAAGTATTATTAAAACATAATGATATATTATGTATTGAAATGAAATTATAGTATAAAAAACATAATTCATCATCAACAATAATTACATAACCAGAACCAATTTAATTAACACCAGAAGAGAAAAAATAATAATATTAATAAAATTTATTAACAGCAATATAATAATTAGAAATGGAATTATAACATTGTGTAGAAGATTATTATAGTTGGAGAAGTAATGTTGATTTCCACGATTATGTGTCCTCAGACGGTTCTAGATGGTACGGTCCGTATTCTTGTGAGGAAGAATTTGCAAGGTGGTATGGTTTGAAGTATGTTTATGAAGAATGTGTTAATGATAATTGTATGGGTATAGATTTTGGTAGTACAATATAATAAGGGAATGATTTATAAACAATAGAATAATTATTATAAGATTGTGTATTTAATGAATATGGATATATGAATTCTAATGTACATTTCACTGATTATATTAGTCCTTCTTATAATTGGGTAGGCCCCTAAAATTGTTAAAATTTATATGATTAATATGTAGCAGCATAAAATAATAATTAATAATAATCTAATAATAATAATATGAATAATTAAGAAATATTAGAAGATGTTTTAGAAGATTCTATAAATATTGCTATAAATGTATAATTATAATATTTAAATTAAAATTGAATTATATATTTAATAAATGGATAAATATTAATTTTCATAAAAGGATTAAGATAGTGTATATACAAATTAAGTTGGTTCATATGTTTAGGTAATACCAGAACTTGTTTAATTATAATATTATTTAAAAACTAATACAGATTAAGAGGTATAATAAGGTAAATAATAAATTGATACTTTAATTAGATAAATATTTTAAACTATGTAATAAAAAAATATAAACGTACCTACTACTATAGCCAACCAATTAATTAAAAATAAAACTAATACTTAATTAAATTATAGAAAGAATCTTAGGTAGGACGTTATGAAAGAGTTTTAATGATTATATTATTAAATATTATTTTTTATTTTATATAAATATGAGTTTAAAAAAAGTTAAATAGCCATCTAAAATTAAATTATTAAATTAATTATTAGAAACAATTTCTAATGATAGTTCATTTACTAAAAATAAGAATAAAAAAGAGCTAAAACCAACTGAAAAATTTGAATTATTAAAGAAAAAATATCCTGATTAATTTGATAAAATGACATATTAAACATTTAAATTAACTGATGATTTATAAGAAATTATAGATGATTATAATTAAAGTTAGGATAATAAAACAGTTTTTAAACTACCAACTTAATAATTATTAGATGAAATTGAAGAATTTAAAATTAATTAATTACCATAAATTAAATAATAAATTGATAATTAAAATAAATAATCCAAAACTTAAAGTAAAAAAGCGTCATAAAATGTAAAAGAATTAGATTAATAATCTATGAGTGAATAAGATTAAATGATTGATATTATGTAAATAAATGATGATATATAATAAATAGTTTAAGCTGAGGCTTATGCTAAAAAAGTTTAATAAAATAAAGAATAATTAGATAAATTAAAATAAGATAATTATAATTTTAAAAAATAAAAAGCTTTATAAAATATTTTATAGAAATCATAAGATTTGAAATAATAAGATAAATTAAAATTTTATTAAAAATTAATATCATAAGTTAAATTAAAAATTGATTAAGAATTATAATCAAAAAAATAATAAGAATTTGATAATAAAACAAGAACCTAAGATATGGGTGATCAAAAACCAGATAATTAATTAATTATATAACCTACTAATAGATAAAAGAAAACATTAAATAGAGTATAAAAATAATTAATAGAAAAAGAAAATAATCCAATGTTAAAATTAGATGCTAAGACTATGTTAAAATATACAGAATTAAATTGATTATTTATAATAATATTATTATATATTTTTTTATAAATACTATAAATGGCGTAAAAATTTGCTGCTTAAGCATTTATAAAAGCTACTTCTCTATAACTTATGGGATGGTTGGCTGCTTATCATTTGAGCAAGCCTGATTATTAACATAATAAGAAGTATATTATATAATAAGGGTCGATTAATGATAGGAAAACAGATGAAGAAATAGATGCTGAAATAGCTAAAAAATAAGCATAATTAGAAAAATAAATAGCAAATGATGCTAATTAATCAAATCCATAATCAAGATTAAATACATAATATAATGAGTTAGTTGAAGGTAATAGATAATATAATAGAATTAATAATATATTAAATAATCCAGAACAATTAAGAAATTATTTAAGAGAATAAGTTAATGAATCATAAGTATTTAGATAATATGGTTTAACACCATCATAAGCAACTAATTAATTATTTAATGAAGCTATATAAGATTATTAATAATAAATTTAAAGTATTCCATAATAATAAAATTAAAGGATTGAATAAATTAGAGATTTGATAGGCTAAGGTTATGATGTTAATAGTTTATAAAGATATGTAAATATTGCTAATGACCCTGTTTCTTAATCAAGTAGAAACAATAGTAATAGATATAGAAGATTAGGTTTTATATATGATGGTATTCAAAGATAATCAGAATAACCAGTGTAGAAGCCTGAAAATAGAAGTATTAGAGATATTGTAGAATCATTAGAAGGTTCTATTAGAAGAGGAGAAATATAACCAATTCCATAAAGTTAATTAGAATCTACTGCTTAAAATCTATATAATTTTTACATAAGAGACAATGAGGATATTGTTAGACACGTTAGTGAAGCAGGATTAAGAAGATAGAATTTATAAGAAACTTTACACGACCTATTATAAGAAGAAGAAAAGACTATGGAAGGAGAGCGTAATAGATAATAATAAATTAGATAAATAGAAAATATATTAACAAGTGATGAATTAATTATTGATTAATTAGGTGCTATGGGCGTTTCAGGCAATAATCGTGATGCTGTTATAGATTCATTAAGACAGATAGCTAATAGAGAAATTGATTAAAATAAATAATCAAATGAAAGAAATATTATTGAAAGAATTAGGGATAGACTTAACACTAAAAAATATAAAAAAGGGGATGAAAAACTATAAGAATAAATAGATTATATAGTTGGGAATTAAGGTAATGTTGATAAACAAATGAGATCAATTTTAGGTGTATTAGATACAGACCCAGCATATAGTAGATAAATAGAAGATGTTTTTGGTTAATAATTTGAAGATGATTATAATTGGGATGAGATATTTAATTAAGATGGTTCCTTTATTAATGACGATAAAGACCCTTTTAATATTGAATCAGACCCTGATAAAGTTGATGATTAATAAGAACTTATAGAACATGGATAAAATATTGTTGATATTCCAGATATTGATGGATAACATATATAAGAAAATTAACCAGATTAAGAATAACCATCAGAAAATCACCATAATAGAATTGATATAGGTACATCTGATAATATTGTTGATATTTATACTGGTAAACCAAGACTACCAAATGATGACCCTCCTGGTGGTTTCCCTGGAAGTGACGGTCCTAATCATAATCGGCACTATGAAGATAATTAAAATAATAACCCAAATAATATACATATTCATTTCAATCCATATGAAAAAAAGAATGAAGATAAAAATTAAGATGATTAATAAATTCCTATACCTATAAGGATTCAATCTCCATATAATAAATAGCCTGAGAAAGAATCAAATGTTATAATTAATGAATATTCAGATTAAATGAGAGCTAATTAAAATAATGTTTAAAATTCATTTCAAAAAATATAAGCTTATAGGAAAATGATGATGTAAATGTAGCCTTAAATAACATATCCACATCAAATTGATATACATGATGTATTTTTATCAGACCTTGTTTATATATGAAAATATTATATTATTATTAAATGTATACTATCAAATAATCTTCAAGAAAGGATAAGAAATATATGTTAATTAATAATGAAAATAATAAAAAAACACATTTTGGTGCTAAAAATTATTCAGATTATACTATAAATAAAGATGATTAAAAAAAATAAAATTATATTAAACGTCATTAAAAAAATGAAGACTGGACTTAAATTAATCCAGGTTCATTATCAAGATGGATTTTATGGGAATATAAAGATTTAAATAAAGCTATTAAAGAATATTCTAAAAGATTTAATATAAAAATTGATAATTAAATATGAAATATTATATTCATTCTTATACTAATTATTCTTAATTATTATTATTATTATCAACTTATAAATCTTATTTTTTAACTCTTTTTTTAGTTATTTTCCCTGTTTTATAATTAATTTTAACATTTTCATTATCTTAATTATTTATAATATTTATTAATTATTCTTTACTAAATCTACTTTTTAATTATTCTAATGAATCATTATTTTATTTTACTTTTTTTACTCTTTTAGCTGGTTTTTCAACATCAGGAAATGCTCTATAATATTATTTACTAGCTATCATTTTTCTTACTTTATCATTATTAATATTAAGTGAATTATAAATATCTTTATATTCTTAGGATTCTTACATTTTATATTTATAAAAAATATTTTAAAAATTAAATAAATCTATTAAATGAACACTAAAAAAAATTAATCAGCAAAAAATAAAAAGTTTGATAATGATAAAAATATATACAAATGTGAGGTACAGGCGGTTATATTTAATAAAAAAAAATATAATCCATAACAAGCATTACAAAAAGTAAAAAAATTAGGATTATAAGCTATCAAGAATCCAGCTGTTCATACAACAAAATCTTTATAAAGAGTTAGAATAAGAGCTCCAATTGGATATGATAAGTATTATTTAAAATCAGAAGAACCACGTATGAAGAACAATAAGGATATCCGTTTCGTAATGGGTTGTAAGAAAAAAAAATGATCAAATCAATATTTAATACCTTTATTCCAATTTATTCTAACATTCATATTTTTTTATTTAATATCAGCCAATTCTAACATTTTTTATTTACCATGTTTTTTAATTAAATCTTATAATAATGTTGCTGTTTTATCATTTACTTTTACTGAAGGTCTACAAGCTTTTTTATTATCATTTTTACCACAAGTAATTCTTTTTTTATTTTATACAAATGGTTTAACTTAAATCCATTTTTCTTTTTACCAAGCATCTAAATTTTATGTTTTAGGACCTTATAATTCACCTCCTAATTATTTATATTTTTTTATTAAGGCCATTGATTTATAAGCACTATGTCTTTAATATTAATTATCAATTATTTTTTTAGCTTAATCATATATTTTTTTATCTTTATATTTTTACATTGTTTATATATAATAAAAAAAATTGTTAAATAATCAAATTTAAGGTAGTTCATTTTAAAATATTTATAAATTAATTTTAATAGCTTTTTATTTATAGTATCTAATCATTCTTTATTTTTTTATATAATCTGCTTTTAATTAATATCTTTATTTTTAATAAATTAATACTTATTCTCTATTATTATAATAATATTACAAAGACTTTTGAGAATGTGTTAAAATTTAATTGTTCATTTTTAATTTGTTATTTTATAGTATTCTTTTTAATATAAATAATTTTAAATTGTTTCTTAATTATTAAATGTGTAATAATCATTTATTTAATCCAAATTTTCACACTAATTATATAATAAATATTTGTAATATTAGCAAAAATCGCATAAATAATCTATACCATTATAATTATAAATCTTCTTAATTTAATTCAATTTATATTTTTCACAATATTAGCATTTATCATATACATTCATTTATTAATTATAAATTTTATGTATATTTTATAATATTATTTATGTAAATGATTAAACTTAATAGTAAATATTAATATATTTATAAGATTATATATTCAATTAAAACATTTAATAAAAAATAATATATATATTTATATAATATATAAATGTAATAAATTAATTAGCAATTTTCAAATTAACAATAAATTAAAGAATAAATAGAATTAAATATATAATAAATCTCCGAATATTTAAATAATTATTATAAATTATATTTAAATTTAGATAAAATTTACTTATTATAAGACATTATTTAATAATGTTATGAGCTTAATAATAATATTAAATTATAGATAAAAATTAAAGAAAAATAATTAATTATATATTAATATTGATTCAAAAATCTATATATGATAACATTATTTTTTAAGGAAATGTTTTATCTTTGTACTTCTAATTTATTTCTTATTTATTTTAATTGTATTAATTTAATAAATATTTTTGATCTAAATATTCTATATTTATATTATTTTTATTAGCATAATCCATAAAATGATACTACATTAATTATGATTGATATTTATTAGAATCTATACTATTATTAATTATTTAAAATTTATTTATAGATTTATCAAACTCTTTAATTATATCATCTACAAATTTTTTAGATTATAATAAATAATTTACTTAATTAGTATATTTATCATTTTATTATACTTCGTATAAATACTCTTTAATTTGATTATTATATAATATTTGAATCTTTCTAAAACCAGCACTTATCATTACTTTTTTTATTTCTTTATTTTAAATGATTTCCTTTTACATTTTATAAAGATAATAATTTATTTATTAATTAAATAAAAAAAAATATAGTATTTACTATTCTTTATATTTATTTATATATATATTTACATTTATATTTACTCATTATATTTTATCTAATTCTTATTAAACTAATTATTTAATATAAAAGGTTTTTAATCTAATTATTTATTTTTTTATAGGAGTTTTTAAAACATCAGGGATTACTATTTATTTAGATTCTATATCATTTATTAAATTTTCATATTTGCTTCTATTTGGTTAATTTTTAATAAACTCTTCAATTTATTTATCATATAAATCTTCAAGTATAGGTTTTTATTCTAATTTTTTATTTTTAATTTCTAATTATTTTGCTTTTAAATCTTTTTTAATTTAAATTTATTCTTATTTTTATTTATTTTATTCCCTTTTAATTGCCCTTTATTCTCTTTCATTTTAAAGTTTTTATTATTATAATTACTTTTATTATTATTCAATTATTAATTATTCTTATTATTATTTTAATAATTATTCTTATTTAATCCTTAATTATTCTTATTATTCTTATTATTAAATTTATTAGTTTCTAATGATTTATAAATAATCAATTGTTGATTAAAAATAATAATGTTATTAATATCTATAATCTTTATATATTTCAAAATCTTCATTATATACATTTTCATTTACAAATTCATCAATTATATCATTAAAATCATAATCTTTAATATAATCATAATCATAATCTTAATCTGATTCATCTTCAATTATATTATTTTATTATTCCTCGTATTTTTTTATTTAATAAATTGTTCTATTAAATTCATTTGTATATTTATCAAAATAATATTTAAAGGGTTAGAAATTAATATAATTATATAAATCTTATAAATAAATATCTTTAATAATTAAATCATCATTATTTAAATTTTCATATGCTAATTTCCTAATACTTTATTCAACCCAATTAATAAGACAATTATCTCTGAAAAATTAATCACATTTTATTTCATGGAAATATAAAGTTTCTTAATCAAAATATTCATAATCAATATCATTATCATTATTATTATGATTATCTATATCAAATTTAGCATCTAAAGTATTCATTAATTCTTATTTTTATTATTAAATTTCTATTTATTTTTAATCTTATTATTCTTATTATATATTAATAATATCTTATTTTTATACATCATATACTATTTATAATTTGTTAATTTATTATTAATATAATTATATTATTTATTAATAAAATTCATTATCTTATTTAAAATCATATTATTTATCTTAACTACAACATTAATTCTTAAATTTAATACTATTAACTAAATTATTAATATAATATTGTTTTTATTCTAATTATTCTTAATAATTAATTTATTAATCATTTGTAATAATTTATGTTTCAATTTAATATGTTTACATTTTGTTTCTTTTTATATACTTTTTTCTAATATAATAAAAGTTACTAAAATAATTATATTATGTTACTAATATTTTTAATTAAATTATTGATGTTCTTTTATTCATTTAACAAATTTAAAATTATATTTTTAAAAAGTAGTTTATAC
>JAAHTH010002731.1_pt1 | contig 12996 bp, 20 predicted proteins | sample 6116091 | NCBI WGS metagenome assembly JAAHTH01 (sample SAMN13939990, study PRJNA603662) | sponge metagenome | isolation source: marine sponge | host: Mycale hentscheli | place: New Zealand | collected 2006
TACGGGTCCATTATTGACAATTCATCTTGACCGGCAACATCGTCTGTTCTATGCTTCCATCTAAGCATATGTAGCATCTCATGTTGTGCAACAGTTTGAACTCTTCTTTCTCCAATTTCTTGAGTCAGACCTATTCTTCTTGTGCTATTCATCAGGATATATCGCTTGCTTCTGTAGGCTAGACCTAACGCTCCGTAGGGGATTTGATTTTGGGGTCGGAAAAAGTATCTAACTCTAGCCCTTCGAAAGTCAGAAACCCTAATAAACTCGATGTCACATATATCTTCTATCTCTGCTAAAGCCTCATCAATTCTACGGTGTGTCTCTTGCGAAGATATTTCAGCCATTTTGCCTCCCGGCTCAAGCCAGTATCTAATTTTTTGTGCATGAAGATTGGTTGTACATAGGAATAATGTAATGAAAAGTATAAACTTATACATAAAAATAGCCCCTTATAAGGATAGGTAGTTGACTCTACCTTAAATACACCCTATAAGAAGCTATGTAGTTTATTTAAAAGATTTAAGTATAGATAGAATGGAATTAGGAGACATATATCCTATAATCCTACGTTTTTCTTGCCATTTTCCATCTTTTCTTTGCATAATGACCGTAGTCGGATAGGATTTTGCTCTAATTAGGTTAGCCCACCCCTTTTGCACTGGGTCTTTACTATCTACATCAATAAAGAAATATCCTTCAGTTGACGTTTTAATAAATGACTGCAAGGCTTGACTCGATTTTACTGCGGCTTTGAGTTTATTGCAAGGAGAGCACCACTTAGCACCAACTTGCAAAACCATCAGGTCGCCATCCTTTTTCTGTTTGAAAGCAATCTTAGTATTTGCCTTGTCTTTTAACGGCACACCTCCAGTGTAGCTCTTTATGATTCCTTCGAGCTTTATCACGTCCGTTCCGTGAATTGGTGCGACTACAAACCTTTCGTTGTATTTAGACACAGCACTACCAAAGCAGGTAACACCTATAAGTTTACCTTTATAGATAATCGGCCCGCCTGAATCGCCTTGAATCGCCCAAGAGAACACGATATGCCCTCTCGAATTGTGTATGCTTCCTCCGTACTTTGCGTTCCAGTGTCTTAGTCTTCCCGTTGCATAACCACAAACCTCAACAGTCTCATTCATCTTGACTTTTTCTGTTGAAATTTCCATTGGCTTTACTTCGTCGGGTATCAACGCTTCAATTAATGCTATGTCAGAATACCTGTCAAACACATAGCTAGAAATAAACACAGGTTTTCCTTCTTTTGATATTTTTCCGTTCCTAAAATAGATGTTAAAATTTGTGGTTGGACTAGCGACACAATGAGATGCGGTTAGAATTAACCCCACATAATGATCGCCAGCGTCTTTTACATACTTTACAACTGTTCCACTTCCTTCTCGTCCGTCTCCGATGATTTTTACGACACTATTGTGGTATGACTTGTTTGGTGATATATTCCAAACTTGAGCCTCAGAGACACCACATAAGATAAGAAAAAATAGGGTCGTGTAGTAGAACTTAAACATAGCTACCGCCTTTCTTGTTGAGATACTTACATAAGTAAATACTCCAATCAGAAAAAAACATGATCGGTAACAGTTTTCTCGCACATTAACGGCGAGTATTATACCATTAAATAAAAAAAGCCACCCGTAAGGGCAGCTTTTAAAAACATAACGACTAGCTTATTTAATTACCAAGCTCGACACGACCAGTATCGTGCTTTCCATCTTGGTCCCGGATTTTTGCAATTGTGTCTTGCTCTAAAAGACTTTCTTCTGGCAGGATCGCTCTTTTTAATTTTCATGTTGGGGTCGCCAAATCGAACTATGACAACTTTACCACTTCCGTTCTTGACGTACACCGCTGACTTTTTCGGCCCAGATGGGGTACGAAAAGGTTTTCCAAGTTTAACTTTTCTTCCTTGGTATTCGGCAGCTACACCTCTAAAGGACAAGACTGTTCCATCCTTTTTGTATGTACCCTTTCTTTTGTAGGTAAACATTTCTCCGGTTTTAGGATTCTCATATTTAAAAGCAGCATTTGCTTCGTGAGTGTATCCTTTTTTCTTCATCTCAAGATGATCCTCGTATGTCTTAGCCATATGAGGATTGCCGTCTTTGTCATACATTTTGTGAGGCTTGAAATCCTCTTCACTTTGAGCTTTTTTCCAAGCGTCTGGATCAGGTCTATCTTTGTCGCCCTTCTTTGCTGGTCTATATTTTTTACCTTCTCTTTGTTTTTTCTTTCTGATATTATCCCATAAGCCATTCTTAGCTTCGCTTAGATCGTACCACTCTTCCTCTTCGTCTTCATATCCATCGTAATACATTTCTTCAGAAGGAACTTCTAAGTCGTCATAGTTCAACGCAGAAATTTCTTCTGTCCAGCCTTGAGAGCCATATATTAAAACCGCACATGCAGTAATTTTTCCCAAGCTAAGATTATCTTCGTGAAAGTAGAAAGAGCCGACAATATCCTCTGCTTCTTCTCGTGATATTTCAATTCCTTCGTCATACGCCTTTTGTGAAAACTTTTCCGGGCCTTCGATAGCTACACCTTGCCTAATAGCCTTTTGCTTCGCATCTTTGCCTGTATAACAATTTCCTTCCGAACCCCATTTCCACCCATTATCACCGCATCTATTCAATGGCATCTTACTACCCTTTATTACAAAATAAAAAAACAACTATCTTTAATTACACCAATTATAGAACATTTAGTCCAGCATTTTTTAGATCCTTTACAGCATGACGATCTTGTTTAGCTGATACAATGCTTTCATGACCGTACTGAGAAAGTATTTTGTTTATCTTTTGCTCGTCCATGTGCAGATGACACCACTTGCATACGACAATACCTTTGTTGCGAATCAATGATACGCAGTTGCAATCCCAGCATTGCTTAATTTTATATTTCATTTTTAAACCTTTATAAATAAAAAAGAGACGCATCTTTCGACACATCTCTCTGAAAAACGCAATGACATCTTGAAACCCCACTTCCTGTGGCGAGGTTGAGAGCTTGAACTGCGAATTTGATTAAAACGGAACTTCTTCGGCTACGCTAGTGGCAGGTGCAGCCTGCTTGCTAGTATCACTATTCCCAGAGGTTTTCGGGCCGAGATTGATGTTCTCTGCTACAACCTTTAGTTTTGAGCGTTTAACACCTTCGTCGGTCTCCCATGTGTCTAGTTGAAGTCGTCCTTCGACAGTGATGAAAGCACCTTTGGTTAGGTACTGTGCTAGGTTTTCAGCCTGCTTGCCCCATAGTGTAATGTCAAGAAAACACGGTTCTTCTTGCTTTCCTCCCTTGTCTTTCGAATACCAAATTCGATTGGAACAAAGACCAACATCCGCTACAGCGGTTCCTGCTGGTGTGAACCGAAGCTCAGTATCTCTGGTAACTCTGCCGGAACCTATCCATTTGTTAAGATCAGCCATGTGTTTATACTCCTGTGTTAATATTGCGATAAGTTAAAGCCTTGCGAGCAAGGCGACGAGCGTACATTGTACCGTTATTTCTTACTAAAGATCGAAACTCACCAGCAAAGTCGGTGAAGGCCAATCGAGAAACAACCTCTCTTGTTGTAAGACTTCCTTTTGCCCAAGCCAAGATATTTCTTGCAACTCCAGCGTCATTATCCAACAAAAGTTTCCAGTTAACAGAGTTTACTGTTTTCATAAAATCCTCTCCAAAAAAAATAAAACTTACTTGTATTGATCGTTTACTGATGGCTCATCAGGACTTGTTACAAACGTCACCGGCTCATCAGTATTTGTTGTTGTGATTTGCGGGGGTTGTCCGATCATCCCAAGTTTTTGAGATGTATCTTCTTGTAGTTTTTCTTCACATTCCGTGAAGTGTTTTTTTAGCTGATCCAGACGGGAGGCATGTTCAGCGACAAACGCCTCTTGCTGTTTAATCTGCTCCCCTACATTATTTAAATAGGCAACAGCCATATCTTGCAAACTAACCATTATTATAATCCACGCTTTCTGTAAAAGTCCAACCTTTGAATTTTGTTCATGTCGATTTCAAATTGTAAAACGCCTTCACGATAATCCGGTAATCCTGTTAATGAATTATAGTAAGAACATTCGAACTCAATAAAAACCGTCTTATTATTATACGCTGTCTTTTTCAAGACGACCTCTATTTTTTTAGAATATTTTGAATATATTTTATAATAATCAAAAAATGAATCGTACTTTCCACAAAAATCATCCTGATCGCATATATCTGCGATGTCAGCACCATCGGCTACAAGTTTTTTTAATTCATCTACGTCTTTAGCCGCATAAGCAGCTAAGAAATTTTTTGCTATGTTAAGCCACATCATCGTATTATCTCCAAATACACGGTTTCATATTTTTGTGGTTTTTAAAATAACTTCTTCTAAATCCTTCAGTTTCTAAGAACGGGTTTAAAGTAGAACCAACGTCTAGGTACGTGTTTTCATCGCAATAGTCTGTTAGTTGATGAGCTAATATATTCCCAAAGGGCCCGGCACAAAACAAAACTAACCACCCCTTCATATCGTTATCATCTATAGCCTTTTTCATAGCGTCAATCTTATCTCTGCTGACAACCCAAGCATCCTTTTCTATCGGGCAGAACACCTTTATCGAATCTCTAAATGGAAGATTGTCGATATTTGATTGAGAATGTGCCACTAATGCTACTTTATAGTCGCTAAAAAGAGGCATTATATTGTGAAGATAAAAGTCGTAATTTGAATTAACCCACAGGTTCGCCCATGTTAGTTTGTCCAAAGGTTGATCAGAATATTTTACCATTTCTTCAAAAGCGTTACCTTGACAGCAAGGACAAGAGACCCCAACATAATAATTTTCATGTTGAAAGCGAAACGCATCTATCAATAGCTCGCGTGCTGCATCATGCTCTTGACTACTAACAAACTGAAATTCGTTATTGTTTAGTCTTTGCGACTGCATTGCTGCCCACTCGCCATCAGCAAACTTAGAAAACGTAAACTTCTCTTGTTTTCTCAGTTTATCGTAAAATATTTTAATATCATATGAGAAATATTTATTTGGATAAACTCCTAGACCATCCATTTCAATCTTCCTTTTTTAAATATACAAACATTAACGCAGAACTATTTGGTTTAGGCTTATCTTGCTGATACGCAAGAGTCCATGAGTCAGAATAATTCTCATCAACGTGTTGCCTCCACTTTGAATCGTGCAGATGTGCAGCAGAACCAAACCCTTTAGGAGAGTTTAAACTATCCTGTGCATAAATTATAACACACCTTTTCGCCTTTTCAAACATTTTGTCTACTGTTTTTCTCATGTATTCTTGTTCTGGTTCTAAAATATGATACAGCACATCAATACACATGGTCATATCGCAACTATCTCCATCATATTCGTCGAATGGCATATTGATCAACTCGACTGTATCCTTTACAAATTCAGTCTTAGGAAAATCAAATATGTCTAATCCGATATAGCGATCAACCTCTATTCCATTTGCCAAACCAAGATCGCCATGACCAAAATCAAGAACCGACTCAATATTATACTCTGCGATTTTTTGATTTATAAAGTCTGTTTTAAATTTTAAAAGCTCTCCAACGCTTCCATGTCCACTAGCACCCCTGATATTGCGTGTGTTATATCTTCTTTGCCAATATTCTTCTGATTTCATTTTAAAGTTTCCTTATCACCATTACGCCACAGTTTAAGTGTTTATATCTAGGGTTAGGTAGAACAGAGTTTCCTCCATTCAGGTTCTCAGGAGGCAAGAGAGGTTCATAAATATGTGGAGCCTTACTACCATCAAACATTTCTCTACCAAACATACTTTCAAAGAGAGGAATGTTCAGACCCGGAATATCGAACGTACACACCAAAATCCCACCTGTCTTTACTTGATCCATCATATTGAAAAAACATTTCTCTTGAATCGTAGCAGGAACTTCTTCAAGCGTAGATACGTTCAAGACTACATCAAATTTTTCTTTGTATTCTTCTGGACTAGGCTGAGAAATATCCCATACCTCAGTGTTTTTATGATTAGACCTGTTTCTGTCTGTATTAACAACGCTTGCAAAGCGAGCTTCTAAATACTCTTTGAAAACAACATGAACGCCTTCCCAACCCCAACAGGTATTGTGAACGCTTAGATCGCCAAAATAACCTAAATTGTCGCCTATTATATCCAATACCAATGGATACTCATAAACCCTAGACCAAGCATTTCCATAACGAAAATATTCATCATTCCTATCTTCTACTATTATCGTTCTGAATAGCTCTAGCTTCATGTCGTGCCAACGATGTTTATCTAGCTCTTCCATTTTTGTGCCGCCTCCCATATTTCAAAGTCTTTCGGATAAATCTTTTCCACCAACGCACGCTCTTTTTTATCAAGTTCTTTGATTGCTTTAGATTGGTTGAGTTTTGGGTAATTGAACGAGACTACCTCTGGCTTTACCAAACACTTCGAAAACTCTGAGACTTTATCTATAGGGATAAGGTCAACTTTTTTTGGATCAATAAAGAAGTTTAATGAATCAAAAATACTTTCCATGTGACTAACAACCCAGTATTCTTTGTATTCCTGAGAGTCTTTTTCAGATATATCGTTAGATAATGTTACGCAAATGTTTTTTACTTTGTCAAAATTTAAGCGTAACTCTTGAGATTGTTCGATAAATTTTTCAAAAGATACGTCTTTTCTAAAAATGCCTTCGCATCTTTCCATGCCTTTTGGGTTCTTGGTAAGCCACTTCCAAGAAGATATGGCCTTTTTATAGGGGTCTCTTATGATAGAGAACACTTTTTCTTCGTTGTCATGATAATGTTTTTTAAAAAAGAAATATTGAGGGTTGTGAATAGCTGGTGTACATATCAACATATCTTGACCCAGCAAGTCTTCTTGTGCTGCTGCGTGTAGAAAGTCATTCATCGACTCACCACCACTTTTAGTTACTCTAATCCAAATCATCTATTTCTCCGTTACTATTTTAAGTCTCTACAAAGTTTCCAACCCCAATCGGTCAATCTTTTAACACATTCGTTTCTTTGTTGATAAAATTCAGCGTGGTTTTTTGTAGCAGAACTGGCAACAGAATCAACACCCAACTGAACACCATGCAAAGAACTCCACATAGACGTGTCGCCTTTTGGGTGAGGTGGAACCAGTGTATCAATCCCGCCATATATTTGACACATAGCAGAAAGGTGCATGTCCTCTCCATTATCCCACATTGGCTTTTTTCTCCACATGTGCTCTATATAGCGAGCAGGAAAAAACCAAGCATGACCCACTAAGTCAACCTTTTCAGGATATTCATTAGCAGAAACCCAACCGTATCTTGTGTTCGGTTGATAAGCATCGTCCTGATGAAGTACAACGCCGACACCGCCCAAAATTGGGTGGGGAACATCTTCATCTGAAACTACAGACTTTCTTGGACGAGGATACTCCATACACTTTAGGCAGTTCGCAAACCAGTTAGTTCCCGGAATTGTATCATCATCAAATATGGCAGTCCATCGGGTATCAACCATGCAAGCCAAAGAAAACCTGCCGCAGTATTTCCAGTTGTAGTTTGACGAAACGATACGTATATTATGTTTTTCTACTAAATCATCTATGATAAACCAATCAAAACTCTTTGTTTCTTCAGACTCATTCACCCAAATCCAGATTTCTTTTGGCTTTACTGACTGTCCTACCATAGCTAAAATTTGAGCACGCAAGTATTGAGGTCTACGATAGCAATTTAATATTACCGTTATATCGTTATTTTCCATTGGTTACTAACTCCACAAATCTTTTAGGAGACTCTTGACAGTCTTTTGTAAACTGTTCTCTTCCGACTTTTCTCAAATGGTGAAGCGATCCAATGTTCTCACCGCAATCGACATTCATTCCGCAGATGATAGCCTCAGCTACAGATCGACAAAACGGCTCAAACTTTAATGGGTGATAATAAAATTCTCTGTAGCTATTTAAAAGACTAGGCATATCCTCATATTCTATTTTTCCAAGATAGTTTATGTTTGGAATTGCATCCATGACTCTGGTAAGATGCGGACTACCCCATCCAGCATAATAATAGTCATTGTCAGAGTTTCTTACTGCTTCAGCAAAAAATTTGTTAGTACCCTTGAGGTAGTGCATAAAGCCTACACTAAGGGTTCCGTCTATTTTTGTCTCATTTTTCATGTCTTTGAATCGCCCTACGTCGATTGGAGAGACACAGACGACAGCATTTGGAAAAAAGTCACCATACAATTCTACAAAAGTATGGTAGTGGAAGTCGGAGAGAAAGATATTTTTTTGAGTAGAACCAAATAAAATTTTTCTATGTTCGCTGCTTAGATAAGCGTTTGAGTCATGCTCGAAACGAATATGGTTGGGGTGCTGTGTTAGATAACCCATTATGTCTGGACTTCTTGATAAGAGTTCCAAGTTTCCACTAATCAACAGATCATACTTGTCATTAAATACATTTGTATCACTGTCGTGATGAAACATTGTTACAGAGTAACCAGCAGCCCTTAGCTCGTTAATCATGTAAGAGTCTGTTCTTTGAGCACCTCCAGAATTATGATGCAATCCAAAGTCTGCTACCCACAGTATCTTTTCCATTTTCTATCCTATCCTATCCTATCCTATCCTATAAAAATGAATAACAAACGCAATGATATATTGAAACCCCACGCCCAATGGCGAGGTTGAAGAGTTGAACTGCGAATGTTATCCAGTGATTCCTGCAACAACGACTGTGTAATTAGCACCAGAACCGCTAACGTCTTCCAATGTAAACTGCTTGTTTGATCCATCAACTGTGACTCCAGACATTGGGTCGGAATATTGCCAAGCAGCATACGGCTTAATTATCTGATTTCCAGAACCTCCGTTCCAAGGCTCAGTTAATGCGGTAGCTCCTGTTGCATATATATTTATGTCGTAAGTAAATGTCGTCTCTCTGTTTTCAACGACCAAACTTTTGATTGTTGAAAAGCTGATGTTGGCAGTTGTGCCAAAAACTGTTTTCTCAAAAGCCTGCATATCAAAATACACTTTTCCACCAGAGGGTAATGCTCCGCTGGAGATCGCTCCGTAATTGATTTGCAAAGAACCTGTTCCATTTGTTAGGCTTGTGCTGTAGCCTAGTCCGGCAGACTCATTTTGTGCGTTTGATCCAACCTGTATTAGCGTAAAGTTCAGGTCGTTTTCTATATTTGCTGTAGCAGTAATGCTCATTATTTTTCCTTTAATGTTTAAAAAGTTGAGATATTATTTAATAATACACCACTAATCGTCTTGGTAAAATGATTCTGACCCATCCCAGTTTTGTATGGTTCTCATTACTCTTTTGAGTAAATCAACCCTGCATCCATCGTAGTAGTAGTATTCTCCGATCTCAAACTCGAAAGGTTTTGGTATACTATTAAAACAGCCACCATAAATATAATGGTCGTAATATTTTTTATAAAAATCTCTTGCGGATTCAGGTAATTTTATCGCATAAATAGAGGAACCATGATAGTCGGTGAGTGTTAGCCAGTACGGAGAAAGATTTAATGTTTTCTTATCTATTTCCAGCTTAATGCCAAAAGCATCATGCAAAGCCAAAGACAAAGGGCATCTCCACCTTTTGAATTGACCGAAACTCAGGTGCTTCTTAGTCACCCTGACTATCACTTTTTACCTCATTAACGATACTCAACTTCTCAAAAACCGCAATACCTTCAGATCGCGATACCTCTACAATATGGTAAAGAACCCCATTCATGTCCACTGGTTCGCTATTGATATAAGCCCAGATATAGTCATCAGTTAGTTCCTGTATAAAACATTCCATCATAACGCAACTCTGCCTTTCGAGGTTTTTAACATCTTCTGATTAAAAAGAAGATAAGGTTCTATGATATTTTCAATAGTATCCCTATCAATATTTGTACTAGCCGATATAGTAGATACACCGACTGGCTTGTTTTGTTTCTTTAAAAAGTTAAGATACTTTCTATCTTCCTCTGTCGAACCGTCTAGGCCAATTCGCCTCATCTCCAGACACCTCTTCACGTCCTCGTGAGTCACCTTTAAAATGCCTTTTGCAATCGAGTAGTCACGCACCCACTCTAATAGCCCGTTCGCGATTCTGGGCGTTCCTCGGCACGCTCCAGACAGGCTTTGTGATGCAGTATCAGTAATGTTAATTTTTAGTTTTTTAGCGTTACCTTGAATTATACTTCGGATTACCTTGTTTGAATACAATTTTAAGTTAAATTTTAATTTAAATCTGTCTCTTAGTGGTGCTGGAAGCGATCCTGCTTCTGTAGTAGCACCGACGATTGTAAACTTTGGAAGTGGCATTGATATAACCTTCCCTTCGTCAGACTTGCCTGTACTAATAGCCATATCTAGCTTAAAATCCTCCATGATAGGATACAAAAACTCTTCTACTAGCGTAGTCATCCTGTGAATCTCATCAATAAACAGCACAGATCGCTCTTCTGCTCTCATAATGTATGGAATGAGATTTTTAATTGATCTTAGATTAGCACCATTAGCCACTTGTATTTTAACACCTAGCTCGTTAGCTAAAGCCTCGGCTATGGTTGTTTTGCCAAGACCTGCCTGACCATAAAACAAACAATGATTAAGTGAGTCATTTCTTTTGTTTGCAGAAAGCACAGATATCCCTAACGATTCTATCAAGTCCTCTTGTCCCATGAGGTCTTTAAATCTGGTAGGTCTTAAATGATTCATTCTTTTACCTTTGACAAAACTAGCTTGAGTAGTACAACACCTAGCTCATTTGAGCCATCTTCTATAACCTCATTTATCAAACCGATTGATTCTTTTTTAGAGAATCCAAGATTTGCCATTGCCGAGCATATCAAATCAGTAGCATCATCGCTTATGCGAATCTTATCGTCTGACACCACATCCAAAGCACAAACATCAAAATGAATAGGTTCAAACGCCGAGCTTTTATTACAGTTGGTACACTTTCTTTTTTCATAATCTCTTTGTGGGATTTGGTCGTTATGAAGAGTGATTAAAACACCGCAACAAGAACACTGATAGTTCACACTAACGGTAAAGCCTGACGCTTGAATCTTTTTCATACTTAATTATTCCTCGTTTGTAGTTTCGTTAGAACAATCGTCAACATCGCCACAACAATCAACCTCGCCACAACATTCCGTTAAATCTGCTTCATCAACAGACGGAAGCGGTGGTGTGACATTTGGGATTGAGATTTGCTCAAAATCTTCAAAGTTGGAACCAGTCTTGGACTGTTCGTAATCCTCATCAGTTTCTTCGTTGGAATCTACCATAGTCACGTTCATCCACCCGCCATCCCAAGCCTGACTCGCTTCTTCGATCAAAACAGATTCAAGCCTTCCGTTTCTTCCTTCCTTTTGAACTACAACTCGACATTCGCCACCCGTGTAAGGAACGCTATAGTTTTCTGGGTAAACCCAATTAGCACCGATCTTGATGTCTAAAACAATAGAGCCTCTCATAAATACTTTTAGTGATAGGTCTTTGTCTTGGTAGTTAGAAACAGCTTCTTTTAGTTTGATATTAAGTTCTTTTGACATATTTATCTCTTTCTTAGATAGTTTTTGCAATTTCTTTTAGTTTTGTCTTGCAGCTTTTTACAGAAGCAGAGACTTGTTCCACAGTGGAGTTCGTAAGACCAGCTACAATCCTAGTCTTGTTATTTTTGTTGACATTTTTAATCCAGCAGATAAAAATCTCTTTGTCTTTCTTATTATCTATATTTTCTTCAACCATTTCAATCAGCCCAACGATACAGTTAGCATACTTGTCTCCATCGTTATGATCGCCTTCTCTGTCGATATAATGCTTGCAGTTGTTGTCAATTGAACGAAAGTTTTCGTCTGTAGTGTAAACTCTTTTTGACTTCATAATAGAAAGCAAACTCTTGATTCTTTGACTCTTCAAGCCTGTTTCTTTTTTGATTTCCTCAATATCTCTTGAGCCTGTTGCTTTGATCTTGATAATATCCTTGGCAGCGTATCTGGTAATGTCAAACTTATTGACAATCCCATACTTGCCATCTTTGATCATATCAACCAAGGCGTTTCTGACGCAGTATGTCGCAAGAGTAGTGATGTTTGACTTCTCAATATCCCACTTCTCTACGGTTTTCATTAGTGCAATATTGCCTGTTTGAATCATATCTTCCAATTCAACGTGTTTGTTATTAACCTGAAACTTTCTGGCAATGCTGTATACCAACGGAAGGCAAGAAAATATAATTTCATCCCTAGAAGTTATACACCCATCCTTCATTTTGTTATAAAGCTCCCTTTGCTCATTGTTTGATAAAGCCTTGTAATTAGACTGAATATCGTCTTTGTAAGTTTTCATGTCATCTCCTGTGTTTAAAGTGTTTTTGTTTCGCCGTAGAGTATTATATCATTTACATCGGACTTTTGCAAGAAAAAATTAAGCAATATCTGGTTTTTTTCCAATATATTCGTGAGAGTAGCAAATTCTTAGAGAAAGTTTCTTGTTTACCATGTTATTATAATTTTCTCTGGTGCTTTTTAAGTGGTCTTTTCTAGCACGTTTGTTTTTACTTGTAGGTCGCCACTTTTCTTTTCTTTCTCTGTATTCTCCGAGCTTAATATTTGCAGTCTTTGAAAAGAATCTTTTGCCTTCAGACAGCAATATCTCTCCGATGCACTCGCTCATCGCACTACCAATGCCCATACCTTGATAGTCGGACAGCACAACGAGTCTATGCTCACGCCATGCGTGTTTAAGACTGCCAGAGGGCATAGCTAGGACTGAATTAAAGGCCACAGGAACGCCCCACAGGTACGCTACCCAGCACCTAGCACCTTTGTTTATTGCTCCATCGAGATAATGATGCTTCTTAAAGATATTCCAAAAAGCAGGCTTATGCTCTTTGGGTATCTCGTATACTTCAATATCTAATTGTGGTTTATTAAAATTCAT
>JAAHTH010002193.1_pt2 | contig 12988 bp, 5 predicted proteins | sample 6116091 | NCBI WGS metagenome assembly JAAHTH01 (sample SAMN13939990, study PRJNA603662) | sponge metagenome | isolation source: marine sponge | host: Mycale hentscheli | place: New Zealand | collected 2006
ATGATGCCATCTCCGTCGATGTCAATCTGGAACAGCACTTCCTTCGCCTGCAATGAGGTGTCACTTGGCCCCTCTTCACCTTGGTAGAACCCATTCTCGTCAAGAATCCACGCATAGACATCCGTACCAGTCCCATCAAGCACACGAAGTCGACCAAGCTCATCGCGAGCAGCTGCCAGAACAGTTGCTCCGTTTCGACTGAGTGGAATCTTTCCCTGCCAGTAACTGTCCGAACGGGTGATTGAAATTGGGGGACCTCCTGAATCACTGAGGGAGACCAAGCCCAAATAGTCGACTAAAACGCTGACCTCAGTTGTTGCAGCGACTTCTGTGTAGGAGATTGCACCATTCTGAGTTCCATAGTCGTAGAAAATACTGCTGTAACTGCCTGCTGGAAGATCAAGCCCAGACGCTGTCGCGCTTGCCTGGCCCAGACTACCCGGATTATCCCGTGCTATCGACCACATTGAAAGCATGCCAAGGCCTTTATTTCTGGCGAAGTCTTCGAGCATGTGTGCATCATCTATTGTAAAAATTTCTGTAAGTACATCGTTCACACCAATCATTGGGGTGACACCAAGTTGGCTCCATCCAAATTGATGACCGTATTCAGAGTACATTGACGAGAGTTGATTATGGGCACCCTCAGCCGAGGAAATTGCATAGTAGCCCATTGTCTGTGCATTTGGACCAGTTGTCGGAGCCGCCCATTCACCATAATCCATCGTCATGAGGTTCACACCATCGAGAACAACACCAGCCTGCAAGGCCGAGCGTATGACGTGAAACCCATTATACGTCAGACCTGTTGGTAGTGCGGGCAGGGTGTACCAGACTTCAACATCTGGGCGGGCTTCCTGAAAAAGTGCCAATGCTTCACTGCGTAAAGCGATAGAGACTGGATCTGCAATGGCACTTCCTTCTATATCAAAGTCGATGCGATTGAGAGAATATTTATTGACAACATCGATGTAGACATTCGCAAGTTCTTGTGCCGTTTTTCCCTGAGAGGCATGAACGTGCGCCAGGCTGTTTCCTGCAGCACCACCGAAAGAAATCATTACGCTGCCGCCGGCATCCTGGAAGGCAGATATCGAATCGTTTATTGCAACCGCTCGCTCAGATTCTGAATCTAAGGTAAGCGAGTCCCACCCAGCCCAGGCCGCTTTTCCATCTGTCGTCGACAGAATGAAAGCAAGGGTCAAAAGCGAGGTGCCTCGGGTTGCAGCTATCTCGGTAAGGTTTGGAACAACCCAAAAACCCATATCCACATACGGGGCAAAATAAGCTTCGCCCCACCGTTCATCACCCTCATTTCCTGAATTTACTCCCTCGACAGTTTCAATCGCTCCGTCACCATCAATATCTATCTGAAACAACGACTCCTTGGCTCGCAATGATGTATCACCCGGACCTTCCTCACCAACGTAGTGCCCATTCTCATCGAGGATCCAGGCGTAGACATTGCTACCACTCCCATCAAGCAGTCGAAGGCGACCAAGATCATCACGAGCAGCGGCCATGAGGGATGCTCCATCTCGAATCACAGGAACACTACCCTGCCAGTAACTGTCTGCACGCGTGATCCCAATTGGATCACCGCCAGAATCACTGACATACGCCAACCCTGCGTCATCGACGAGAACTCTGACTTCCGTTGTTGAGGCAACTTCGTTGTAAGAATCGGTACCCTGATCATTACGAGGATCATCGACACCATACCGAACCTGATCCCCATCTGTGACTGCACCAACTGGTGATTCCGGGGTGAGCAACCCTGAACGGCTAACCATTGCGACCTGCTCAAGACTCAATCCCAATGACTCTTCAAGCTGGGATTCAACAATTTGATCATGATGAAATTCGATATTGAACGGGACGAGCTGATTTCTGGAAATACCAACAAGCAATGTGCTCTGGCCTGTTGTTTTAGAGGAAAGAAGCAACCCTTCGGCAGTGTCCTCTACGAAAATCCGCTCTCGCGAACTGTAGTAGAGAAAACTCAGTTTCATTGAGTCAGGATCAAACCCTTCAATTCGCTCATGCACACCAACTTCATGTGAGCGAATGTATATTGTACTGGCGTCACGGGGACCAACTCCACGCTCCCAAGAAAGCGCTCCTCCAATATCTTGACGAAGATGTTCATTCATGACGACTGAAAAATTCGCTACTGTTAAATCATCGAAAGTGACGCCTGAGATTATCTGTTGCTGAGGGGCGTCCGCCCACAAATTTAGAACAGCAGGCTCTCCGGAAGCGGTTTTCGCCAAAACAAGACCATGAGATGACGCCTGACCGAAGCTGAGTCGATCGTGAGCCGGATCAAAGTCAGAAATATCGACATGCGTTGGGTCAACCATGAAGACTCTACCGTCACCATCAATGGTATCGGGGGAAGGCGCTAGCCTTGGGCGTGGCGATAACAAAACTGCAGGAATAACACTTTGATCACGAGGCTCAGGCCCATTGCAGATACCGGCAACACGAAGTTGAGTGAGGCTCGATTCTGCCTCATTGGATGCACCATGCACCCGGAAAGAAACAGCTCCACCCGGTGAAACGTCTGGGTTCCACAAGGGTCCTCGGACTGTGTACCGTGATCCTGAGCGAGCAACAACTTTTCCGTTCCAGACAGCATCTAGTTCACCTGCAAAGTCGAACTCCACCATCCAACCAGCAAGCATATGATCACTTCTGTTCTCGACAACGACCTCACCAATGAAGCCGGAACCCCAATTGTTTATCTGGTTGAAAGTCGCATGATACGAATCGCCTGTACCAACAAGACTTGGATTACTTGAATCCTGCGACGGCACAACCTGCTCCACTGGCGAAACTGCAGAGGCATCGAGGGCCTCACCATTGATAACATAATTCACCGGTGACGCGAGTTGAGCAGCTGGAATACTGGCCGAGCCAATAAACCCAAAGGCGACTGATCGACCTGCTTCAAGATTTGCATTCCAACCTTCGTTGGCAATGGTATAGCGGTCACCCTCTCTGGCAACAATTGTTGCACCCCAGATTGATGATATATCGGCTTCGTATTTGAAAGAAACAGACCAGTCGTTGACTGCTTCGGTGTCTCCATTGTGCAGTCTTATGTTTGCTTCAAACTCAGTTCCCCAGTCATGGACAACTTCATACGTCGGAGCAACGACTGCCATCATTGCGCGCTTTTCCAGCAACTCCGTACCATACGCTTGTTCAATAGTATCCCGTCGAAGCCGCCTCTTGTCTTGTCGATGCTTGATGCAACCTTTTTTTCCGTCAGAACCACGAGCAGACCAAGGCCGGATGGCCATGAATATTGCCTTTCTTTATCGAAGAGTATCTTGGCACAAAAAATAAATTTCTGATTGCGTGACAAGTACTTCTATTACCCCTCTCGTTGCCTCTTTGAACTTCCGCGTGGGGGCACTGGCTTGAGAGTATTTTTGACCTCCCACTATGGTTAGCTTCTACGCGACTCGCGGCACCAAAGTTCACCGGATTTTGCCCACACCCGGCCTGAGCCTCGGGGAAAATCGTTTTTCGATGCTCATTTTTTGGCCTCAAAGTATCCATCAGGCCTGCAGGCTAACGTGATGTCCGGGATACTTCTGCATGCACCAATTGCCCATTTTCCTGATGAAAACCCCGGGCTGTTTACGGTACCAGAGATTGTTTCACCACGCGTGCTATTCACTTGCGTTACGCCATAATGTTGCCGTGACAAACAACCGCTTTGAAATTGTCCAGTGGCGAGAAAAAACAAATGAAACCATTTGGAACATGAATCACTAAACCCAAAGCAACACCCCTCCAAAACCTGATTCATGTATTCGTAAAGCGTGTCGGTTCACTGCTCATTTTTCACAACAGGAGCCAAATATATATTACGAAATCTGACACTTGTGTGATCGCCTTGCAGATAGATTGGCCCGGGTTGAGTTGGGTCTGTGAAAACCGCGCCTGCCGTCGGCCCCAATACAGGTTGATTATCAATTACCTTTTCTCCATTGAGGATCACCGTAATGTGTCGATCAACAAGGGTGAGATCATATGTTTGCCATACACCTCCTTTTTTACCTGCATTCTTCATCGGCTCGATTCTTCCGAAGATGGCGCCCACACCTTGCTTGCCCTGCATCCTGCTGTTTCGATCGACAACTTGTGCTTCGTACATTCCCCGCAAATAAATACCACTATTTCGTGCTTCACCAATATTGAATTCAATATGGAGCAAAAAATCTTCAAACACCGCATTTGTGCGTAGGTTTGCATAATCGCCGGTTGCACTGAAGTCGGTCTTTGGGGTCGTATTCACAAGATCACCGTTTTGTATGCTCCATCCCATCTTCTTATCCGCTTCATAGGGTCGCCATCCGGTTAAGTCTCTACCGTTCAAGAGTGCTACGGGAGGACCAAACCGAACTTTTGAAAGATCTGGTGGAGTTGCAGGAACAGGCGGAATTCTGGTGCCCGTAAATGAGTCGTGATGCACGGCACCGTCTTGCGATGTCGTGCAAACCACACCGTCGAGCCTCCCGTTTGTCACCCCAACATCAACTGTCTTACTATCAGTTGATTTTTTATTCTGACGAAGTTTGAATGTGAGGCGTCCATCGGTTGCTGCGACATTCGTATGGGGGCCTTCAGAGCCAATATAGAGCCGCATTTTTACGACCCAACTTCCCTCCGTTTGATTGATGCTCATCCAGGCTGGTGTCCCTGAATCCATCTGGAGCGACCAATCTCCAATGAGCTCATCACAGGCCAGAGCACTCACAGGAGCCATCCACAGACCCCATAACATTATCTTTCGGACAAGACTTTGAACCGCTGTGTGCGGGTGGTTCGTACCTTTGATCACTGCAGATGCCTTTGCTGCTCTACGTTGCTGCTCTACGTTGCTGCTCGAGAATTCATTCTCAGAAAACATGACCTGTCAATAATTTATTTTACATTCCAGAGCACTCTCGAATTGAGCTAAAACAAGCGCATCCCCTATTCCTACAATTATGTGTTCCAATGGACAGTACCCGGGCTTCAAATTTGATTTCCGGTGGGAGAATGAAATAATTCCAGACAACCTGAAACAGTATACCTTCAGGTACAGGATGCAGCTGTAAGGGGAGCCACATTCACCAAACTCATTATTGTGATGAGTTTAAAACTCCGCGTCGTTTTTCAATACCAGCGTTCGCGGCAGATCAAGTTACTTCCGAAGGAAGGCCGTACCATGAGTGATCGGATTGCAATTGTCGATGGCATACGAACACCGTTCTGCAAGGCCGGTACTGACCTCAAGGGTTTCTCCGCGCAGAAACTGGGTTCACTCGCTATCCGAGAACTGCTCGACCGTTCGTTAATTGATGGAGAACGTGTTGACGAAGTTATCATGGGCTGCGTTGCGAATCCGGTCGAGGCAGCCAACGTAGCGCGTGTGGCTGCTTTGATGGCCGGACTACCCGAACGCTCTCGTGCCTACACGGTCTCACGCAACTGCGCTTCGGGATTTGAGTCGGTCACCAGTGCGTATGAAAAGATCATCAGTGGATTTGACGACGTTGTGATTGCTGGTGGAACGGAGTCGATGACGAATATTCCGCTCATCTACAACGAGCATATGACAAGGTTATTTGCCGGGCTGATGACGTCAAAAACAGCACTGCAAAAACTGAAAACAATACTATCCTTCCGCCCTCATTTCCTGAAGCCGATTGTCGGCGTAGTCTGTGGACTGTCTGATCCCGTATGCGGACTGAATATGGGCCAGACTGCAGAGAACATCGCAAAGCAGTGCGGGATTACCCGGGAGCAACAGGACGAATTTGCTCTCGCTAGTCACAACAAGGCTTTGGCAAACCGGGACAAACTTGCCGATGAGATCATGGCAGTACCGGTGGAACCAAAGTATGAATCAGTTTGTGAAGCTGATAACGGCCCGCGTGAGGGGCAGTCACTCGAAGCATTAGCCAAACTTAAACCGTATTTCGATCGAAAATCAGGCACTGTGACGGTTGGCAACGCCTGTCCAATCACTGACGGGGCAAGTGCACTATTAATGATGAAGGAATCGAAAGCCGGTGAACTTGGACTGTCGCCACTGGGGTACATCAAATCGTATGCGTACGAAGGGCTGAGCCCTGCGGTGATGGGTCTCGGCCCTGTCTACGCCATTTCAACCGTTCTCAAAAAATCCGGCATGGAGCTGGATCAAATGTCCTTTGTTGAGATCAACGAAGCATTTGCAGCTCAAGTTCTGGGATGTGTGCAGCTGATCGAGTCCGATCAATTCGCAAAAGAGGAACTCGGGCGGACCAAAGCCATCGGCAAGCTGGAACACACCCGGCTCAACGTCAACGGTGGAGCCATTGCATTGGGTCACCCGGTCGGAGTCACTGGTAATCGCCTTGTCCTGACGGCCCTGAAAGAGCTTCATCGTCGACGTGAACACTATGCATTGGTCTCGCTCTGTATTGGAGGAGGACAGGGCGGAGCAATCATTCTCGAACGAGCACATTGACCACACAGAAACAGAAAGCGGCCTTCAGAACGAAAGATTGATTACCAACGCTCAAGATAAATCGTTCGGTAGCAACCATCGGTGACGACCAAAAACACGGCCGTCAACGTAGAAATTATTCCTACAGACAAGATTCCAACAGACAAGCAAGCACTGCCATGAACTATTTCAAACGAACCATTGATGGGGAAATTGGAACTCTTGAGTTCGATACTCCGGATTCCAGTGTGAACATTCTAAGCAGTGCCGCGTTGACGGAACTGGAACAGCATCTCGATGAGATTGCACTCCGTTCCGACATCAAAGCACTTTTGATTACGAGTGCGAAGAAATCGATTTTTATCGCAGGCGCGGACATCAAAGAGATTGATTCAATCACTGATCCACAAGAAGCCATCGAGAAATGCAACTCTGGCAAGCAGGTAATCAACAAGCTTGAGCAACTGCCACAAACAACCGTTGCTGTAATCAATGGAGCGTGCCTTGGTGGCGGGTACGAACTTTCACTCGCCTGCAATTACCGCGTCGCCGGTTTTGCTGGGTGCGTCAAAATTGGTCTGCCCGAAGTCAGGCTGGGAATTCTTCCTGGCTTTGGCGGCTGCATCCGTCTTCCGGAACTCATTGGGATTTCCAATGCCTTGTCAGTGATTCTGCCCGGAAAAATACTTGATGCGAATCGTGCACTCAGCTTAGGAATGGTCGACCGACTGTTCTACGATCCGATCCTTGTTGACCAGGCGAAAATTTTTGCACGAGCTATCCTATCGAAAAAGGAAAAGGTTCAACGGCGACGAAAAACTTTCATCACCAGACTGCTGGAAGAAAATCCGATCGGTCGTAGCATTCTGTTTGGTCAAGCTCGCAAGAATGTCTTGAAATCAACGTCCGGTCATTATCCAGCACCATTGGTTGCGCTGGATACCATCAAGAGCGTTGTCGGTAAACCGAGAGAGGACGCTTTTCGTCTGGAAAGCGAGGGGTTTGGCAAACTCGGTGCGTCAGAAATTTCCAAGAACCTCATTCACGTGTTCTACCTTGATGAACGCTACAAAAAGAAAACATGGACGGAAGCGAAACCGTCTCTCACACACGTCAAAAAAGCGGGTGTCGTTGGCGCTGGCGTGATGGGTGGTGGCATTGCACAGTTGCTGGCCAAAAACAACGTGGTCTGTCGGATCAAAGACCTCAACAATCAGGCGCTTGCCCTTGCGTTGAAAACCGCCCGCGACGTCTACAGATATCTGTTGAAAACACGTCGCATGAAAAAAGGACAGGTTGAAGCTCAGATGAGCCTGATATCACCAACAACGACGTACGACGGATTCCAGAACGCCGAGGTCGTTATTGAAGCCGTCGTGGAACGCATGAATGTCAAGAAACAGGTCTTTCAAGAGCTGGATGAACTGGTCCAGCCAAGTGCCTGTTTATTGACCAATACGTCGTCGCTCTCTGTGACGGAAATGGCGGAATGTACAAACCGCCCTGACAAAGTCTGTGGTTTTCATTTTTTCAATCCGGTCCATCGCATGCCGCTGCTGGAAATTATTGCCACAGAAAAAACCAGTGAAGAAACGCTCGCCACTGCGGTCGCTTTCGCAAGACAACTTGGCAAAATGGCTATCGTTGTCAAAGACAAAGAGGGCTTCATCGTTAACCGTATCCTGCTGCCCTACATGAACGAAGCGGCGTATCTTTTCGAGGAGGGAATCGACACGAAGCGACTTGACAATGTTGTCAAGCGATTCGGTATGCCCATGGGTCCGCTGGAACTTGCCGACGAAGTGGGCATCGACGTCGGGCATCACGTTGCCCAAATTCTTGAAGCCGCGTATGGCGACCGCATGCGTGTCCCTACAATCCTGAAGGACGTATACGAGGCGGGAACACTCGGCAAGAAATCCGGCGAGGGCTTCTATATCTACTCGGGCAAGCAAAAAAAAGTCAGCAGCAAACCGCGGAACATGTGTAAAAACGCCACCTTCACGCTCGACGACGACATCACGCGAAAACGTCTAATCTACGTCATGATTAACGAAGCCTCTCGATGTCTTGAAGAAGGCGTTGTTAAGTCCGCCGGCACGATCGATGTGGGCATGATTTACGGCACTGGTTTTCCACCGTTCCGAGGTGGGTTATTGCGATATGCGGATTCGATCGGTGCCAAACAGATCGTTGCAGACCTGAAGGAATTTCAGGAAAGATTCGATCAACATCGATTCGAACCAAGTCAATTGCTGCGAAGTATGGCGAATACAGACGCGACGTTTTACTCATCGTAAAGCCATGAAAACTATACAACCACCATGTGAAACACAACGGAAAGAAGCAGGTCAATCATGAGTATGTTCGACAAGAGTATTGGCAAGGAAGCACGGGCATCGCTGGAATTTGCTGAGGATTCGCGAGAGACCGAGTGGCTGCACCCAAGCTTTGCCGCGCTGTTATATCAGGGACAGGTCAAGTGGGATCTGATACATCCGTTTCCATGTCAGACTGACGAAGATAAAAAGATTGGTGACGAATTTCTTAAAAAGCTTCAAGCCTATCTTGATGCAAACTACGACGCCGATGAAGTTGACAGGACGGGTGAGATTTCTGAGAGCGTGTTAAAGGGACTTGCAGAACTCGGATGTTTTGCGATGAAGATCCCCACGCAATACAACGGACTCGGGTTAAGCCAGGTCAACTACAATCGGGCCCTGCATCTCACGGGGAGTTACTGTGGCAACCTGACCGCGCTGCTGTCAGCACATCAGAGTATCGGTGTTCCGCAGCCACTGCTTATGTTTGGAACCGACGAGCAGAAGGAAAAGTTTCTTCCACGTTTTCGCGACGGAGCAATTTCTGCGTTCGCGCTAACAGAAGCGAATGCAGGCTCTGATCCACGGGCGATGACAACAGCGGCGACACCGACAGAAGACGGCTCGCATTACATCATCAACGGTGAGAAACTCTGGTGCACGAACGGCACGAAGGCCAACGTGATCGTCGTCATGGCCGTTACACCACCAAAGATTGTGCGAGGGAAAGAACGCAAGCAGATCACTGCGTTCCTTGTCGAAATGGACACACCAGGTGTCGAAGTTCTGCACCGCTGCAGATTCATGGGTCTGAAGGCGCTCTACAACGGCGTGATTCGTTTTACAGACGTCAAAATCCCAAAAGAGAACATGATACTGGAAGAGGGTGATGGGCTGCGTCTCGCACTGAAGACTCTCAATACCGGACGACTATCGATACCAGCAGGTGTAACGGGCAGCAGCAAATGGTGCATGCAGATCAATCGAAAATGGACGAACGAACGCGTGCAGTGGGGACATCCGATTGGAGAACATGAAACGATTGCTGGCAAGCAGGCGAAAATTGCATCAGACACATTCGCGATGGATGCCGTCTGGAAGGCAGCCTCAGCGATGGCGGACAACAAACACTTTGACATTCGGCTGGAAGCAGCAATAGCCAAACTTTTCAACACGGTAGCACACTATGAACTCCTGCAGCAGACGCTTCAGATCAGAGGTGGGCGGGGATTCGAAACCGCGGATTCGCTGCGTGCCCGAGGCGAAGAGGGAATTGCGATTGAACGATTACTAAGAGACTCACGCGTGAATCTTATTTTCGAAGGATCATCGGAGATCATGCATCTGTTCATCGCCCGTGAAGCACTCGATTTTCATCTGCAGCATATTGGTGCACTATTCAAACCCGGCGTGTCACTCGGTACCAAGATTGGGGCATTCTTCAAAATGATGACGGTCTATGCGTTGTGGTATCCAACGCTTTGGATACCGGTGCTGTCGGCCGGGAAATTCGCCATGGAGCCTCGACTGAACCGCCATATGCGAACAGTTGCGCGGCTGAGTAAGAAAATGGCCCGCACGCTATTCCACAAGATGGCGATCCATCAAAAGAAAATGGCAGAGAAGCAATTGCTGATTAACCGCTTCGTGGACATCGGCACGGAACTGTTCATCATGTCAGCTGCATGCTCGTATGCCGACAGCCTGAAAGGCGACAAGCCACATGCGGCAAATGCAGTTGACCTGGCAGACTATTACTGCAAAGAAGCCATCATCCGCATTGCAAAACTTTTCCGTGACATTAGCCGCAACAATGATGCAGCGACGCTCAAACTGAACAAAAGTTTTATGCAAGGGAATTTTGAATGGCTTGAAGATGAGATTGCAAAAAACTGAGAACAAGGACAACCAAAAAAGAAGCAGGGCTGCAGGCTGACAACAAGAGATAGCTATGCCTTTTGACTCAACGTGCCACCTGGAATGAACGACTGCAATAGGTGCCGTGAAAACGTGCCGAATTTAAGCCCTCTCGAACCCGACAACTGCGAATCAACATGAACAACACCACTGAAAAGCCTCCTGGCAAGACTCGCGCACAGCTCGCCAAAGGACTTGGCAAAAGTGCGTTTGCGTTTCGTGGGTACAATTCGACGAACCTTGGAAGAACACCGGAATTGCTTCGTCACCCAAAGTATGGGCAGATAGTTGAAAAATATCTTCAGCGGGCAAGCGACATCTGCACCGACGTGATGAAGTTTCCAGTCGACCTGATCCAACGAGTTCGACTCGAAAAAGAAGCCACTCTCAAAGAGTACCACGAGTCGATTGCGATTATTGTCGCCGTGGAACTGGCACAGCTTGAAATTCTTGAAACATTCTTCGAGATCTCACTGACCGATGCAAACATGATGTACGGTTTTAGCCTTGGTGAATTGACTGCGTTAAGTGCCGGCGGTGTCTTGACGCTGGATGACGCGCTAAAAATCCCCCTCATGATGTCACGGGACGCGGCTGAACTCGCGGATGACGTTACCCTGTGCGTTTTGTTCTCCCGGTCTGGGAAATTCATTCCACGAAAAAATGTGCATCGGCTTTGCACGGAGATTAATGCTGAGGGGAATGGAGTAATCGGTGTATCAACGTTTCTGGCCCCGAACTCGATGCTGCTGATCGGCCAGAAAGACACTGTTCAGCGACTGAAAGAACGGAAGGGCGAGATCACAACAGAACGCATTTCCGTCAGGTTGAATGATGACAAATGGCCTCCGCTGCATACGCCTATTGTCTGGCAGAGAAACATCACAGATCGTGCTCAGTTTCTAATGCATACGATCGAAGGTGGATTCACCGCCCCCACGACTCCTCTGTTTTCCCTGGCGACCGGTGATTTCAGCTATGACGGCGACAACACTCGAGATGTTGTCGCTCAGTGGATTGACAAGCCACAAATGCTTTGGGAAGCCATCGACGCAACACTGGCACGCGGAGTGGAAACGGTCATCCACATTGGTCCACAACCAAACATTATTCCAGCAACGTTCGGCCGACTGGCTGCGAACGTGGCCTTAGTCACAAAAGAACGGCTGCCGATGCATACGCTGTCAAGAATCGTTCAGTACGGCTGGCTATCTGCCGTACTGCCAAAACGGACGAATCTGCTGCGCGCGCCCAGGATCGTCCATGTGACGCTTGAAGACTGGCTGCTGGAACAGGACATCGAATGAACAAGGCATCGATCAGCCAGAGATAGCTCGTACCATGAACGGTCCTGACAACCCATATACCAACGAGTTCACACGCCTTCTGGCCATCGAAAGCCCGATCATCTGTGGCGCAATGTATCCGTGTTCAAACCCCGAGCTGGTTGCAGCAGCATCTGAGGCGGGTGGGATCGGGATCGTACAACCAATTAGTTTGACGTACGTGTATGGGTACGACTATCGCGCAGGCCTCCAGTATATTCGATCGCTGACGGGCAAACCAATTGGAGTCAACATGCTGGTTGAGGGCAGCAGCACCTATCGGAAACGTCTTGAGGAATGGATGGATATCTCACTAGAAGAAGGCGTTCGGTTTTTTGTTACGGCACTTGGAAATCCACATTGGGTTGTGGACAAGGCCAGTCAGGTGGGAGGCATTGTTTTCCATGACGCTACCAATGCCACGCATGCAAAGAAAGCACTCGACAATGGCGTTGATGGATTCATCTGCGTCAACAATCGTGCGGGTGGTCATGCTGGTGATCTCTCACCTCAGGTTCTTTACGACGAGATTTCGCCATTGGGAATGCCCACAATCTGCGCGGGTGGTGTTGGCGATCGCCATGCATTTCACGAGGCCCTGAAGATTGGCTACCTTGGCGTCCAGATGGGAACTCGCTTCATTGCCAGCAAAGAAGCTGCTGCGCATGACGACTATAAGAATGCGATTATTACCGCCAAGGCAGCGGACATCGTTCTGACCGAAAGAATCTCGGGCGTGCCTGTTTCCGTTATCAATACACCGTACATCCAACGACTTGGTCTCAAGGCCGGCTGGCTGGCAAGACAACTGCTGAAGGGTCGCCAGACCAAACACTGGATGCGTGCGTTCTACGCGATCGTGTCGGGCTTGAAACTAAAAAAGGCCAACCTCAGAGGATCAGGCTACAAAGACTTTTTCCAGGCCGGCAAAA
>JAAHTH010002735.1_pt1 | contig 12982 bp, 16 predicted proteins | sample 6116091 | NCBI WGS metagenome assembly JAAHTH01 (sample SAMN13939990, study PRJNA603662) | sponge metagenome | isolation source: marine sponge | host: Mycale hentscheli | place: New Zealand | collected 2006
GCAATGAGTGATTGCCTCAAGGGAAAGAGGGTTGCGGAACGTACAGCAAATGATAATATAAAATATATGTGCGGAAAAGTAGAAGCAGAGTTAGAAGAAAATATAGATGGATCAAAGGCTATTAAAAAGATTGTAAATGAATCTAAGTAGAAATTTTTCCCTTCAAGAATTAACTAAATCGGATACAGCGATACGTAAGGGTATTGATAATGAACCTAACGCTGATCAGATAGATAAATTAAAAATGCTTTGTGAAAATATTTTACAGCCGGTACGTGACCAGTTCGGTAGAGTAAAAGTGACTAGCGGCTATCGTAGCCCTGAGCTGTGTGTTTCAATAGGCAGCTCAATTAATTCACAACATGCAAAAGCTGAGGCGGTTGATTTCGAATGTCTTGGTGTTGACAACGCTGAAGTAGCAGATTGGGTTAAAATGAACTGTGAGGTAGATCAATTGATTCTCGAGTACTACACTCCTGGAGAACCTAACAGCGGATGGATCCATGCAAGTTATGTACCATTCAATCCAAGACATCAATATTTAAGAGCATATAGAGAAGATAAAAAAACTAAATACAAACCAATAATAGGAAAGGCAGTAGATCTTTTTTGATTTTTAATAAAAAAATTAATGAAAAAATTGAAGTACCTTATTTTTTTTATGAGGGAAAATTTGAAAAAATAGATTCAAATTATTTTATAGAAAAAATTAATGAAGGTATTAAACTCTACGATAACCAATCTCACAAAACAAATATAAGTGGTTTTATGACAGCTTGGAATTTTTTTGATAAAGATATAGAATTAGACAAATTATTATGGCCTATTTTAGATGTGGTTGATTCTGATATTCAAAAACAAAGATATTTTGTAAGAGAATCTTGGGGTTTTAAACTTGGTATGGGCAACTATACCTCTCAGCATAATCACACTAAAGATAATATATTTGCCTCAGGTGTAATATATCTCAATGAGCATGAACAACTATTAGAATTTAAGGATATAGGAAAAAAAATAAAACCTGAAGTTGGTACGGTTGCTCTTTTTAGTTCCTTTTTAAATCATGGCTGTATAAGAAATACCTGTGAAAAAGAAAAATACGGAATTAGTTTCAATTTAGAATTAAAATTGTAATGATTCACAGTTTTAATATACCAGAAAATATATATAAAAAAATTTTAATATTTTCTAAAGATAAATCTGTTTCACATAACTTTAAATTAGCAGGGAATATAAAAGAAGAATATTCACTTTCTAAGTATAGTAAAGAAGTAGAACCTTTTATTGTTAGTGAACTTTTTAAAATTAAAGAATTGCTAAATTATTTTCAAAATCTTAATATACTTTACCCCTTAAACGCTAGATTAGTTTTAAGCGATTTTTGGGTAAACTATCAGAAAAAATATGAATTTAATCCTGTACATAATCATTCAGGTATTTTTAGTTTTATATTTTTTATTAAAATACCTTATTTAAGTGAAGAACAGAAACTAATTTCACCCGGTAAAAATTCATCTAACGATAGGTCTGGTAAATTAAGTTTTTTTCATTTAGACTCTAGTCAAAATGGTGGTATAAAAGAAACATGTTTAGATGTAGATCAAAAATGGGAGCAGACTGGTTTAATTTTCAAATCAGATTTGAATCATTGTGTTTTTCCTTTTTATACTGAAGGAGAAAGAATTACTATATCGGGTAATTTATCACTATATAATGGAATAGATGAAAAGGATAAATAACTATGGCAATAACTAGAGGACAGATATCTGTACAAATAGACGGCAAGTTAAGAGGCGCTAGAAGTGAAAAAAAGAAAAAACTACAAGCAAAAAAGAAATTTAGTAGCAAAAAACCTAAGGTCTTCAAAGTTTAATCAAAAAGTGATACAATCCAAGAAATTGTACAACCGTAAAAAGGATATTAATGGCAACTTCAGGGACTACGACATTTGATTTATCTATAGAAGAGATTATTCAAGAAGCTTATGAAAGATGTGGAATGGCTACAACTAGTGGTCATAGTCTACGATCAGCTAGAACAAGTCTTAACTTATTATTTGCAGAATGGGCAAATAGAGGAATACATCTTTGGAAAGTTGCTTTACATGAAAATGCTTTAGTTTCTGGACAAGCAGAATATAGTGTCAGTGCAGGTGTAAGTGATGTACTAGAAGCTTTTGTATCTACTACCGCAGCTGGAGCAAACACAGCTAATACACAAGACGTTGCTTTAACTAAAATAGATAGATCTGCTTATTCTGCTCTTCCTAATAAATTAGCTTTAGGTCAGCCATCACAATATTATGTTGATAGACAAGATACTCCAAAAATATATTTATATCAGGCACCAAATTTAAATACTTACACAGTTTTAAAATATTATGTAATTAAAAGAATTGAAGACGCAGGTAATTATACCAACGATGCAGACGTAGTATTTAGGTTCTTACCCTGCATGGTAGCAGGTCTTGCTTATTATTTAGCAATGAAAAACGCACCAGAATTAGTTCAACAAAATAAATTAATATATGAAGATCAATTGAAAAGAGCATTGGATGAAGATGGACAAAGAGCATCAACATACATTACTCCTCAATCATTTTATCCTAATGGAGTTTAATAATGGCAAAATGGGCAACAGGTAAAAGATCACAAGCAATTTCAGATAGATCTGGAATGGCTTTTCCTTATACTGAAATGGTAAAAGAATGGAATGGTTCTTTAGTTCATTATTCTGAGTTTGAGCCTAAACATCCTCAGATTAGACGTAGACACGCAACCTCTGATGCAATAGCTTTACAAAACACTAGATCACAAAGATTTCAACAACCACAAACAGTTGCTAGTAATGATACAACTATAGCTAATTCTGGAGGAACTATGGTTGGTGTAGCTAACCTAACCCTTCCTGGTAATTTTGCTTTTATCACAGCTCAACCTGCAAATGTTTTAACAAGTGCTGGTGTTGTAATAAGCACTATGAAACCAGCTGATCCTTCTTTACAAAATAGAAGAAGAAAATTAATTATAACAACAGGAACAGTAACAGTGAGTATTACATAATGGCTATAAGTTATTCAGATTTTTTAACACAAATAAGAAACTTTACTGAAGTAGATAGTAATGTTTTAAGCGATACAATTATCGGACAATTTATAAGAAATGTAGAATTAGATGTTGCAGGTAAAGTTGATTATGATGACACTAGAAAATATGCAACTTCATCTTTTACTGCAAACAAAAGATACTTAGTAACTCCTGCAGATTTTTTATTAATTAGATCTTTACAAGTATTTAGTACCACTGATCAATCTGGAACTAGAACTTTTATGGAAAAAAGAGATACTAGTTTTATAACAGAATTTAACGGAAGTGGTGCTACAGGATTACCAAAATATTATGCAAATTGGGATGAAACATCAATTGTTGTTGCGCCCACACCCGATCAAGCGTATGCAGTACAATTAAATTATATTATTACACCACCAAGTTTTACTTCTTCTAACAATACTTACCTATCTGAATATCAACAAGGAATGCTTTTGGATGGAGTTTTAACCGAAGCTTATGCCTTTTTAAAAGGACCTATGGATATGTACAATCTATATAAAAGTAAGTATAATGAAGGTGTACAGAATTTTGCTCTCCAACAAATGGGGAGAAGAAGACGAGCAGAATACGATGATGGGGTACCTAGAGTTAAGATACCTTCACCATCACCATAAAATTTAAAAGGAGAATAAAATGGCAATAACAACTAACGCAATTTGTAATTCATTTAAAAAAGAATTACTTCAAGGAAGTCACGATTTTGATGCATCAACAGATACATATAAATTAGCGATGTATACGAGTTCAGCGACTTTAGGAAAATCAACAACTAACTATTCTACTAACCCTGGTGGTGGATCTAATACTGAAGTAGCAAACACAGGTACTTATACAGCAGGCGGTGGAACATTAGTTAATCAAGGTGTAAAGGTATCATCATCAATCGCAATTACTGACTTTGCAGACTTATCTTTTACTGGTGTAACACTAACAGCTAGAGGAGCTTTAATTTATAATACAACAACTAACGGTGGTTCAAATACTACTGACGCTGTTTGTGTTTTAGATTTTGGTGGAGATAAAACTGCAACTGCAGGAACATTTACAATTCAGTTCCCTGCATTTACAACATCTGCAGCAATATTAAGACTTACGTAAGGAGATTAAATGGCACTAGTTGTCAATGATAGAGTTAAAGAGACAAGCACCACTACTGGAACGGGGACGATTTCTTTAGGTGGTGCTGTCCAAGGTTTTGAAACTTTTGTAGCTGGTATTGGTAATTCTAATACCACGTATTATTCTATTGTTAATGCTAACGGAGAATTTGAAGTTGGACTCGGAACTGTTACAGATGCAACACCAGATACTTTAGCTAGAACTACTGTCATTTCATCATCAAACAGTGACTCTGCAGTAAATTTTTCTGCTGGGTCTAAAGATGTATTTTGTACTCTTCCTGCTTCAAAAGCAGTTATTAAAGATGCTAGCGGAAACATTGTTGCAAACAATGGAAGTAACTTAACAGCTTTAAATGCAACACAATTAACTTCAGGTACAGTCCCTGACGCAAGATTTCCAGCAACACTTCCAGCAGCTAATGGATCGGCTTTAACAGCTTTAAACGCAACACAACTTACTTCTGGAACTGTTCCAGATGCAAGATTTCCAGCGACACTTCCAGCAGCTAATGGATCGGCTTTAACAGCATTAAATGCAAGCAACTTAGCTTCAGGCACAGTTGCAAACGCAAGATTAGATGCTCAACTACAAGACGTTGCAGGATTAGCAACAACAAGTGGAAAAATTATTCAAGGTGATGGATCTAATTTTACTCTATCAGCTTACACATTACCTACATCAGACGGATCTTCTTCTCAAGTTTTAACAACTGATGGATCAGGTGCGGTTACGTTTCAAACACCTACAGTCGGAGATATTACTTCTGTTGTAGCAGGATCTGGTCTAACAGGTGGAGCTACGAGTGGAGCTGCAACTTTAAATGTTGGAGCCGGAACCGGTGTTACAGTCAACGCTGACGACATAGCTATTGGCCAAGACGTGGCTACTTCAGCTAGTCCTACTTTTGCAGGATTAACAACTTCTGCTGATATTAATTTTGGAGATAATGATAAAGCTGTTTTTGGTGCTGGTTCAGATTTAGAAATTTTCCATGATGGCTCCAATTCTTTTGTAAAAGATAATGGAACAGGAGTATTAGCTTTAAGAACAAATGGAACTTCTATTGTATTACAAAATGAAGATGGTTCAGAAACTTTAGCTAGTTTTACTAAAAATGGTGCATCACAATTATATCACGATAACTCAAGTAAATTTGTAACTACATCTTCTGGTATAGATGTTACAGGAACAGCAGTAACAGATGGATTAACTGTTGCTGGTAATGCTACAATTACAACTACAGATAACTCTGATACTTTAAAATTAGTTTCAACTGACGCTGATGCTACTAGAGGTCCAGTTTTAGTATTACACAGAGATAGTGGATCTCCAGCGGATAATGATGTAATTGGAGAAATTCAGTTTGCAGCCGATAGTGATGCTGCATCAGAAACAAATTTTGCACTTCTTATAGGAACTGCACTTGATGTAAGTCACGGTTCTGAATCTGGTGAATTAGATATTCAAACTAGACTCGCAGGTACTGGAAGAAGTAGAATAAAAATGAACGCAACTGAAACTGTTGTTAATGAAGATTCAGTGAACCTTGATTTTAGAGTTGAGTCTGACGGACAAGCAAATGCATTTAAAATAGATGCTGGTGATAACACTGCTTCTTTTGCTGTGCCTATAACAACTACAGAAAATATTAGTTTTGGAGATAATGATAAAGCACTTTTTGGTGGCGGTTCAGATTTTGAAATTTATCATGATGGAAGTAATGCTCAAATTAAAAATAATACTGGACAAGTATTTTTTCTTTCAGACACAGCAACAAAATTTAAAGATGCGGGTGGTAATGAAACATTTGCTGCATTTAATGATAATGGTGCAGTAGATTTATACTATGACAACTCTAAAAAATTTGAAACAACAACTGGTGGAATAGCTGTTACAGGAGCTATTACTGCAACAGGAGATGTAACAGCATTTTCTACTTCTGATAAAAGTTTAAAGAAAAATGTTGTAAACATTGATAGTGCTCTAGATAAAGTTTCACAAATAAACGGTGTATACTATGATTGGACTGAAGAAGCTTTAGAAAAAAATAAACATTTAAAAGCTGAAAAAGAAGTTGGAGTCATTGCACAAGATGTTGAAAAAGTTTTACCTGAGATTGTTGCAACAAGAGACGATGGAACCAAGGCAGTTAAATATGAAAGACTATGTGCTTTATTAATTGAATCCGTCAAAGAACTTAAACAAGAAATAGAATTACTTAAAAACCCAGGAGCCTAACAAATGGCTTTTGGAATTACAGCATTTGCAGAAGCACCTTTTGCAGCAACAGGGGCCGCAAACCTTACTATTGAAGTAACAGGTGTTCAACTCTCTTCACAAATAAGTTCTGTATCCGTTGTTGGTACAGCGAATTTAGATGTTACAGGAAATTTAATTACCTCAACTGTAAATGGTGGAGGTATTAGTATTTTCACAGGTCAAAAAATAATTGTTGGTGGTATAGCTGCTTCATTTAATATTGGATCTGTTACCATAACTGGAACTGCAAATGAAACATTAACTGGACAACAATTAGCATCTTCTATTGGAACTTCGGTCGCAGTTCTAGATACAGATGTTGATGTTACAGGATCACAGTTGACTATGGCTATAGGAGAAGAAACTCCTGAAGGTAATGCCATTGTGTCAGTTACAGGATCACAATTAAACGGTTCATTAGGTACTTTCTCTATAAGTGGTGATGGTAATATAAGTGTAGTTGTTACTGAACATGACTTGGTAATGTCTGTAGGTCAAGCTTCTGGAATTGCAGATTTTACTTTTGAAGCCACAGGTCAATTAATGAGTATGAGCGTAGGACAGGTTATTGCTTCTGACGCAAGTGCTGAAATTACAGGTATTCAAATGACAGCTTCAATAGGAACTGTTAAAAATATTATATGGAGCGAAGTAGTTACAGGAGTTGATTTAACTTGGACAGAAGTTGACACGGCAGCATAAGATAATTATTATTAAAGAAGGATATTAAAATGGCTTTACCAACTACAAATTTAGCAATGTCAGCAATCCAAACAGAGTTTGGTGGGTCTAATCCTATTTCACTTTCAGAATATTATTTAGGTGGTTCTAACGTTAAAACAGGGTCACCAGCACCAAATGGCCCAATACCAACAAGTGGTCAGATAAGTATGGGTTTGTTTAGAGGTGCAGAACAACTGCCTTATACTTTACAATATTTAGTCATCGCTGGAGGAGCTTCAGGTGGAGTAGGTCGTGGTGGCGGTGGAGGTGCGGGAGGATATAGAAATTCCTATGCATCTGAAACGTCAGGAAGAAATTCAGGCACAGAGTCAACTCAAGTATTAAACGTTGGAACTGTTTATACTGTTAGTATTGGTGGAGGTGCTTCAAGAGTTAGTAATGATAATAGGGGAAATAATGGAGGAAATAGTTCAATTTCAGGATCTGGTTTTTCAACCATAACATCTAGTGGTGGAGGTTCTGGTGGAGGATGGAGTAGCACAAACGGAGGCGGAGGAGGTTCTGGTGGTGGAGCTTCTGCAAATGGAGGTTCTGGTGCTTCAGGTCAAGCAGGTCAAGGATTTGACGGTGGTAGCGCAAGTAATAACCAAGCCAATGGTGGCGGAGGTGGTGGAGCCTCTCAAAGCGGTGGCGCTGGTGGTGGATCTGGATCTGGAGATGGTGGAAACGGATTATCATCCTCAATTACAGGTTCTTCAGTTACACGAGGTGGTGGTGGTGGAGCAGGTTCACAAGGAGGAACTGCAGGATCAGGAGGATCAGGAGGAGGAGCTAATGGATCAACTGCAACTAATGTCCCTGCATCAAACGGAACTGCTAACACTGGTGGCGGTGGAGGTGGCGGAGAAGGTTTCGCTGGACCTTCTGGAAACGGGGGTTCTGGAAAAGTAATATTAAGGGTTCCAACAACATATTATTCAGGAACTACATCTGGCTCACCACAAGTTTCAACAAGTGGAAGTGATACAATACTTCAATATAACAGTAGTGGGAGTTACACAGGGTAATGGCTCACTTTGCTAAATTAAATTCTTCTAATATAGTAGTAGATCTTCAAGTAGTTGATAATAATATTGCGACTACAGAACAAGAAGGTATAGATTTTTTAAATAATTTGTATGGTACAAATGATCTATGGAAACAAACATCATATAATACTTATGGAGGAGAACACGTATTAGGAGGAACACCTTTTAGAAAAAATTTTGCAGCTTTGGGTTTTACATATGATGAAACAAGAGACGCTTTTTATTCTCCACCACCTTACCCGAGTTGGACTTTTAATGAAACTACTTGTTTATATGATCCTCCTGTAGATTATCCTGATGATGAAAATACTTATACTTGGAACGAAACCAACCAAACTTGGGATTTATTAGGTGATTAACTCATAGACTTCATAAAATAATAAGAATATAACTTTTATATGAAAATAACTATTTTAGGAGCAGGTAATGCTGGATGTATGTCTCTTTTACATTTTTATTATTTTCAAAACTATATAAGTAAAACAATAGAATTAGAACTAATCTATGACAAAAATATAGATCCAGTTCCTGTTGGTCAGGGGACCAATTTAACTGCTACTGATATTTTATGGAAGGCATTAGGTATAAATGTTTTGTCAAAAAATAATTTTTCTTTTACTGTAAAACATGGAATACTTTATGAAAATTGGGGTAAAAAACAAAAGGAAATGTTTCATCCATTTCCCTTTGGAAATTTTGCTTATCATCAAAATCCTACAGAGTTTCAAAAACTTGTTTTGGATAGTGTTAAAAATGTAAATATAATAGATACAGGTTTAAAAAATTATGAAGATATAGACAGTGATTTTTTAATTGACTGTACAGGAACTCCAAAAAAATTTAATGATTATGAAAAATTAACTAATCCACTTAATCACGTGTTGTTGTCAACACTGCCTTTTGAAGATTATGAATATACAAAAACTACAGCAACTCCTGATGGATGGTGTTTTCAAATACCTTTGAAAGATAAAGTATCTTTAGGTTATAATTTTAATACATCTATTACATCTATTGATGAAGCAACTGAAAACTTTAAAAATATTTTTGGTGTAAATAATATAAACAACAATTTTAAATACGATCAATATTTAGCAAAAAAACCTATCTCAGATGATGGTAGGGTTTGTTTTAATGGTAATAAACTTTTCTTTTTAGAACCCTTAGAAGCGACAGCAATAGGCTCTTATATAATAGTATGCAGGTATTTATTTGATTGGTTGTTTTTAAATAATTCAACTAAAGATCAAGCAAACAATACAATAAAAGAATACATGTACAGAGTAGAAAGGTTTATATTGCTTCATTATGCAAATGGATCTTGTTATGATAATAAATTTTGGAAGTATGCTCAAAAAATGTATGACAGAAATATAAATAAAGATATGCTTGAATTTTTAGAATTAAGTAAAAATTATAAAGAAGAAGATGGAAGAAATCCTGACTTTACAAAAGATTATGCGCAATGGCCTACTTGGTCGGTAAAAATGTGGGATGATTATGTTAATTAATAACGTGTATTGATTTAAACTTCTGTAACTAGTATAATACAAGCTATGGCATCAACATTTTCTTCAGATCTAAAACTCGAACTTATGGCTACCGGTGAAAACGCTGGTACATGGGGAACTAAAACAAATACAAATTTAGAACTTGTTCAACAGGCAATAGCTGGTTTTGAGTCTATAGCTTTATCAAGTGGTTCGACTACCGCTTTAGTTATGAGTAATGCATCAATTTCTAATGCAAGAAATATGGTAATTAAATTTGCAACAATTACACTTTCTGGAGCAACAACAGTCACTATACCAGACTCTATAGAAAAATTTTATATATTTGATTGCAGATTAATTACTAATCCAACAAACCTTACGATTAAAACTGCTTCAGGAACGGGCTTTACAACAGATGCTTCAAAAATTTATGCAGCATATGCTGATGGTACAAACCTTAATGAAGTATCACTAGATACATTAGGTGGTACAATAGGAACAGCTTCAATTGCTGATGATGCGGTGACAAACGCAAAAGTGGCTGACGATGCAATCCAAAGCGCACAACTAGCAGACAATGCTGTTTTGACCGCTGCCATTTCTAACGTAAATGTGACAACGGCTAAGATTGCTAACGATGCTGTGACTGCTGCAAAACTACAAAGAAAATTTACAATTAGTACATCAAGTCCATCAGGAGGAAGTGATGGAGACATTTGGTTTAAATATTCATAGGAGTTTAAATGGCTAATACCTATGGCAAAGTATCAGGAACATTTCAAGAGATAGATAATGCATACGGAAAAGTATCAGGTACTTGGCAAGAAGCAGACGAAATTTATGGTAAAGTTTCTGGAGTTTGGAAATTAGTATTTAGTGCTTTTGAAGCAACTTCTTTTTCTACCGTATCATCTGGTTCAGGAACATTTACAGTTCCTGATCAAGCAAATGCCATACACATTCAATTTGCAGTCGGAGGTGGGGGAGGTGCATTTCGTGGAGCCGACTACGATAAAGCAGGTGGAGAATCTGCTGGAGGTGGTGGTGGTTCAGGTGGATATATTTCTGATAAAATATTAACAGTTAGTTCTGGTGAAACAATATCTTATTCTGTAGGATCAGGAGGAGCTGCTAATAATGCTATACCTACAAGATTTAATGGGAGTTCTAGTGCTGGAACTAATACGACATTATCTGGTTCATCTACAGGAAGTTTATTTACATTAAATGCAGGTGGTGGAGCTTCAGCATCAGGAGGAGGTGTCCAAGGACCTTTGAGAAGTAACAGTTCAGGAGCCGCAGGATCACATTCAATTTCAGGAACAGCTGTAACATCTGGTAATTTTAGAGATACCGATGGAACAACAAAAGCAGTAACAACTAACACATCAGGACCTACGGGAACATTTAATGATAGTGGTAACGGAGCAGCAGGAGTTAATCCTGGAAACTGTAGTGGTGATAACTGTCAAATAGGTGGTGGAGCTGGAGGAGCTTCTTATGATGCAAATGTGTCTGGAGGAGCAGGATCTCCTCAAGGAGGTTCAACAGGTGGATCAGATGGAACTAGAGGATCAGGTGGTGGTGGAGGTGGTGCCCAATATGGTACTGGAGAGGTTACTGGTCATGGTGGAGATGGTGGAAATGGTGAAATTAAATATAGATTTTTAAAAGTAAATTAGTATATTGCCTTAATGGCAAACATAACTAAATGGTTTGGTTATCCTATATACATAACTAAGTTAGAAAACTTTGAAGATATTAATAAAAAAATTGTACCTATAATACTAAGAGATATTACTCCAACTAATTCTCAATACTCAACAACGACAGATGTAAAGCCAAAAGAATTACAATCTATTGATGATAATTTACACAAAGATAAAAGATTTAAAGAATTATACACTGAACTATCTAAAGTAATACAAGGTTGTTTATCTGCACAAAAATATAATTTAGATTTATTTGAAATATATATAACAAAGTCTTGGGCTACCTTATCTACCAAAGAACAATTTATTTCTTATCATAGACACATGAGCAGTCATTTTAGTTTTGTTTATTATCCACAAGCTCATGAACAAGGTAATTTATTTTTACTTGATGATGATGCACATAAGGTAGGGTTAAATATTCCAAAGAGAGATCCATACTTTACAGAGTGGGATCAGAATAATTATGGTAAAGCAGAGTATCCTGCAGAGACAGGTAATGTAATTATATTTCCATCTATGATGTTTCATGAAACTGGAAAGAACACTAAAGATATACCAAGGTTATCTATATCAGGCGATATTATGTTAACAATGAAAGAAGGTATTAAATCTGAACATAATATACCTTCCCCTGCGACTTGGATGAAGCTCTAAAATGATGTAAAATGGCTTATGCCTTTAACAAACGTAACTATTCGACCAGGAATAAATAAAGCAGATACCCCATCAGGAGCAGAAGGACAATGGATTGATGGAGATTTTGTTAGATTTAGATATGGCCAACCAGAAAAAATAGGTGGTTATACAGCTATTGGTCAAGAAACAATTGCAGGACCAACACGTGCTCAACACACTTGGACAGACTTGGAAGGTAGAAGATACGCTGCACTTGGTACTTCAAAAGCTCTATATATTTATTATGAAGATAAGTTCTATGACATTACTCCTCTGGCAACTGCATTAACAAGCGCAACTTTTACATCTACAAATGGATCTAATACAGTTACAGTAAATAAAACAAGTCACGCATTAGACATAGGGGAATACATAACATTTACTTCAGTCACTTTACCTGGAGGAGGTGCAACAGGTTTTACAGTAGCCGATTTTGAAGATTATACTTTTGAAATTTTAACTACACCAGATGCCGATAGTTTTACAATTCAAATGGTAACAAATGAATCTGGTACAGGAATGACTGCAGCAGGATCTGCAAGTATTAATCCTTATGAAGAAATAGGTCCAACAATACAAACATATGGTTATGGTTGGGGTACAGGAACTTGGAGTAGATTAACTTGGGGTTCTGGAACAACCACTTCTTCTTTGATTCTAGATCCTGGATCATGGTCACTTGATAACTTTGGAGAACAATTAATAGCAACTATTAAAGATGGTAAAACATTTGTGTGGAATCCTGGTGTATCAAATCCATTAGAACAAAGAGCAACAATAATGACAGGTGCTCCAACAGCAACAAGATTAACAATTACTTCTGATAGAGATAGACA
>JAAHTH010002739.1_pt1 | contig 12968 bp, 17 predicted proteins | sample 6116091 | NCBI WGS metagenome assembly JAAHTH01 (sample SAMN13939990, study PRJNA603662) | sponge metagenome | isolation source: marine sponge | host: Mycale hentscheli | place: New Zealand | collected 2006
CCCCCCCCCCCCCCCCCCCCCCCCCCCCCCCACCCCCCCCCCCCCCCCCCACAACCCGGCAAAACAAAAACCGATGAGCATTAACAAAATAATCTAACTCCAAGCTTAAGCAATCACTGCTTCTGTGTGCTGTTTAATCAGCTGATTAATCTCTTTATATGAAGGCTTTCCTGATCCTGTTCTTGGAATAGAATCTAATCTAATAAACGACCGCGGCAAATGATTGGCTGGCAATTTTTTTCTTAATATAGAGCGTATCGCGCCTTTACTAAAGGTATACACACAAGAAACATCAACAAGCATATCATGCGGAATAGGTAAAGTAACACCGTCATCAACATTTTCTATTGTTTGCAGCGCATTATCAACCAGCTAAGCACGGACCTTTTTCCATGCGCACTTGAATGCTTGGTCTTTTCTATCCATTAAATAAAGATACCCTGCTGCATTAAGATAACCAAAGTCTCCTGACTTAAAACTATATTTTGTTAGATGTGAGGCATTCTGATTAACCTAAATTCTGGATAAGAAAGCCTAATTTGGCAAAATTCCTTAATGAGATATTGCTCAATTATGGTATAAATCGACTTTAAAACAAGCACCCTTAATAAGGTCTCCGTTGAGGGTACGGCAAAATCATTCAACACATACTTTAAGATTCAACGGGATAACCAAGCGCTATCCAAGCCAAAATGCCACCTTCTAAGTTATATACTTCAAGTTCGGGCGATTGTGCAAGCAACTGCTCACAGGCATAAGCACTGCGCTTACCTGAGCGACAGTGTAACACCAGTTTTTTTTCTGCTGCTTCAGGCATAGGCTCACTTGAAAGACTACCAAGCGGTATCAGTGTTGCCCCTTGAATATGTGCTTCTTGATATTCATCAGGCTCTCGTACATCCACCAACACCACATTTTTATCGCCTAAACACTGCTTTAAAGTGGCTGAATCCATTGTTTTAATCATGTTGAAAGCCTCTTATATAATTTTTATATTTGATTTTATTTAATTAACAAAATGATAATAAGTTTCATCTTCTTTAATCATGCCAAGCTCATATCTTGCACGTTCTTCAAGCGCTTGCTCTCCTGTTTTTAATTCAGCAACATCCGCTTCAAGCGCACGATTTCGTGCTGCAAGCTGTTGATTTTCAGCAGCTCGTTGGCTCAATTTTTTCTCAGCCTGAAACCATTTGGGTAAGCTATCCCCCCCTAACCATAATTTATACTGCAGTCCCATTAGGATCAAACATAAAGCCACGACAATTAAGCGCATACCCCCTCCCTGCTCATCATGTTATTATTACAGCATCCTCATCATACATCAAAGCACCATGCTATCACCAACCCACCTTCGTATTGCAACACGGCAAAGTCCTTTAGCACTCTGGCAAGCGCATCATGCACGCCATGAACTTCTAAAACATTGGCCAGAACTAACCATCGAGCTGCTGCCTATTGTCACTTCAGGTGACCGATTTTTAAATACTAAATTACTCGATATTGGCGGCAAAGGTTTATTTGTCAAAGAATTAGAAGAAGCGCTCTTAAACAAACAAGCAGATTTCGCAGTGCACTCCATGAAAGACATGCCTGCTGAGATACCCGACGGATTAACACTGGAGACTATTTTTGCGAGGCAAAATCCACTCGATGCATTTGTTAGCAACCAATTTCCAACGCTTAAAAGCTTGCCCCAAAAAGCAATCGTCGGCACTTCAAGTCTAAGACGTGCCTCGCAGCTTTTAGCACAACGTCCAGATTTAGTGATTGAGCCCATTCGTGGCAATGTGGGCACACGCTTAAAAAAACTCGATGCTGGCCCCTACCAAGCCTTAATTTTAGCTGCTGCAGGTTTAGAACGCCTAAACCTTGAGTCTCGTATTCAAGAAACACTCCCTGATAACATCATGCTACCTGCCCCAGGCCAAGGTGCTTTAGGCATTGAATGCCGATCCGATGATACTGCTTTGAAACAGCTGCTGGCTCCCTTACATGACGCTGCTACAGCGCGCACGGTAGAAGCTGAGCGCTTTGTGAATCAAGCCCTTGGCGGCAGCTGCCATACCCCCATTGCGATTTACTGCAAACCATCAGCTAAAAATCAGCTCACGCTTGATGCATTAATCGCCTCACCTGATGGACAAATAATCATTCAAGACACCCAAACAGGCCCAGCCGATACAGCACTTTTACTTGCAGCAGCCTCAGTGACAGCGCTCAAAGCAAAAGGCGCGCTCGCGCTTTTAAATGCAGATGAATAATTTTTCTCATGTTAAAAACCGCCGTGTTTTAAATACGAGGCCCGTGCATTTAGCCGAAGCAACAGCACATCAAATCAGGCTTTCAGGTGGAATATCAATTGCCTTTCCTCTCCTGACAATCACAGCTACCGACGCAAACTGGACACACAGTTTGCCCGCATTAAACACCATTCAACACGCTATTTTTATTAGTCCGAACGCCGTAACTTATTTTTTTAAGGCGATTGCAAAAAATAAATTCCCACAGACCATCACAACTTATGCATTAGGAAGTGGTACTGAAGCCGTGCTTAAACAACAAAATATTCAGCCCATTTTACCCCTAAAAGCCGATAGCGAGCATTTACTGATGCTTGAGTCGCTACAAGCCGTTCAAGATCAAGCTATTTTACTGATTAAAGGCAACGATGGCCGTACATATATTCAAGATGGTTTGATTCAACGAGGCGCACACATCACGCCCATTGAGGTGTACGAGCGCACTTGTCCTAAACCTAATCCCTCTTATGCCAAAACGCTATGGCATGAAGACGCCGTCGATATTATACTCATAACCAGTCAAACAGTACTCGAGCATTTATTTGTTTTATTTGATCATGAAGCCGCCGATTGGTTGTGTAGCAAAATCTGTTGGGTTATCAGCGATCGTTTAGCTAAAGCCGCCAAAGAAAAAGGCTTTAAACATATTATCAAAAGGACATTGTCGTCATGACTGACATCGAAAATCATATCACACCAAATACCGTACCTGATGCAACACCTGATACAACACCTAAAAAATCCAAAGTCGGTATTGGGTTACTCATCAGTTTAACGCTTATCATGGCGCTCACTGCATTATTTATGAATCATCAGCTCGCGAAAGCCCTTGAAAAACAAACAAAAAACTTTGATGCAACCCTGGGTATGCTCGTACAACAACAAAGCAGCACCGAAGCACGTCTACAAGCTTATCGCGCCGTCACAGCGACACATGAAAATCGCGCAAAAGAAGCACGGGATATGCTCGAGAAAAAACTCACCGCAACCCTTGCAGAAAAAAATCATGTCTCAGATGACTGGCGACTCTTTAAAGCGCGTTATTTACTTGAACTGGCTGGACTCAATGCACATTGGAGCACAGATAAATCCTCAACGATTGCAATGCTTTCCGAGGCGAATACCATTCTTAAACCCTTACATGATCCAGCACTGACTCATGTGCGACAAGCCATTACTGATGACATACATGCCATCAAAAGTGCTCCCACCGCTGATATAACGGCTCTCATTACACAGCTGCATGCTGCCTCAAAAAGCACATGGCAACTTCCACATTATCCCTTACCAAAAACAAAAACCGAACCCGCTACCGCTTCAAACTTTTTAACACATTTAATCACCATTCGTCATACAGAAACACAACTGGCGCCGAAACCCACCATTGCCTTTGAAGCGATACTTCGTGCAAACATTCGTCTTAGCCTGCAAGAAGCAGCGTGGGCTGTTTTAGAAAAAAATAATACGGTCTATCAACTCGCCCTTGAACAAGCACTCCATCACTTAAAACAAAGCTTTATTTCTGATGCAACACAAACAAAAGCCTTGATAGACACCATTCAACAGTTACAACAACAGCAAACCACTTTAAATACAACACTTGTGCTGTCTGACAAACCACTGACACGACTGAATCAAGTGATTTTATCCACCGAAAATAAAACAGGAGCAGCATCATGATAAAAGCGCTGTTTATTTTACTGCTGCTTTTTGTATCGGTTTGGCTCGGTATACAAATGCATGGTGACGCAGGTTATGTCCTGGTTGTCATTCGTCACTGGACCTTAGAAAGCACCTTATGGGTCGCGCTCTTTGGCTTATTTATTTTATTCTCGGTGTTTCACTTACTATTACTGTCTTATCGAAAGGCCGTTTATTTACCCACATCTTGGCAAGATTGGCGACTCAAACACCGTGCTGAACGCGCACAAAATAAAACAACTCAAGGCCTGATTGAATTCAGTGAAGGCGACTGGAAAGCAGCTAAAACACACCTAATACAAGCACTCCCGCATACAGAAACACCCCTGATTAATTACCTTATTGCAGCACGTGCAGCCCAAGAGTTAGGTGAAACCAAACAGAGAGATAATTATTTACGTGAAGCGCAGCAGTCTACACCCAATGCCAAAATAGCGGTTGAACTCACCCAAGCACAACTACAGCTCGCCCACAAACAATGGGAGCAAGCACTTGCAACCCTAAGACATCTACATGATTTAAGCCCGAAGCATTCATATATTTTAAAACGCCTGGCACACCTTTACGAAGCCATTGAAGATTGGTCTCATTTAATTGACTTATTGCCGCATTTATCACGCTACCATGCGTTACCCGAAAAAAAATTATCTGATCTGACTTATCGCGCTTATTTAGGTGATATACAACTTCAAATCACCCAAAGCAATTGGCAAGCATTAGATATACGTATTACTCAGTTACCTAAAGCCTTAAAATATAACCCTGCTCTCATGACCTGCTACAGTCAGGCACTGATGAAACAAGACAAAAACATACAAGCTGAACTTTGTTTACGTCGAACATTACAAAAAAACCTAGATGCTTCACTGCTTAAAATCTATAGTCAATTACCTGCTTGCACCGTCCGTTTATCCGTTATCGAATCACTCTTAAAGCATCATACGCACTCATCCGAACTACATCGATGCTTAGGCGAACTGTATGCAGCACAACAACTACTTGGTAAAGCACAAATACATTTAGAACAGAGCTTAAAGCTGAAGCCAAGCCCTGAAGCCTATCATGCGCTCGGCAAATTATTTGAAAGCCTCAAAGAAAATACTCAAGCATTCGAAGCCTATAAGCAAGGTTTAGAGAAAGTGCTCATGGCTCAACAATAACGACTTGAGATTGCTGTCCTAAGTGCTCAATGCTAAAAACGACTTCGTCTCCGGGTTTTAAAAAATGCTCTGGGCCCCAATATTGCGCATTACCAGGTGCCGAGCCCATTGAAATAATATCTCCCGGATAGAGCGTAAAATACTGACTGATATAACTCACAACCGACACATCATCATGAATATAATTACCCGTATTAAATGCTTGTCTTAATGCTTGATTGACCCATAAATTTACCGCTAAATCATTGGGGTTTCTAATTTCATCTTTTGTCACTAAATAAGGCCCAAGCGGTGCTGCATTGTCAAAGCACTTGCCTTTGGTAAATTGCGAGTCCCCCACTTCAAACTGCAAAAAGCGCTCGGATAAATCATTCATGCAGGTATATCCTAAAATAAAATCACGCGCCTCGTGCTTCTCAATGTATTTACCTTGTTTGCCAATCACAATAGCAAGTTCTGCTTCCCAGTCTAATTTTTGAGTGAGTCGCGTATGCAAAATAGGATCGTTTGGCCCACAAACCGAAGAACCTGCCTTCAGAAATAATAACATATCGTTTTCTGGAAATGGCCGCATCCCCAATTGCTCTGTATGCAATGCTGAATTAAACCCAACGCAAACAATTTTACCGGGTGTACCAACTGAAGCACCCAAACGCACAGCAGCATCGACCTCTGGTAGCTTACTGATATCTATTTTGTTTAATTTATCTAGAAACTCTGGATGCGCAAGCTCAATCGAATTAAAATCTGAAAAATATTTAGATAAATCACGCATTATATTATTTTTATCTAAAACACCGGGCTTTTCTTCACCGAATACACCATGTCTTAGTAGTTTCACCGTATCAGACCTCTCTTACTTAGGAGATTTTTGAGCAGCTGATGTATCATCATTAGATAAGCGCTGTATCTTTTCAACCTCATGGATAACACGATCTTTTAATTTTTCTGTTTTTGTTAGCAAAACATCTAGATTCTTAATGACTCTAGCTGGAGTTTTAGATGTCTTTAGCTCGGTTTGCCTGAACTTTGCTTCACGCTGTAGTTCTGGATAGGATCATTTTACGTACGCAACGAGCGCCTTACTTTTTTCCACAGCTGCAGGCGTTTTCCCTGGATTTTTCTGTAAGGCTTGAACAACGCCCGCAATGCCTTTTAGTTTATTAAAACAGTCTGAAAGCTTTGTTTCAGCCGCTTTCAAATAAGGAACATCTGTCGGTGCTTCAGGTGCTACCTCTGGCTGAAGTGCCTGAAACCGGCTGTTCAATATGTCCCTTTCTATTACATTAACCTCTTCACCAAGCTTTTGAAGCATCTTGTCTATCTGTACGTAGATTTTTCCCGAATCGATGCTACCCGCTAAATACTGAAGCGTTGCTAAGAGATGCGTAATTTTTTCATCCAATGCTCCTACCGACGCTGCACCACGAACCTCTAATAAGCGCTCTTGCATACGCACGATTCTGCTTATTTGACCTGCTTTATTAATTGGCATAATAACCCAACAAAAATCAAATATATTTTGTTATTATAGTACAAACTGTTTTTTTTGTGATTTTTTTGCTTTGAGTCTTTATTGTGGACTCATGGCGTATGGATAAATAATTTAAATTTTATCATCCCATAAACGCCTTAAAAAGGTTTCCCAGTACAATACCTCAATCAATCCTTTCTTTCGTTCTATCTTATCAAAACTAATGATTATATATTTTTTGCAAATACCCTCTTCTATTAATAAGTTTAAATTTTTAAGATGTTTATCATGAATTTGGTGGGTTGTTTTAACCTCAAGGGCAATATCATCACCAATGATAAAATCGACTTCTACGCCATGCGTTGAGCACCAATAAGACAATTGCTTATTGAGGCGACGATAATTTAACCAAGCTCTAATTTCCATAGCAATAAAATGCTCGAATGCCTGACCAAACAAATCTGTTTTAGGTGTAATATCTGTAATTTGCGCCAAGGTATGTTTAACGCCAATATCAAATAAATAGAACTTAGCCTTAGCGATTGCTTTTCGTTTGATTGACTTCGTCCAACCATGCACCATAAAACCAATAAACGTGTCTTCAAGCACATGGTAATATTCACGAATCGTGCTCACGGGAACGCTGGTATCACTTGCTACTTCAGTAAAATTTAACATCTTCCCTGAAGATAATGCGGCCACCTCCAGAAAACGAGTAAATGCAGGAATTTTACGAACCAGTGACTCGGCTTGAACTTCTTCTCTTAAATAAGTGTGTACATAAGCGTTTAACTCTTCTTCAGGATAATCACTCAAATAAACAGCCGGTAACCCGCCATATCGTAAGTAGCGCATCAAATTGAAGGATGGAATTTCATCAGACGTTAAAGGAAATAAATGCGCTTGCCAGGCTCGTCCGGCAAGCAAATTAATCCCTTGTTTTTTCAATGTTCTCGCACTACTTCCTGTTAAAAGAAACGTGAATCCTTGCTCTTCTATCAGCCGATGTACTTCATTTAATAACTCAGGAACTCTCTGTACCTCATCAATCACCACGAGCTTCACTTGGCCTTGAATGATTTCTTCAAGCATATGTGGCGCATTATTAAGTCTTAAATAATAATCGCTACGCAGTAAATTTATCATAACTATTTCGTCTGCGTTAAAGCTGTTCCGAATTAACGTTGATTTTCCAGTCGAGCGAGGGCCAAAAATGATTTTTTTTCCAATAACGCAGGTAAATCGAGCGTACGTTTTAAATGCATGTGATATCCAGGCAATATTATATTGAGTAAGTGTAGGTTATTTTCGGAAAAATAACATTGCTACCGCCGTATATCCCACGAAATCCTCCGCTTTACAAACCCACGAACCGCGAATAGGGTTCTGTCGCAAGCATTTCCAAATGCGAAAAAACTTAATGTTGTTTATTTATCCTCACTGCGATTGTTTGTTGCCGCACAACCGGCTTCAACAGATACCTCATAATAATTAACACCCAATTTAATCCGATTCCGTTCATTTTTTTTGCGCCATGCATTGGTATCTCGAAGCGAGTAAACACAGCCACAATATTCTTGTTTATAAAATTCCTCACGTTTTGCAATCTCATACATTCTGGCAGCACCGCCGCCTTTTCGCCAATTGTAGGTCCAGTAAGTGATATCATCATAACGACTGGCCGCACGGATGCCCGAATCATTAATTTGATTCATGTCTTTCCAACGCGAAATCCCAAGTGAGCTGCTTATCACAGGAAACCCATGCTCATGTGCATACAGTGCCGTACGCTCAAAACGCATATCAAAACATGCGCTACATCGCTTGCCACGCTCAGGCTCCCATTCAAGGCCTTTAACACGTTCAAACCAGTTATCTTTATCATAATCTGCATCAATCAATGGAATATTATGCTTTTCTGCAAATTTAATATTTTCTTGCTTTCGAATTTCATATTCCTGAACCGGATGAATATTCGGATTATAAAAAAAGATTGAAAAATCAATATTGGAAGCCAGCAAAGCCTCCATAACTTCACCCGAACACGGTGCACAACATGAGTGTAATAAAAGCTTATTAGCACCATCAGGCAATTCTAAAACAGGTCTGTTCAGCTGCTTTTCTGGCTGCTTGTCTAACATCACACATCCTCCGGCAAGCGAATAAAGTGCTTGCGATAGTAAATCAGCTCATCAATTGAATCTTTGATATCCTCTAATGCCAAATGTTTTGATTGTTTTTCAACACCTTTAGGCAGCTCCGGTGCCCAGCGGATAGCAAGCTCTTTTAGCGTACTGACATCAATATGTCGATAATGAAAAAATGCAGCCAATTCAGGCATATAGTTGCATAAAAAACGTCTGTCCTGACAAATCGTATTACCACACATCGGAGACATGCCTTTGCCTACGTATTGCTGTAAAAATGCAATGGTTTGGGCTTCTGCTTCCTGTTCTGTGACGTGGCTTAATCGAACACGTTCCGTTAAACCTGATTTATCATGCTGCTTTGTATTCCAAGCATCCATTGCACGAAGACGCTCATCAGACTGATGAATCGCAAAAACAGGGCCTTCAGCTAAAATATTTAACTGCTTATCCGTCACAATCGTCGCAATCTCAATGATTCTATCTTGCTCGGGCGAAAGCCCTGTCATTTCTAAATCAATCCAAATTAAATTTTGTTTGTTTTTCATCTCATATCCAATTTATAAAATCGCTTGAACAGCCGCCACACGATGCTGATGCAATGCTTTCTTAATGGCTTCACCTTGAAGGCCTTCGGCTATCAATGCAGATACGTCGACCATGTTACATGCTTTCAAGGCATCCTGCCATTTATCTTGTATAATTGAACGGGCTTCACACACTGTTAATAGATCTTTAAATCGATCGGGTTTTCGAAACGCGTCGACTTGCTCTAAAGCCAATACAATCTGTGATGCATCATGATACGTTACTTGATTAAATACAACGGCAAGGACTGCTAAATCTCTATACGCATTGGGTACCCGTAATGCCCGGCAAAAGGCATCGACTTGATTTTTATCTTGAAGCCCCGACATCAATGCAGCAAACCTAAGCATGGCATGCTTTGAGCGCACGGATATCTCGACCAGATTTTCAAGCATCGGTTTTAAATCAGCCGCTTTCAATAAAGGAAATATTTGGTCAAACGCCCCGAGCTCCTTCAAACTTTGAATAAATACTTCTGGATTATCTCCTGATAAGCTTTTTTCCCACTCCTGCCACACACGCTCAGACACCAAGTGTGCTAACTCTCCTTGCTCTAGCATTTGATGCACTAACTTTACCGTTTCATCTGCCACACGAAATCCAAAACGATAAAAACGCGCCTGAAATCGTGCAAGGCGCAACACACGAACCGGATCTTCCACAAAAGCCGCTGATACATGTTTCAGCACTTTATTTTTGATATCACGCACACCGCAATATGGGTCGATTAAGTTGCCCGCTTCATCTTCTGCAATGGCATTAATTGTTAAATCACGCCGCAGTAAATCTTGTTCAAGCGTAACATCAGGACTCGCATCACACTGAAAGCCATAGTAACCTACACCCGCTTTACGCTCGGTGCGTGCCAATGCATACTCTTCTTTTGTTTTAGGATGTAAAAAAACCGGAAAATCACGCCCCACTTGCTGATAACCCAGTGTCAGTAAAGCTTCGGGTGTGCTACCCACCACCACCCAATCACGCTCATACACAGGCTCATTGAGTAACGCATCACGAACCGCCCCACCGACCAAATAAACCTTCATCTGTTTCCTTATTCGTAATGTGACCACATACGGATGACTTTTATTGTTTTTTCTTCTTCTAATATTTCATACACTAAACGATGTTGTAAATTAATACGTCTTGAAATAGCACCTTCTAAATCGCCTACTAATTCTTTATACGGCGGTGGCTCTAGATAAGGATTTTCCTCTAGAATCGCTAAAAGCTTTGTCACTTGTTTTTTTAAGCCGCCTGAAGCTATTTTTTTTGCGTCTCGTTTTGCTTGTTTTGTATAAACCAACCGATACATTACCAATCCAAATCTTCGTCACATTGATCCAAGGGGGTATTTAATCCAGTTCTAATTGAATCTCGCATACCGGGAATAGAGAGTAAATACATGGTTTCCTGAATCGCCTCCCAGTCTTTTTCAGAGACCAATACCGCATTGTTTTTTTTACCTGTAATTAAAACAGGATCATGAGATTCAGCTACTTCATCTACCAACCGATAAAGATTAGAGCGTGCTTGCGTTGCTGTCATTGATGCCATAATTAATCTCCCAAATTTAATGATCATTATAACGTACGCTTTTGCGTACGTCAATAAGGGATCGTCAACTTAACGAGATGCTATGATTGCCCATCTATTCTCTACTCTGTGATTATTCCATGCCTTTAAAAAACCAACCGAAGCGCTATCGTTTTCCTGTTGAAATTATAAGCTACGTTGTTTGGGAGTATCATCGCTTTAACGACAGCTACCGCGATATTAAAGAATGCCTGATGTATTGGGGTATTTCAGTCAGTCATGAAACGATTCGTTCATGGTGCCTTAAGTTTGGAGCACACTTTTTCGGTGTTCTAAAGAAAGGAGAGGCTAAAGAAATTTGGGAGAAAGCTGCAAGTGGAATGCTTTGCGCCTAAAATTTGAAAATAAGGTATAATATTGCCTAAAAACTTTAAGTTGACGGTTCCTAAAATCTGGATGGAAAAATTGATAGACTAATTTTGACCTGACAGACACTTCTGAAAAACCGGCGACTGTCAGATCAAGTCTGAGCTATTACAGCTAAACTTACCGTTTTAAATCTCTGTAAAAATTTTCATGCATACCAAGGGCAACTAAAATTCTTTCGCCAGGATCCCATTCATATGCTAATAATATTTCCTGCTTGTTTATTTTAAACTTATATACATAAACACCAGCTAAATCTCCTTTTTTCTGCTCTCCGGCTTCAGGATCAGAAACAATCCGCTTTATTGCATCGTTAACAATAGCTTTGTGTGCTTTATGAAGTTTTTTGTATGATTTTCTAAACGCTGGCATTTGACTAATGATAACATCAGACATCACTAATCCTTGTCAAAACAGAAAGGTTCGGCTAGAGATTTATCCATCTTTTTCGAGACCAACAAGTCTTTAACAAACTCAATGGGTAGATCCGGATTATCTAAAGCGCAACGCCCTACTTTCGCCCAAAATTCAATTTGCCCAGGAACTGATCGACACTCAGCCTTTGCGACTTTTTTTGCGTCACTATAAATTTCATCATCTATTCTAATAGGTATTCCCATAACTCACCTTTAGTATCTTTATACTACATTTGTAGTATAGCACAAAAAGATAATCAGCGAACAGCGAAATTAGAAGCATGTGGTTTTCGAGTACTTCGACTTTGGAATCACGAGGTTTTACAATCTACTTGGGATAATGCTGTGGTTGAGCGATTCTTTGGTAGTTTAAAGAGTGAATGGCTGCATACTACTTTAGGTGATCTGACACCGGTGGCTTATGAAAAAAGAAACTGAAAAGTGTCTAACTTTAGTTGACCAGAACACTTTAAGAGTAGTCAATTATGGGGGACATTTTCACTTTGGTATGACATAGCGCTTTATCGCTTTGACTAAAAAACGAGCTGGCGACAGCGTCTCTGTCATCTCACGAGATAACCACGTGGGTTCATTGCATATCATACTGGCTAAGTGCTCTGCGGCAAGCGGAATACTGGTCAGGCCTCGCGAGCCAAACCCAGCACAAACATATAATCCTGGATAATATACGCCTGGCGATGCAATAAAACGCTTTGCGTCTTTTGATAACCCTGAAAATCGTTTTTGAAATGCTGCCGCATTAGGCACAGGCCCGACCAGTGGCAAATAATCAGGTGTTTTAGCGCGTACACCCGCCCACGCTTTGATGACTTGATTGGGACAAATATCTTGCACAGGCAAGGCTTTAAGCTTTGCTAAATTATTTAGATTATCTTTTTGAGAAATCTCGCTGCTTATCCCACCTTCGTAACTTGCGCCTATCCAATGCATGTGATTATCTTCTGGTAAGATATGCCCTGCGCCACAGAGTGGTAATTTTAATGTACTGGATACAGCATTGCTTTCTATTGCACTCATCTGCCCTCGAAATAATTCAATGGGAAAATGTTGTGTTTCAGCATAATCTGCAATACCTACCCCATTGGCCAGCACAACCACAGGGGCATCAAGCGTTGCTAAATCATGTACACTTGTATTCGGCTGAAAATCAATATTTGACCTATTCACTAAAAATTCACACAGCGCTCGCGTATCCA
>JAAHTH010002740.1_pt1 | contig 12966 bp, 13 predicted proteins | sample 6116091 | NCBI WGS metagenome assembly JAAHTH01 (sample SAMN13939990, study PRJNA603662) | sponge metagenome | isolation source: marine sponge | host: Mycale hentscheli | place: New Zealand | collected 2006
CGTATCATATCACACCAAAACATTCGGGTTTTGGAGTAGGATGGGTATAACAAAATATGGCGGATTCAAAAAAAGTACCTAACCCTATAGACGTTCATGTTGGCACTAGAGTGCGCCTAAGACGAACGATGCTGAACTTGAGTCAAGAAAAACTGGGCGAAAGTTTGGGAATTACTTTCCAACAAATTCAAAAGTATGAAAAAGGCACCAACAGAATTGGCGCGAGTAGACTTCAGAAGTTGTCGGAGATACTCAAAATTCCAGTGTCGTTTTTCTTTGAAGATGCTCCAGGTTCTCATCAAAATTCTGCCAGCGAATTGTCAGAAACTGAGTCACCAAATTATGTAGTAGACTTTCTTTCTTCCACTGAAGGCCTTCAATTAAACAAAGCTTTTGCGAATATCAAAGACCCAAATGTCCGCAAAAAGATTTTTGATCTAGTCCGTTCGCTAAGTGAAGAATACTAATATTCAAATTCTGATGGAATTTTGAGAAGATTTTCTTGACCTTTTTGCTCAACACGACAATAAACGCTTAAGTTTTATATCATATAAAGCAATCCTTATGTCATTCTTGGAAAAAATTTAATGGCGCGCAATAATTATCTTTTTACTAGTGAGTCAGTATCTGAAGGGCATCCAGATAAAGTTTGCGACAGAATTTCTGATGAAATTGTGGATTTGATTTATAAAGAAGCAATCAAAACGGGTCTTGATCCTTGGTCAGTGCGGATTGCCGCTGAAACGCTTACAACAACAAATAGAGTTGTGATTGCCGGTGAGGTTCGCTTACCAGAATCGCTTTGTAAGAAAGATAAAGAAGGCAATATCATTAAGGATGCTGCTGGCAATCCGGTCGTGGCGCCAGGGCGGTTTCGCTCTGCGGCGCGTCGTGCCATTCGTGATATTGGTTATGAGCAAAACGGCTTTCACCATAAAACAGCTAAAATTGATGTCCTGCTTCATGCTCAATCGGCAGATATTGCACAGGGCGTTGATAATGCAGCTGATAAGCAAGGTGAAGAAGGCGCTGGTGACCAAGGAATTATGTTCGGTTACGCTTGTACTGAAACACTGGATTTAATGCCCGCTCCGATTTATTATAGTCACAAAATTCTTGAGCTAATGGCTAAAGCACGCAAATCTGGTGAAGGTGAAGCCACTAAACTTGGGCCAGATGCCAAATCTCAAATCACAGTGCGTTATGAAGACGGTAAACCAAAAGAAGTTAAAGGCATTGTTGTCTCAACCCAGCACATGGATGAAAGCTGGGATTCAGCTAAAGTACGTCAGGTTATTGAGCCTTATATTCATGAAGCACTTGGCGGCAACCTGCCGATCGCAGATGATTGTGATTGGTATATCAACCCGACTGGAAAATTTGTAATCGGCGGTCCGGATGGCGATGCTGGTCTAACCGGTCGTAAGATTATTGTTGATACATACGGTGGTGCAGCGCCTCATGGCGGCGGTGCGTTCTCGGGCAAAGATACGACAAAAGTCGACCGCTCAGCAGCATATGCTGCCCGCTATTTAGCTAAAAACGTTGTTGCAGCCAAGTTGGCTGAAAAATGTACGATTCAAATATCTTATGCAATTGGTGTTGCCCAACCGCTTTCAATTTATGTGGATACACATGGCACAGGTAAAGTTGCCGACGCTCAATTGGAAGATGCAATCAGGGCATGCATGGATTTATCTCCTACTGGTATTCGCAAGCACCTTGATTTGAACAAGCCAATTTATGCACAAACAGCTGCTTATGGTCACTTTGGCCGCAAAGCCACCCGTAAAGGCGCTTTCTCCTGGGAAAAAACGGATCTTACATCAGCGCTAAAAGCTGCAATAAAAGCTGCTTAATCAAAGTGAATGAAGAACAACACGCATTCCGCCGTTCAGAAGCCTTTTTTGGCCGGCGGAAAGCCAAAGCACTTTCAATTCCGCAACAAAAACTGCTAGATAAACTGTTACCCAAATTAAAGTTTGATATTAAAACGCCCAGCCTAAAGAATTTAAGTGCTGCATTTCTCCACAATCCCAAAAAAATAGTGCTCGAAAGTGGTTTTGGTGGTGGTGAACACCTTGTTCATCAGGCTAAAACCAATCCTGATATTGGCTATATAGGCGTGGAGCCCTTTGTGAACTCTATGGCCAAAGCACTGATGGCAATCGAAGAGCACGATCTACAAAATATCCGTTTATATGACGAAGATGCAACCGAGCTGCTGGATTGGCTACCAGGTAATTGCATCAATAGAATTGACCTTCTTTATCCAGATCCATGGCCGAAAAAAAAGCATTGGAAACGCCGGTTTGTAAATCAAAAGAACCTCACACGATTTGCCCGTGTTCTAAAAGACGATGGTATTTTTCATTTTGCCTCAGATATAGACACATACATCAATTGGACGCTCAATCATTGTGATGAGCATCCAGATTTTGACTGGCTAGCTAAAACGGCTGATGATTGGCAAACGCCTTACGAGAATTGGACCAGAACCCGTTACGAGGCAAAAGCAATTCGAGAAGAGCGTATGCCTTGCTATTTGAGATTTAAAAAACCGCAAAAGCACACATAGGTATCATCTGGAATGCCTTAGCTATAGGGTGCACCGCGCATTTGCGCTATTGCATGTCTGACACGATTCCAATCCTTGGCGTCAGTTTCTTGCCCTTCTTTTTGTAGTTTTTGGGCATTCTGCGCTGCTTCAAATTCTGCCTTGTCACCATGAGCCCGATAAAGCATTTGGGCACATTCATGAATTTCTACTGCATTCATTGTTCCGCTCCTATGATTTATGTTTAATCAGCCTAGCATCTAAAAGCGGCAACATCTTGCGTTGGTCATTTCGGTAATTTATCAAACCCAAACTATATCATTAGGGATTGGCAACAGTTCCGCTATACTTGTTTTTATGGCTTTGATAAAAATTACCGCAACCATATCTATTGATGAATCTGAACTGCATGAGAAATTCGTACGTTCAAGTGGCCCTGGTGGCCAAAACGTCAACAAAGTTTCAACCGCGGTGCAATTGCGATTTGGTGTTGCAAACTCAGAAAACCTGCCGGAACGGGTTCGATTAAAAATTCTCAATAGTGGAGATTCAAGGCTGACTAGGGAAGGTGAGCTGGTTTTGATTGCCGAGAGTTTTCGCACTCAAGAGGCTAACCGCAAGGATGCAATTGAGCGGTTAAAGGAAATCATCCGTAAAGCTGCCTTTGTGCCGAAAAAACGCATTCCCACGCGTCCAAGTTTGGGAGCAAAGAAACGAAGGCTTGAAAGTAAAGCCAAGCGTGGTTCCATAAAAAAGAGCAGAAGCAGTAAGATCAATTTGGATTGAGGGAAAAATGAAATACATCGTTGCAAGCCTCTCGTTGATACTGGCCGTAAACAGCACAGATACATTGGCTCAGGAAGACGCAAAACAGTACGAGTTAGCAACACCTCCGGCCTGTTTCAATAATCTTGGGGAAGCGGTTGAATATCGTGAACGAACAGGCGGCGGTCTAAAGGTTGCCGCTGGCATGGCAAATCGAGACAGCGAAGGCAAACCGTTCATTATCAGGATGAATTATGTATTTTCACCAAAAGAATTTCAAAGGTTTATTGATCGTCACGAATGCGCCCATCATCAACTTGATGACATAGACCGACCACACCCTCCCAGGAACAGCCCTGAACATCTAATGAATGAAAGCATTGCTGATTGTATCGCTATCATTCGTTTGAGAGATGAAGAAACCGATGGCGAAGAAAAATTCAATGCTGTTTCGTCAGCGATGCGAGTAGATATGGCTAAAATAGGCTTTCCGGAAATCAGTATTTCCAGTCGCATCAGCAATATTGAAAATTGTTTCCTGCGAAATGGATCGTACCGCGATTTCATCGAGACAGTGAAGCAAAGAAGAAAAGAACAATAATCAGGTTGCCGGCATTTGTTGGGTAGCGCAATGTATACCACCGCCAACTTCACCCAGGCTATCAACGTTCAGGGCTATGATTTTTCTCCCCTTGTAGTGCTTTCTTAAAGCCTCTAAAGCTATGGCATCGGTCTTCTCATCGCCAAATTGAGCAGCAATGATGGCGCCATTACAGGCATAATAATTTGCATAGGAAGCAACAAAGTCATAACTCTTCACGCGCCTTTTGTTGGGTTCTGGAATTACCTGAACATCCAATCCATCCGCAACAAGAGTATCATGGGTGACCACGGCGGCCTTATGAAATGGATCGCGCATGTCAGGTTGATCAGGTAGATTTATCAGTACGCGCCCTGGACCTGTGAACCGTGCCAAACTATCGATATGATAATCTGTTATATCTTCTCCATAAAGGCCTTTGCTCCAGATCATGCGATTTGCGCCATACGCCTTTAACAAACGAGCCTCTACTTCATCACGAGAAATATTTGGATTACGATTATTGTTCACCCATGAGCTTTCATGCGCCATTAGAAGGCCGTGCCCATCATGCTCAGCGCCGCCCGCCTCACCTTTCAAGCCGCTGGCGATAATCGGGATGCCTAATCGTTCGGCGACACGTTTGGCAATCTGCCCGTCTTTTTTATCGATTTGCCTGCCACCCCAGCCATTAAATTGTAGATTACTAATTGCTAGTTTTCCATCTTTCTGTTTGGCAAACAGTGGGCCAGAATCTCTACACCACAAATCTTCTGTTGGAATATCCCATAACGCCACATTGGCGCTAAGAAGTTTACGGGCCTTTGCATGGTCTTCTTTTGCTGCAAGTAGAATGACGGGTTCAAAATCAGCAATTGAGTTTGCAATATTTGCAATGGTTTGTTGGAGCATACCAAGGAATATACGATCGGGATGTACGCCTCTGTTTACGGGCCATTGCATGAAGGTGAGCTCATGCCTGTCTTCTTCCGGTGGAACATGCATTTTTGTTTGTGTGTCAGCCATGCCTATTCCATTTGAAAAACCAGCAAGCCCAATTGCTGCTCCACCTTTCACAAAACTTCTGCGTTTCATCTAGGTATCTCTTTGCTTAATTGTGAACGGTAAATACCACAAGGAACGAGTTTTGAAAATCAGGCTTGCTCTAGCAAGCACAACAGAGCTTTTTTGCTTTGGAACCTGAGCACTTGCAAACCAGTCTATTTGAGCGTATATAACCTCCAAATTCTCCGTATCATTCGCGAGAGTGGGCGCTACCCAGCACCCGCTCTTTTTTAATGTCTAAACGGAGGTGAAGAAAATAACAGGAAATATTGCACCTTATGTCGGACGCGCGTATTATTGTTGAAACTGGTGTTGAAGCGAAAGTTGCCAGCATCATTGAGCCTGAGATCGAGGATCTCGGCTATAGACTGGTGCGCGTAAAACTATCAAACATCAATGGTGCAACGCTTCAGATAATGGCTGAGCGTCCAGATGGCACGATGAATGTTGCGGGATGTGAAGAGATATCGCGAGCGATTTCTCCCATTCTTGATATCGAAGACCCCATCAGTCAAGCGTATCATTTGGAGATTTCATCGCCTGGTATTGACCGTCCGATGGTTCGCCTATCTGATTTTGATACTTGGACAGGACATACAGTAAAGCTTGAAACACACCAGATCATTAATGGTCGCAAGCGCTATAAAGGCATGATTATCTCTGTTGAAGGTAATGAGATTACTTTCCGACGTGAAGCACCAAGTGAAAATGAAGACCCAAATTTTGTATTGCCTATCGCTGAAATTAAAGATGCAAAATTGGTGATGACAGACGATCTTATTACTGAGGCTTTAAAGCGTGATAAAACACTGCGGGAAGCAAACGGAATTGAGGATGGAGATGAACCTTCATCCGCTGAGAATTAATACAGAACTAGAAAACGAAATTGCATAAGGTTTTTGAGGAAAGTTTATGCAGCACCTAATATCAGTCCGCTGGATGTGGATGGGCAAAGGAGAGTGTTATGGCAGTCAGTGCTAACAGGTTGGAATTGTTGCAAATCGCAGATGCGGTTGCTCGTGAAAAGGCGATTGATAAGGAAATTGTTATTTCCGCAATGGCTAATGCTATCGAGAAGGCAGCAAAATCGCGTTACGGTCAGAAAACCAATGTTCACGTGAACGTTGATACAAAAACCGGCGATATAAACCTAAAGCGTCTGCTTGAAGTTGTTGAAGTGGTTGATGACCACACGACACAAATTTCATTAGAACTTGCTCGTGATAAAGAACCAACGATTGAACTGGGTGATTATGTTTCTGATCCACTTCCGCCGATGGATTTTGGCCGTATTGCAGCTCAGTCAGCCAAACAGGTTATTGTGCAGCAAGTACGGGATGCTGAGCGTGATCGACAGTTTGAAGAATATAAAGACCGCGTCGGTGAAACCATCAACGGTACTGTGAAACGCGTTGAATACGGCAATGTAATTGTAGACCTTGGTAAAGGTGAAGCCATCATCCGCCGTGATGAAACAATTCCTCGCGAAAACTTCCGCTATGGTGACCGGGTTCGTGCATATCTTTATGACGTACGCCGTGAACAACATGGCCCGCAAATTTTCTTGTCACGTACACACCCGCAGTTTATGTCCAAGCTGTTCACTATGGAAGTTCCTGAAATTTATGATGGGGTGATTGAACTAAAATCAGTTGCACGGGATCCGGGTTCGCGAGCAAAGATTGCTGTTATTTCAAATGATTCAGCAATTGATCCGGTAGGTGCCTGTGTGGGTATGCGCGGTTCGCGCGTGCAAGCAGTTGTTGGTGAACTTCAAGGTGAGAAAATCGACATCATTCCATGGTCACCAGAACCTGCAAGTTTCATTGTGAACGCACTGCAGCCTGCTGAAGTTACAAAAGTTATTCTTGATGAAGATGCTGAGCGCATTGAGGTTGTTGTTCCTGATGATCAACTGTCACTTGCAATTGGCCGCCGCGGACAAAATGTTCGTCTTGCCTCTCAACTTACCGGTTGGGACATTGATATTATGACTGAAGAAGACGAGAGCTCTCGTCGTCAGGCTGAATTTGAAACCAGTGCAAAAGCATTTATCGAAGCGCTTAACGTCGATGAGATGGTTGCTCAACTTCTGGCCTCTGAAGGGTTCTCATCTGTTGAAGAAGTCGCATATGTAGACATGTTGGAAATTGCTTCTATCGAAGGTTTCGATGATGAAACAGCCGAAGAGCTTCAAGCACGTGCAAAAGAATACATTGAGAAACAGGAAACTGCTCTTGATGATGAGCGCAAGAAATTGGGTGTGGCTGATGAGCTTCGAGAAATCGATGGTCTGACAATGCCAATGCTTGTAACGCTCGGCAAAGATGACATTAAAACAATGGAAGATTTTGCCGGCTGTGCTGCTGATGATCTCATTGGTTGGAGCGAGCGTAAGGATGGAGAAACAACGCGTTTCCCTGGTACGCTTGATGAATATAAAATTTCCCGTGTTGATGCCGATGCCATGGTTATGCAGGCTCGTGTTAAGGCCGGTTGGGTAACAGAAGAAGAGCTGGCGGCTGCTAACGCAGAACCAGAGCCTGAAGTTGAAGAAGTTGTAGAAGAGGAAGAAAAGAAAACAGGGCGCATTTTCTAAGGAAAAGGAAATAGCTCTTTGGCGCAAGATATGAACCCGCGAACCTGCATCGTGACCAAAACGGAAAAGTCGCCCGACGATATGATCCGTTTTGTAAAGGGACCGGATAATCAGGTGTTTCCTGATTTGAAGCGAAAATTGCCAGGTCGAGGTGTATGGGTAACTGCACAACGAGGTGTTTTGAAAGAAGCAATTTCTAAAAACCTCTTTGCCCGAGGGTTTAAAGATAAAGTAAAAGTAGATGAAAATCTGCCGCAACTTGTAGAAGATTTATTGCGCCAAACTTCTTTGCAGGCTTTGGCAATGACAAAAAAGGCAGGACTTGTAGCAACAGGTCAGGCAAAAGCTGAAGCGATGATTAGAGATGGTATTGCATTGGCCTTGATACAGGCTAGCGATGCAGGTACTGACGGAGTGAAAAAGCTTGCTGCGGCATTAAAAGAGCAGAAAGTTTATGAAGAACGAGAAGTCGTGCGGATTGATGAATTTACCAGCGAAGAGTTGGACAAAACATTAAATGGCACTAATACAATGTATGTTGCGCTTTCTAACGGTGGCGCAGCCGTAAAACTGGTGAAAATGATAAGTAGATTGATGGACTTTAAGGCTATGGAAGCTTAAAATGCATCAATTCAAACAAAATGCTGGATTTTATATGTTTTAAAGTCCAAAAAGCCTGAATTGGCTACTGATAAGGTAAAGTATGAGCGAGAACGACGGCGAAAGCCCTAAAGAGAAAAAAACACTAACACTGCGAGGTAGTGGTATCTCGCAAGGTACAGTGCGCCAAAATTTCTCTCATGGACGAACAAAATCTGTGGTGGTTGAAACGCGTAAGCGTAGAATTACCAAGCCTGGTGATACACCTGCAGCCGAGGCAGCACCTGCGGCCGCAGAGCCTGCAGCTCTAGCCCCAGTGGTTCCAACGCCCAAGCCGGCAGTTGAAATGCCTGCTTCTAATCTTTCCAAAAATGAACTGGATGCTCGTACCAGAGCGCTGGAAGAAGCTAAGGCACGAGAATCAGATGACCGTGAAAAAGCTTCAGCTGACGAAAAGCGTCGTTCAGAAGAAGATGCAAAGCGTGCTGAAACCAAGGCTGAAGAAGAGCGTCTTGCTGCCGAACGAGAAGAAGCTGAACGTATAGCAGCAGCAGATGCTTCGGCTATCGCTGCAAAGGTTGAAGAAGGCGCAATTTCAAAACCTGCGGCCCGTGAAGAGCCAAAGACAAAAGAACTTAAGCCATTTGAGCGCAAGAAACCTGATGAACCTACAAAACCTTCTCGCACAAAAGGTGGCGATGATCGTCGCAAGACAAAGTTGACACTAACGAACGCACTTGATGAAGACAGCGGTAAACGAGGCCCCTCTCTTGCAGCACTTAAGCGTCGTCAGGAAAAAGCCAAACGCGCAGCCCAGCAAAATTCTGGTCCACGCGAAAAAGTTTCCCGTGAAGTGCAATTACCTGAAACGATTACGATTCAGGAACTTGCAAACCGTATGTCTGAGCGCTCTGTTGATGTTATCAAATATTTGATGCAGCAGGGTCAAATGATGAAGCCAGGCGATATCGTCGATGCAGATACAGCTGAACTTATTACAGAAGAATTTGGCCACACTGTAAGACGTGTATCAGATAGTGACATCGAAGAAGGCATCTTCGATACACCTGATGATGACACCGATCTGGAGTCTCGTCCTCCAGTTGTTACAATCATGGGTCACGTCGATCATGGTAAGACATCTTTGTTGGATGCTCTGCGCAGTGCAAACGTTGTTTCAGGTGAAGCAGGCGGCATCACTCAGCACATTGGTGCTTATCAAGTTGAGCACGATGGTCAGTTGATTTCATTCATCGATACCCCTGGTCACGAAGCCTTTACATCGATGCGTGCTCGTGGAGCCCAAATTACTGATATTGCAATTCTTGTGGTTGCTGCTGACGACAGCGTCATGCCGCAAACAATTGAATCAATTAATCACGCAAAAGCAGCGGAAGTTCCGATCATTGTTGCAATCAACAAGATGGACAGACTAGGTGCTGACGCAAACAAGGTGAAAACCGAACTTCTTCAACACGAGGTTTTTGTTGAAGACATGGGCGGTGATGTTCTTGCAGTAGAAGTTTCGGCTCTGAAAGGGACAAACCTTGATAAGCTTTTGGAAGCGATCGTTCTTCAGGCAGAATTGCTTGATCTGAAAGCAAACCCGGACCGACCAGGCGAAGGTTCAGTAATTGAAGCCAAGCTTGATAAGGGTCGCGGCCCTGTTGCTACAGTTCTTGTCAACCGCGGTACATTGAACATCGGCGATATTGTTATTGCAGGTGATGAATGGGGTAAAATTCGTGCCATCGTAAACGACAAGAGTGAGCAGCTTAAGCAAGCAACCCCTTCAATGCCTGTAGAGGTTCTTGGTTTAAATGGTGCGCCTTCTGCTGGCGACCGTATTGGCGTGGTTGAAAATGAAGCGCGCGCGCGTGAAATTTCAGAATACCGTCAGCCTCTGTCTCGTGAAAAAGCTGTGGCCCGTGCTGCAGGTTCACGAGGTTCTTTGGAACAAATGATGACGCAACTACAAACATCTGAGCTAAGCGAAGCGGCACTTGTTTTGAAAGCGGATGTGCAGGGTTCTGCGGAAGCTATCCAACAAGCGCTTGAAAAAATGAACACTGATGAAGTTGCTGCTCGTATCGTCCATTCCGGTGTCGGTGCGATAACAGAATCTGATGTAGCACTGGCCGTTGCGTCTAATGCACCAATTCTGGCGTTTAACGTTCGTGCAAATAAACAGGCACGTGATGCTGCAGAAGCTGAAGGCATTGAAATTCGTTACTATTCAATCATCTACGATCTTGTTGATGATATGAAGTCTGTAATGTCTGGTCTGCTTGCACCTGAGCGTCGCGAAACATTCTTGGGTTATGCAGAAATTCTGGAAGTATTCAACGTGTCGAAAGTTGGTAAAGTTGCCGGTTGTCGTATCACGGAAGGCAAGGTTGAACGTGGATCAGGTGTTCGCCTGCTGCGTGACAATGTTGTTATTCATGAAGGCAGTCTTTCAACGCTTAAGCGCTTCAAGGATGAAGTGGCTGAAGTGCAAGGTGGTCAAGAGTGCGGTATGGCATTTGAAAACTACCAGGACATGCGTCAGGGCGATGTAATCGAGTGCTTCCGTGTAGAACACATCGAGCGTTCGCTTTAAGACAAAAATTTTGAAGAGTTCTGTCCGGTCCCATTCCGGGCAGAAAGCTATAGGAAAAAACCATGAGTAAGTTTTCGGGCAAGGGCCCATCACAGCGCCAATTGCGTGTGGGAGAAAATGTGCGCCATGCACTGACCCAGCTTTTACAGCGCGGTGAAATTCAAGACGATGTTTTGCAAAAAACAGTGATTTCTATATCAGAAGTTGCCATGTCGCCGGATTTGAAGATTGCTACCTGTTATGTTTCACCACTCGGTGGCGGCGATTCCAAACCCATCATCAAGGCACTTGCCACAAACGCAAAGTTTATTCGGGGTAAGCTTTCACCTCATCTAAACCAGATGAAATACATGCCAGAGTTTCGCTTTCGCGAAGATACAAGTTTTGACAATTATTCAAAGATTGATGCGCTCTTGCATACTCCAGAAGTTCAACGTGATTTGGCCGAAGAAACTGATTACGACGGAGATAAGGAAACATGAGCCGCCAGCGCAAGAAAAAGGGCCGCCCGATTTCTGGCTGGGTAATACTGGACAAACCGGTTGGTATTGGTTCAACGCAGTGTGTTTCAAAAATCAAATGGCTCTTCCAAGCAGCAAAGGCAGGACACGCTGGTACGCTTGATCCACTTGCATCTGGCATGTTGCCACTTGCTTTGGGCGAGGCGACACGAACGGTTCCGTTTATTATGGATGGACAGAAAACCTATCGCTTCACTGTAACCTGGGGTGCGGAAACCAATACTGATGATCTTGCTGGTGAAGTAACCCGGCAATCAGATGAACGTCCGACCAAGGATGCAATATTAGCTCTACTGCCAAAATATACCGGTGAAATTGAGCAGGTGCCGCCGCAATTTTCCGCCGTCAAAATCGATGGTGAGCATGCTTATAAGCGAGCCCGCGATGGCGAAGAAATGGAAATTAAATCACGCATCGTGGAAATTGAAAAGCTTGAATTAATAGAGGCTACCGAGCAGACAGCAATTTTCGAAGTGCTTTGCGGCAAGGGCACTTATGTTCGTTCGTTGGCCCGCGACATGGGACGTGATCTCAAATGCTACGGTCATATCACCGAATTGCGCCGTACGTCGGTTGCACCGTTCCTGGAAGAAGACCTAATCCCACTTGAAAAACTGGTTGAGATGGAAGGCGAACTTGAACAACTGGATAGTGAACTTTTTACTACCGGAACAGCGCTTGATGACCTATTGGAAGTGCCAGTTACAAAAGAGCAAGTCCACCGTTTACGCCTGGGTAACTCGATTGTATTGCGCGGCAGCGATGCCATTGCTCAAGCTGATGAAGCTTTCGCATCAAACGGCGATGAACTCATTGCAATTGGTGAAATAGAGCAGGGTCAATTTAAACCCAAAAGGGTATTTCAGCATTCTTTTATATAGCTGATTTGAATTTAGATGTTAAATCGAGCAATCAAACGCTATGCCAAAGCAGGCGACCCAACGCCATTTCTTTTGAAGATCGTTTCAAGAATCTCATTGTTGAAGCCTTGAGGCATCTGGTCACCGGAAGCGAACATATAAAGTGCAGCTTTTGCAATTGCATCCAGTGTTGAAAACACAAGCGATCCTAAAAATACATAAACAATGCCGATTACTATCAAGCTTGCGCCTAAAACGGGTGATGTGGCCCAAACACTTGCTGCCAATCCAGCTATCAAAAAGAACGGTAGAGTTGCAGGGATAGCTAGAACAGAGAGACCAACTTTCAGAGTTATCGCTTCACCCCAATTTTTCTTCACAAGTTCAGCAGAGCGTTTAAGGGCATCTATCGCGCCCTTTTCTTCTGCAACAATAACAGGAACTGCAAAAAAGCTTGCAATGCGCCAGCCAAAGCCCAGCATTCCGCTTATCATGCTGCCAATAAAGTTATTGCGTCCCTTGATTGATCGTAAAATCAAACCAACAGTTGCCGCAAGCATTGACCATGTGAGTATTTGTGGCAGACGCTTCCATGCGATGCTAAATCCATCTGCAAGCATCAGGTCATCTCCGCATAAGCGAATAAATGCACATGTTATCAGCCCGAAATTAAAGAAGGTCAGAATAACATAACCGATATAAGTCGGAATTATTGCCAGAAGGGCATATTTGATTATTGTCGACAGATCAAAAACTTTGTTTGGTATTGCCAAGTTACCGAACGTTGAATGAGAAAGTGCGGTTAAGGGGTTTTTAT
>JAAHTH010001456.1_pt2 | contig 12965 bp, 14 predicted proteins | sample 6116091 | NCBI WGS metagenome assembly JAAHTH01 (sample SAMN13939990, study PRJNA603662) | sponge metagenome | isolation source: marine sponge | host: Mycale hentscheli | place: New Zealand | collected 2006
TGCTGAAAAAGTAGGTGGGGAAACAGATAAAATATTAAAAGCAGTCGGTAGTGACAGTAGAGTAGGAAATAAGTACTTAGGTTACGGTTATGGGTACGGAGGTCCGTGTTTCCCAAGAGATAATCGAGCTCTCGCTATCTTTGCTGATGATAATGATATAGACGCGATTATAAGTAAAGCTACGGATAAAATGAATGTTAAACATTTAGAATACCAACTTAATAGTTTTTATAGAAAAAATAGAGACGATAAACCAATTAACATTTATGGTGTAACGTATAAAAAAGGAAGTAATATTTTAGAGGAAAGTCAACAATTATATTTTGCGTTAGGTTTGGTTGAGTTGGGTTATGAGGTTATCGTACATGAATCTAAAGAAGTGATAAAAGAATTAAAAAAATTATATAAAGATAAATTTACATATGTCGAAGACTAAAAAAATAATATCTTTCTCCCTGTGGGGTGAGGACGAGAAGTACACTATAGGGGCATTAAGAAATGTCCAGATAGCGAGAAAATTATTTCCTGACTGGATTTGTAGATTTTATTTAGGTACATCTGTACCTGAATATATTAAGGAATCGTTAAAAAATTCTAAAAACACAGAAGTTATAGAAATGAAAGAAGCGGGTGACTGGTCTGGTATGGTTTGGAGATTTTTACCATGTTCTGAGGAGGATGTGGAAGTGATGATATCTAGGGACACCGATAGTCGATTAGGTAAACGAGAAAAATGTGCTATAGATGAGTGGATGGAAAGTGATAAAAATTTTCATATAATGAGAGACCATCCATGGCATGGAACAGAAATACTTGGTGGAATGTGGGGAGCAAAAAGAGGGGTTTTAAATCAAATGAAAACATTAATGGAAGATTATGAAAAAGGAGATTTTTGGCAAGTAGACCAAAACTTTCTAAAAGAAAAGGTATATTCTTTAGTTGTTAATGATAGTGTAGTACATGACGAATTTTTTAATTATGAAAATTTTAAAAAACCTTTTCCGTGTAAAAGAGAAAATTTTGAGTTTGTTGGTGAAATTTTTAATGAAGTAGAAGAGTTTGTCCCTGAAAATAGAGATGTGATAAGACAATATTTAAGTAATCCAGTACAACGATGAGAATAGTTATCATACAAGAAAAAGGAAGACATTTAAAAAATGAAAATTTTAGGGAAGCTTTAAATTTTCATAGAGCTTTTAAAAGTTTAGGGGTCGACTCTCTTGTGTGGGGATTAAATTATGAAAGTTTTAATACTCCTTTAGAAATATTAATTGAGAAGGACGATGTTATTCTCCTACTAGAGGATTATGAAGTTAATGGGTGGATACCTGATTTATCTAATTTTAAAAATTTAACTTTATACTGGTCACGGGACTCTCACTGTGTCCCACAAGCACACGTTAATACCTGTAAAAAACATAATATAAACATAGTGTTAAACGCTATACAACATCACCAAAGTTACTTTCAACCTACAAAGACCTATTGGTTTCCAAACGCATACCCACATGACTTAATCCACCCTATGGAAAATATAGAACAAGTCCATGATGTTGGGTTTTGTGGTAATTATTTAAATAGAAAAGACTGGGTAGACATTATCGATACCAAATTTAAAGTTAAAAGAGATATTTTTGTAATAGGGGAAGATATGGTCAAAGCTGTTAATGGTTACAAAATACATTTTAATAGAAATATATCCGATGATATAAATTTTAGGACTTTTGAAACGTTAGGTTGTAACACATTACTTTTTACTAACTATACACCAGACTTAGAAAAGTTATTTGACACTGAAAAAGATATGGTCTTATATAAAGATGGTAATGACTTATTAGAAAAATTAACCTATTATTTAAATAATCCAGTAGAAAAAAATAAAATAAGTAATTCGGGTTTTAAGACTGTAACCTCTAAACACACATTTGTGAATAGAGCAAAAGAATTAATAAAAATAATTAAAGAAAATATATAATGGCGTCGTATGTTGTAAGTAAATTAGATGAGACTGTGGTCGGGGGTTTAGGTCATTTATTCGATGACGTCGTAACTTCCTATATCATATCTGAAATATTTGACTTAGAACATCTACACTTCCCATTTCAAAACTGTCCTTCCCATGTTTTTACTCAATGGGAAGAATTTTTTAATTTTGGTAAAGGTGAAAAAAATTATTTTTCACTAGATAAAGAAAATTATAAAATAATAAAAGTAAAAACAGGTAAGGGGAATTTTAAAAGTTTTACTTTTGAGGAATTACAAACAATGTTTTCATCACAAGAAGATAATGTTATTTATGAAATAGTAGAAAATTCACGTATATGGATTAATGAATTATATGTTTGGGAAAAAGAGGGTAAAGTAAAAAAAGGCACATACTGGAAAGTTATAAATAAACTAAGAGCTAAAGTTAGACCTTTATATAGAAAAAATAGTAGTGTTGAAGTAGCGATACATATTAGAATTGGTGCGGGAACTTGGTGTGCTTTGGATGACCAAATTAATTATATTAAATTCATTTTAGATAAATTACCCTCACACTTTAATTTTACGTTATATGGTAAAGGAAGTATGTCAAACGAAAAATACATTATGGAACAGTTAAGTTCCTATAAAATGAATTATGATTTTGATTCTAGAGATGATATAGCTTTTATTAAAATGATTAATAGTGATTTATTAATTGCTGGTAGAAGTAGATTTACCAGAGTCATAGGGTTATTTCAAGAAAACATAAAAATATATCAAATGGGTGAACTTAGACCTCCGCAATGGTGGAAAGACACACCTAAAAAATATAATGTAGGAAACTATAAAGAGGAAAGAGATAAAAAAGAATGGTTGCCTATTGACGATGATTTAAATTATAATGAAAAGCATTTAAATAAACTAATAAATTCATTAAACCACAATGAAAAAACCATAACTGTTTTAATGCCCGCTTATAATGAAGAAAAAAACATTAAAGAAAGCATTAAAAGTATTTTATCACAAACACATCAAAATTTTAAAATAGTGGTCCTTGATGATAATTCTGTTGATGACACTATAAATGTGGTTAAGTCTTTTGAAGACCCAAGAATTACAGTTTATAAAAACCCTTCTAATATGGGTAGAGGCTATAATAGGAATAAATTAATGGATTTATCTGTCACTAAACTTTCTTGTTGGTTGGATGCTGATGATAAAATGTTACCACAAAAACTAGAAAAACAATTAAAATATTTTCAAGACAATCCTGAATGTACTTTTTTAGCCACTAGAATGTACGACGCTGACAAAAATGGAAATATTATAGGTGAAGGAAGTAATAAAAAAGAAATGGTAGACGCCTTAACCTCAAAAACTATTATGTCACACAACCCTATTAATAATCCGACAGTAATGTTTAAAACAGATATAGGTAAAAATTTAAGGTATAAAGAAAATATGAAAGCCGAAGAAGACTGGGATTTTTGGCAAAGACTTTACTTATCGGGAAATAAAGTAGATTGTTTAGAGGACCTTTTACTATTATACACAATAAATAACCATACACTTTAAAAATATGTTACTAGACTTACATCAAATATGCAACAAATACTCTTTTAAACCTAAAGGGGTTATTCATGTAGGTGCACATTTAGCTGAAGAATTTCCTTTATATAATTCTTTAGGGATTAATAATGTCATCTGGATAGAAGGAAATGAAAAAATTTTTAACCAAATTAATAACAATTTAAAAACTATACCAGGGCAAATCCCATTACTTGCAATTGTTTCAGATGAAGACGGCAAAGAATTTAAATTTAATATTTCCGATAATGGTAAAAATGACCAATTTAGTACGCACGCATCTTCAATCCTAGAACCAGGAAAACATTTAGACCACTATCCACATGTGACATTTAAAGAAACAGAAACAGTTACCTCAATAACTTTAGATACGTTATTAAGTGATAACAGTATAGATACTTCTCTTTACGATTTTATAAATTTGGATATTCAAGGAGCTGAACTTTTAGCTCTTCAAGGGTTTAAAAAAGGACTCCCAAATATTAATTATGTTTACTTAGAGGTTAACGAAGTAGAAATCTATAAAGGATGTCCTTTAATAGGTGATATTGATAATTTTTTAAAAAATCTAGGGTTTGAGCGTACTGAAACTCATATGACAGTCCAGGAGTGGGGTGACGCATTTTATATTCGTAAAGAATTAATTCCCCAAATACAAACTAATCCATATAATTCCATATTCAATTAATGGTACATCTTTACTATAATAATACAACAAGGGGACCTGGAAAAGTGGTCACTAATTTAATAAAAGGTTTGGCGTTGTTAAATGAAAAATATAGTGAAAACACTTCTTTTGACTCTATAGTTAAAGACGACAAAATTATATGCTTACAAGAACACGAAATTTTAGAAACAGAATTATCAAAAAGAGCATTAGTGGGGCCTAATGTGTGTGTAGTCCCCTCTGATAATAGTAATATTATGAAAGGAAATTATAGAAAATTAATAGTTCCTTGTGAGTGGGTAAAAAAACTATACTCTAACTCTGCCCCTACCGATAAAATAGAAGTATGGCCTGTGGGTGTAGATACGGAAGATTTTACACCGAGTGAAAATAAAAAAACAATAGATTGTCTTATCTATTATAAAAATAGGGGGACCAATGAATTAAATGTTGTAGAACAATTTTTACAATCAAAAGGACTTAAATATGTAATAGTACATTATGGCCATTACGATGAAGAAAATTTTAAAGCTTATTTAAATTTATCTAAATTTTGTTTTATGTTAGATAATACTGAAAGTCAAGGATTAGCAACTTTAGAAATAATGGCATCTGGTTTACCCTTATTTGTTTGGGACCAGACTACTTGGAGTGGGTTTGATGCGACATCCATACCTTACTGGGATGATAGATGTGGGATAAAGTATTTTGGGGGTGACCAATTAGAAAATAAATTTAATAAATTTTGAGATAATTTAGATACATTTAACCCTACACAGTATGTAATAGAAAATCTAGATTTAAAAATGCAAGCAAAAAAATTAATAGATTTATAAGATGAAAACAGTAGTAATAACAGGGTCAAACGGGTTAATAGGTTCCGAATCAGTTAAATTTTTTATAAAAAAAGGATTTAGGGTAATCGGGATAGATAATGATATGAGGTCTTACTTTTTTGGAAAGGAAAGTAGTACCCTGTCAGTTTTAAAAGAGTTGGAAACTTTAAAAAATTATGAACATTTTAGTTTAGATATTAGGGACCAAAATAAGATTAATCATTTATTTAAAACCTATTCTAAAGACATTACTTTAGTTATACATACCGCCGCTCAACCTTCACATGATTGGGCCGCTAAAGAACCACATACCGATTTTACTGTTAACGCGAATGGTACTTTAATACTTTTAGAAGCTACAAGAAAGTTCGCAAAAGAAGCCACTTTTATTTTTACCTCCACCAATAAAGTATACGGAGACACACCTAATAACCTTCCTCTAGTGGATATGGGTGATAGGTTAGAGTTACCTAAATCACATAGTTTTTATGTGGGGATAGACGAAACAATGAGTATTGACCAATCTAAACATAGTATATTTGGGGCCTCTAAAGTCGCAGCGGATGTTCTGGTCCAAGAATACGGTAGATATTTCGATATGAATACGGTGAGTTTTAGAGGGGGGTGTTTGACGGGTCCAGCTCATAAAGGAGCTGAATTACATGGTTTTTTAGCTTACATTATTAAAGCAGCTATCCATAAAATACCATACACTATTTTTGGTTATGGTGGAAAACAAGTAAGAGACAACATACATAGTTATGACTTAGTTAATGCTTTTTGGTATTTTCATCAAAATCCCAAACCTGGTGAAGTCTATAACATCGGTGGGTCTAGGGTAAATTCAATCTCTATTTTAGAAGTAATAAAAAAATTAAAATCCGATTTTGGTTACGAACTAGATTATACTTTGTCTAATACTGCGAGAGAAGGTGACCACAAATGGTACATATCCGACGTCAATAAATTTAAAAATGATTATCCTGGGTGGGAGTATAGGTATTTAATCGATGAGACTATTAGTGATATTGTAAAAGTTAACGAAAAATGATAGTAGTTAAATTAGCCGGTGGAATGGGCAATCAAATGTTCCAATACGCTTTAGGAAAACTTAATTCTATAAAATATAATAAAGAACTGGTTTTAGACCTCAGTTTTTTATCAGATAGAAATCAAGGAACCAATTTTACTTATAGAAACTATGATTTAGACATCTTCCAACTAGAAGTAAAAACTGTGAATTCTATAGAGTTAGATAATTCTTTTATTAAGGTAGAGGAACCTGGGCACCATTTTCCCAATCCACAATTTACTGAGATTTATAACCATATTCCTATAGATAAAAACTTATACATTAGTGGGTATTTTCAAAAAGATATCTATGTAAAACATTTAAGAGACACACTAATTAAAGACTTTCAATTAAAGGATTCTCTAGATGAAAAAGCCCAAACTTTATTAAAAAAAATAAAAAAAGAAAATTCTATTTGTGTTAACATTAGAAGAGCTGACTATGTCACAAATAAAAATATGACAGCTTTTCATGGTGTTTATGGGAAAGAGTATGTTGATAAAGGTATGTCTATTATAAATGAAAAAATAAATTCACCTCATGTTTTTATATTTTCGGATGATATGGAATGGTGTAAAAAGAATTTAAACTTTGACCAACCACACACTTTTGTAAATCATGATTATAAAGGTAACAAGTTTGGTCAGTATTTGTATTTAATGTCACAGTGTAAAAACTTCATAATACCTAATAGTAGTTTTGGTTGGTGGGCAGCTTGGTTGTCTCCTAATAACGATAAAATTGTGATAACCCCTAATAAGTGGTTCCAAGACCCTAATATGGTAACTACGGGTTTAAAACCCTCTTCTTGGATTTCTATTTAAAAACCCTCACTATCTCAAGTACTTGTATTTACTAATCTTATAACTTTTAATAAATTGCATAAAAAGTAAATTAATGAAAAAATTATTAGTAACAGGTGCTGGTGGATTTATAGGTTCTAATATGGTTAAATACCTATTAGAAAACACTGAGGATTTAATTGTCGGAGTAGATACTTTCGAAAATGGGGATAATAATAGAAAATTTATTGAGGATTTGTCTTCTAATAATACTAGATTTACTTTCCTGGAGGAGAGTTTTACCCAAACTAATTTATCTGAAATCCATGTAGTTTTTCATTTTGCTGCGACACCTAGAGTGTCGTATTCTGTTGAAGAACCCTTAATCACAAATGAAAATAACATAACAAATACACTTATATTATTACAAAATTGTGTAGATTCTAAAGTAAAAAGATTCGTATTTAGTTCATCTAGTTCTGTATATGGGGACGTTGAGAATTTTCCTACGGATGAGGGTGAACCTACAGACCCTATTTCACCTTACGCTTTACAGAAATTAACAATGGAAAAGTACTGTAAACTTTATTCTGAATTATATAATTTAGATACTGTTAGTTTAAGATATTTTAATGTTTATGGACCTAATCAATATGCGGACAACGCTTATGCTACTGTTATTTGTGCGTGGATAAAAGGGTATATAAATAATAAACCAATTAGATTAGATGGAACTGGTGAACAAAGTAGAGATTTTTCATATGTGGAAGATGTCTGTCAAGCTAACTATCTTGTTGGTTCTTATTCTAAAAATTTGTCTGGTGAGGTCTATAATGTTGCTCATAATAGAAATACAGATTTAAATACTTTATTAGAATTAATCCAGGGTATGTCAACCAATAAAGATTTACCCATTACGAAAGAACCTTTTAGGGTGGGTGATGTGTTTAAAACACACGCCAATATAAATAAAATAAAAGAATTAAATTTTACACCTAAAATTCATATAAAAGAAGGTGTTGAACTAACATATAAATGGTACAATAGTATACTAAATTAAAAATAAAAAATATGCCTATTAAATATAAAGATGTGTTCGGTCATTTTAATTTCGAACAAGTATATCAAGATGAAGTAAATAAAGCCTTAGACGGGGACCAGTTTTTAGAGATTGGGTGTTACTTAGGTCGTTCCACAATTTATCTTGCGGAATTAATTAAAGAATCTGGTAAGAATATAAAATTACACGTTATAGACACATTTAAAGGTGAAGGTAACACTAAAGATGAAGAAATGTTTTTAGATAAATTTAATAAAAATGTAGAAACAGCCGGTGTGGAAGATGTAATTATAACTCACATAGGTACTTCAGATGAACTCTGTGAGAAGTTCGAAGATAAACAACTGGATTTCATTTATGTAGATGGATTACACACTTATGACGGTGTAAAAGCGGACATCAAAAATTATTTACCTAAAATTAAAAAGGGTAAAATTTTTGCTGGTCACGATTATCAGTTTGAACCTGTAAGGACAGCGGTTAATGAATCTTTAGGTGCTGAAAATTTAACTTTTTACCAAAATACGTGGAAATTTTATGTATCTTAACGACTATAAAATAGAAGGAACAATTAACAGGGACCAAAATCCTTGTTTTACTAAAGTAGAAACTTACCCCTTCTTCCAAGAAGAGTTAGAGGCTTTTAAAACCCATTTAATTAGTTTGGTTAAAAACACTAAGTCTGCGACTTTTTATAAGTTTGGGGATGGTGATTATAGATTCCTAACCCGTGACGGAGTCGGGAGTGCAGCTCCAGGTAGAAGAGCTTTAAGTAAATCTTATGACCAAATTAATCATGAATCTTTTTTAGAAGGTGCTAAAAATTGTGATTACTACACCTGTGAAATTTATCCAGAAAATCGAGAAATGTTTTATAAAGTAATTGACAGGAAGATTGACTATCCAGCAGAATATGGTTATGGCCTAGTGGGGAATAAGTGGTTTTTTAATACCTTTAAAGGAAAAATAGGGTTAATAGGTGCAGATAAAAAAATAGAATTAGTGGAAACTCTAATGGGTTACCCACAATACCAACCATATTTAGGACTTACACACTTCAACGACTATGTAAAAATACCGCAAAAATTTGCTTGTGATAATTTAGAAGAAACAGAAAGGATGATAGGTGAACAACTTAAAAATTCCACTTCAGATATATTTTTACTGGGTATAGGACACGTTAAATCGGGTTTATTACACACATTAAAAAAATATAAAAAAGCGGTATATTTAGATGTGGGAAGTGGAATTGACGCTATCGCTGGTATAGTGGAGATAGGGAGACCTTATTTTGGAGATTGGACTAACTTTCAAACAAGAAAGTATAATTATAATGTTTTAGATTTTTTAAATTATCAAGGACATGGTAAACACGTAATATTAGACTAATGGGTAATATAATATATTTTTGTCACATTCCTAAAACAGCGGGAAATTTTATATTGGGTTGTTTACGGACTCAAGACATTATGGGGGTTGTAGATGGTGAACACCAGTATACCTATAATTTTCCTTACACCGGTATTAATGTTGCTTGTATAAGAAATCCTTTTGACCATTTAGTAAGTATCTACTTTCACGGGGATGGTGGATTTGCATATTTTAACAAAGTGTATAATTTAAATTCGTTTGAGGAGTTTATTAAATTTTATTGTTCTCGTAATTCTTTTCCCGAACTAGAACATTTTTGGCCTTTTAAAAATTCTCTTTACGACCCTATTATAAATGAATCTGGAGAAGTAAATATAGGTTATTGTATTCGATTTGAAAAATTGGGTGAAGGTATTAAAGAACTTGGTTTTCATAATGGTGTAGAGTTTAAAACTGAAGGTGATTTCTATAAAAACACATCTATTGCGAGACCAAAAGGAGACAAGGGAAGTTATAAAAATTTTTATACTCCCGAATTAATAGACTTGGTTAATAAAAAATGTAAACAGGAGTTAGAGTTGTTTAACTACGATTTTGATGGCCCAAAAGACGACAAGTGTCTTTTAACTTTTTAATATGTTAATATTCAGTGAAAATAAAAATATAGGTAAATGTGCGTTAGTTACAGGAGGAGCTGGATTTATAGGTTCTCATGTGGTGGACCGTTTACTTTCACTAGGGTGGAGAGTCTTAGTTATAGATAATGAATCTGCGGATACTCATGAATCTTTTTACTGGAATCCATTAGCGGAAAACCATAAATTAGACATAACAAACTATAATGACATTAAACATCTTTTTAAAGGGGTGGATTACGTATTTCATTTGGCTGCAGAATCTAGAATACAACCATCTCTAGATAACCCTTCACTCGCATGTGAAGTTAATTTTGTAGGTACATGTAATGTTTTAAACGCATGTAAGGAATATAATATAAAAAGAATGTTATATTCCTCTAGTAGTTCGGTATATGGATTAACTAATACCCCACCTTATAATGAAAAAATGAAAACTAATTGTTTAAACCCCTATTCAGTGAGTAAAGCTTCAGGTGAGGAATTATGTAGAATGTATTATAATTTATGGGGAGTAGAAACAGTAAGTTTTAGATACTTTAATGTGTATGGTGATAGACAACCACTAAAAGGCCAATATGCTCCAGTAATAGGATTATTTTTAAGACAGAAAAAAAATAATAACCCTATGACTGTTGTCGGTGATGGTTTACAAACTAGGGACTTCACCAATGTAGAAGATGTGGTTAATGCAAATATATTAGCTTGTGAAACTGATAATAAAGATATTTTAGGGGAAATAATAAATATAGGGACAGGAAGAAGCTTTTCTATTTTAGATTTAGTTAATATTATTAAAGGAGAGTATAAACATATCCCAGCTAGACCTGCTGAAGCTAGAAACACTGTAGCTGATACCAGTAAAGCTAAAAATTTATTAGGTTGGGTGCCTAAAATAAAATTAGAAGATTACTTAAAAAAACAATAAAATGAAAAAAGCAGTAGTATTAGGAGCCGGTGGATTTATCGGTAGTCACATGGTAAAAAGATTAAAAAAAGAAAACTTTCATGTGGTTGGTGTTGATTTAAAAAAACCTGAATTTTCGAAAACTGAAGCGGACCTATTCGTTGTAGGGGACTTAAGAGACCCTAAACTAGTTGCACAAGTGATAGGTCCTGATATTGACGAATTATATCAATTTGCAGCTGATATGGGTGGAGCTGGATTTATTTTTACTGGAGAAAACGATGCGGATATTATGCATAACTCAGCTCTAGTAAATCTTAATGTAGCACATGAATGTGTAAGTAAAAATGTAAAAAGAGTTTTTTATTCATCTTCAGCATGTATGTATCCAGAACACAATCAAGTGGACCCAGATAATCCAAACTGTACTGAGGACTCAGCCTATCCAGCTGAACCAGATTCTGAATATGGTTGGGAAAAATTATTTAGTGAAAGGTTATTTTTATCTTTTATGAGAAATAAAGGTTTAAATGTTAGAATAGCAAGGTACCATAATATATTCGGACCTGAAGGGACTTGGGATGGTGGAAGAGAGAAAGCTCCAGCAGCTATGTGTAGAAAAGCGGCATACGCTAAAGAAGAAGAATCTATTGAGGTGTGGGGACCTGGTAACCAAACAAGGTCGTTTTTATATATAGATGAATGTATAGAAGCTACTATTAGATTAATGCGTTCAGATTTTATAGGTCCTGTGAATATAGGGTCAGAAGAAATGATTTCCATAAATGATTTCGCTAAAATGGCAATAGAAGTATCTGGTAAAAATCTGGGAATATATAATATAAACGGTGAAGACTTTATCGCTAAATATGGACATGAGTGTCCAATTGGTGTTAACGGTAGAAATTCAGATAATAAATTATACAAAGAAAAAATTGGGTGGGTAGTATCACAACCACTAGTAGTGGGGATGAGAAAAACATACCAATGGATAAATTCAGAAATTAATAAAACTAAAGAATGGAAATTAAAAGAATCGGTATAGTCGGACAAGGTTTTGTCGGTACCGCTGTTAGAGAAGGATTAAGGCCTTACTTTGATATATTAACTTACGATAAATTTAAACCACAAGAAAGTACGAGTAACTTATATGACGTGGTAACCAAATGTAAGGTTATATTCGTTTGTCTCCCAACTCCAATGACAGAAGAGGGGGAATGTCATATAGATATAGTAGAAAATGTAGTAAAGGAGATAAATTCCCTTTGTGATATAAGTGATTATTATGGTAATGAAAAAAGAACATTAATATTAAAGTCAACTATCCCACCAGGAACCACCAAAAAACTACAGTCTAAATTTACAGATGTGGATATAGTTTTTAATCCAGAATTTTTAACAGAGGCAAACGCTATAACAGATTATAAAAACCAAAATAGAATAATTTTAGGTGGTAAAAATGAAATTACCGCAAAAATTAAACCTATTTTTAGTAGAGCTTTTTCTACAGCCCATATTATAAAAACAGATTCTACATACGCGGAAATGGTTAAATACGTAACTAATTGTTTTTTAGCCACCAAAGTTTCTTTTGCAAATGAAATGTATCTTGTCTGTAAAGGTTTAGATATAGATTATGATAAAGTGATGGAGTATGCGAAACATGATAGTAGATTGGGGTACTCTCATTGGGATGTTCCTGGACCGGATGGGGATTTTGGTTATGGTGGACATTGTTTCCCTAAAGACCTAATGGCTTTACGTTATTTAGCGAATAACTTTAGTAACCCCATAAAAACTCATATGTTAGATGCGGCTAAGACTACTAATGATTTAGTAAGAACCAAAAGAGACTGGGAAAACATGGAGGGTAGAGCAATAATCACAACAAAAGAAACAGTAAATGGCGAGACGAAATAAAAAATTATCAAGAGAAGAAAAAGAAGAGGTAGAATTATGGATTTACCAAAATAATACCGAAGAAAGTAGGATTACTGACACTATGAGGGTAAGTGTTAAATGTAAAACCGAAAATCAAAAAGCCTTAATAAATTCAATTAAAGAAAAAGAAATTACTATA
>JAAHTH010000544.1_pt6 | contig 12956 bp, 16 predicted proteins | sample 6116091 | NCBI WGS metagenome assembly JAAHTH01 (sample SAMN13939990, study PRJNA603662) | sponge metagenome | isolation source: marine sponge | host: Mycale hentscheli | place: New Zealand | collected 2006
TGTCCTTCATCAAAAACTAATTGTGTTGATTCGCACGTCCAATTAGCTCGTTCTCTTATGCACAAAGAAAACCAGTTATCCAAGGCGTCGCGTTTAATCATGATCTTCTTTGATTGGCATTAATGGAACGCCAAACGTCTATGCCCATAATCCATTGTTCGCGCTGTAAATGAAGCAATGTTTTCTCATATTCAGCAGCGCTTAGTTTTTTAACGGCTACCTCATACTCGGCAGAAATCAATGCTTGTTTCTCACGTTCGGCGACAGTGCCTTTGTCTGGCATAGCAGATGCCTTAGCTATTTTTAGCCCTTCCTTGGCAGCAGTATAGACAGCGCAAGCATTAGCATAAGCGTGGTCTGACTCACCTAAATCATTTAGCCACTTCTCCACCATATGTTCGTTCGGTAAGGACACTTTTTACGTAACTCTTAGCTTCTGGCAATCGCCAAAAGTTCTTGTGAATAATTGCATTTTCATAGACCAAATAACTCCATTTATCAGTAATTTTTCCAGCAACAATACGAAATTCACCTTTTTCCAGCACATACTTATCCACCTTTCTCCAGCGTTTGGATAATGTTTTTGATGTGCTTAAGGCCATTGGTTTTTTGTTCTTCAGTACGTTTTTCAGTAATAGCCACGACGTTACCGTGGTAAGCAGGTCTTTTTATATTGCAAACTTTTGTAAATTCAGGGAGGGAGGGAGGAAATTTGTAATTGTTATCAATTAAATAGTCTATTCCAGATGCTATTTTCTCCATCCCCAGTTCATAAAGTTTTCTTGTCCAAATCTGTGTAGGCTTATCGCCAAACTGTTTGATCCAGGCTTTGCCGTATATCTCCTCCATAGCCTCCCAAAATCTATTGGCTATTTGTGTGTCTGTTACCATTTTTTTTCCTCATAGTTTAACACCCGTCCCAAATTGCAAACTCTTTATCTCGATGTTTATCTCCGTCTGCTTGCAAATGACATTGGAGGGATCGGGCCTAGTTTTCACACTATCCAGTTCTTACACTGGCCAATCCGAGTAACCTTTCTTGCTATACCGCTCGGTCATTTGCGGCTCTGAGTTAAACGGCCCAGTCCTGACAAATTTTTTAAACAGCAATCCAAACTGTAGAACCATCCCTAGTCCGACCAGAATCACGTAATAAGTATTTTTTAGTCAGCTCGTTTACCCTGGGACACACAGTCTGCAATTTCATTCCATTGCACTCAGCTATTTCATTGTTAGTCGCTCCCTGGAGTGCGCGGCCTTTAACAAAGGCTAAAACAATGGCTCGTTTAGTTGGTGCTTTGGGCTGAATAGCTTTTGCCGCCGCCTTAGATGTGCGACTGCTACGCTGAAATGGCGCAGGTGTTTCAAATAATCCAATTTGCAGGTTCTCCATAACCTTCCTCCAATTTTTAGGTGGAAACCAAACATTAAATTATTCTGGACTATTTTGCAACAGTCCAATTATTCGATATATTTTTTACTTTTTTTGCATATTTTGTTGGTTTTTTATGTTTTTTAGATTATATTAGAGATGTTGTTTTAATCAAAAAGGGACAAAACAAATGGAAACCACTTACCTTTCACCTAAATTAGAAATTTATCGTTTTCGAAAACGTAATAAATTTTTGCCTGTTGTAGCTAACCGATTAATCGCAGTTTTAGTAGCTGTAAACATAATAATCATATTAGGGGTCACGCTATGAATTTTTTAGAGCATGAAAATTTAATGCAACGTGAAATGCTAGAAATTGTTTGCAAAGACAATGAAACGCATTGGTCTGATCTAAACAGCCTTACAAAAAATTATTTGTGCAGATTGCATGAACCTATGATTGCAGATCCAAGGGATGTTTATATTGACAGCGACAACAAGCTAATTTTAGACATTTTAGAGCAACTAACCAATGGCGACATTAGCAACCTTGCCAGCCTTCCATCTTTATTAAAAGCTAATAAAGACGCTTATTACGAGGCTTATATTGGCAATCAATACGACGATTTGGCTGATAACCTTGATGATTATTGGGATGGGCATGATGATCAAACTGATATGGCGGAGATAACGTAATGGATAATATAGAGCTATATAAAGCCTTAGCTAAGGCGCGAACCGAGTTTACTAAAGTTAAATTTGATTCAGTAAACCCTCATTTCAAAAACAAGTTTGCCAGCCTGGCTAGTATGCACGACGCAACTATTGATGCGTTATCTGCAAATGGTTTGATGATTGCGCAACTACCAACCGACTTGGACGGACGTTTCGCGCTTAAAACGGTGTTAGCGCACGTTTCAGGCGCTAGCATTGAAACTACGCTACCCATGCCGCCAACTAAAAACGATCCCCAGGGTATCGGCTCGGCTATGACGTATGCTAGGCGCTATTCGTATGCCGCCATATTAAACATTGTTGGCGAGCCTGATGATGATGGTGAGCTGGCTAGTCGAGAGCCGGAAACAATTACAAAAAGTGAAGCTGATAGTTTAGCAAAACTAATTGACTCTAGTGATACCGACACGTCAAAAGTTTTAAATTTTTACAACATTAAAACACTTGATAAATTGCCTAAAGAAAAATACGAAAAAGTCTTAAAAAGATTTGAGGAGAAAGCTGATGTTTCCAGAAACACTTAATTTAGAACAGGGTAGCCAGGAATGGTTGGAGGTGCGCAAAAAGCATTTCTGCGCTAGCGAGGCACCAGCTGTAATGTCAGTCAACCCGTACTTTCCTCGCAACCCAACAGACCTTGCCAAACAAAAGCTAGGATATGTGAACCCTTTTGTTAGCCAGGCGATGAAGGAAGGCCATCGGCTTGAGCCAATTATAAGAGCTCAAGTTGAGTTGAAAACAGACCTTGAATTTGAGCCTGAAGTTTTGGTTCGAGGTAAGTTTTTGGCAAGTTTGGATGGTATCAGCTGGGAGCGCGATACAATTTTAGAAATTAAAGCGCCTCAGTCTAATAACGCTACTGTGAAATGGGCTATGGAAGGTCGTGTTATTTTGCCTCATCAATATCAAATACAACATCAATTGATGGTTTCGAAGGCTGAAAAATGTATTTACGCTGTCAGGAACCCTGACGATTGTGAAATATACCTTGTAGATGTTTTTCCCGACCAGCTGTTACAAAAGAAATTAAAACTAGCCTGGAAGGATTTTGAGCCGTTGATGGATTTGAATGAGAATGAGCTATCAACGCACGAGCCGTTGCCTGACGATTTAGCTCCATTAGTAGAGCAATATTTAAAAGGCAAAGAGCTTGCAAAAGAAGCCGCTGAAATGATGAAAACCGCGCAGGATGGAATATTAGCTGATCTTGATGAACGCAAAAGTTATCAGGGCATGGGTTTGAAAGTTCAGCGTAGGACACGAAAAGGCGGGATAGATAAAAAGCTGATTGAGCTGACTATAAAAGCAGCTCTTGGCGATGACATTGATTTAGATAAATACACAAAACCATCAACTAATTATACTGTTTTGGAGGTAATTAAATGAGTGATTATGATAACAATAACCAGGGAGCTATTTGGAAAAACGATAAACGCTCAACTGAAAAACACCCGCATTTTACTGGCGATGCAACGATCAATAACATCGAATATCGGGTCAGCGCATGGAAACGTGATCCTGACGCTAAACCTAATAGGCCAGCATTAAATTTTAAATTCACGCCAAAAGATGCTTTAAAGCCTGCGCCAAAACCTGAAAACGACGCGCCTTTAAACGACGACATACCGTTTTAGGATAAAATAATGGCTATTGAATTTTTAGATGAAAACGATATTCGTGAGCTGACTGGCTGGCGTCAAAAGAAAAAGCAATGTGAGTATTTGCGTAAGTTAAAAATAAAACACATTATTGATTCGCGTGGAAAACCAAAAGTAACTAAAGATGCAATTTTAAAATTAAATTTTTAGCGACTACTTGCGACCACGCCGTAAAGGTTGAATGTTAGCGCACTATTTACGCTAGTTCGCACGCCTAATGTGTCGCCTGGGAGCAACGTAAACCCTGAGCCTGAGCCATAGGCTTGCAATGCGTCGTTTATCGCGCCTGTCGCGATAGAAACGTCCCAGGCTAATGCGTTGGACTCATCGTAGGTCGAACCGCCTACGTCATGGAAAAGCCTAAAAGTAGCAGCCGAGCCGGTAGTGTTCGCAATGACGACGCGCAGGATTTCTGTTTGTATTACTGCGGTAAAGGCGGCGGCGGCTGTTGTGTTCGAGGGCCGAACCTGTGCTAGCAGGGAACCTGGGGCTAGGCTCATTTAACGTCTGCCTAAAACTGGATTAAGCAAACCTAATTGCTCGTTTGTTTCTATTAATGCTGGATTCACGCCCCCTGCGACAATGGCCTGCCTAGTTGGCCTGTCAAAAAGATTTGCTGTTGTTTGAGCAATTGGCCCCTGCCCAAAACTTTCTTGTTTATTTAAAAGCATTTGACGTTGTAAATTGGCTGGCTTCATTTCTAGCAACCCCATTAATTCAGGCGTTACTTGCGCACGATTAGGCCTAAATAAATTATCAAACCCTTGCCTAGTGTCCTCAACTATATCACCTAGAGTTCGTTGCTTCATTTGATCTTTATCAAAAGTCTGCGAACCGCCTGTAACGTAATTTTTGACTTTGCCAAACCTTGCTTCACGATTAAAACTTTTTAGCATCTCGTCTGCATTTTTACCAAATACCGTTTTTATTTGATTTTTTTCTTCTAAAGTCGGCGTCCAAGTTTGATTTGCCTCTAGCTTAGAATTAATTTTCTTTAAAATCGCTCGCGCCGCGCCAAATCTATAAGCCTTTAAACCAGCCTCACCTAAATCACTTAAATCATCCTCTATATTTTCCTCTAAACTTCTGAAAAACTTTGTACCGCGATTTAATGCGGCGTCAGCTTCTAAGCCTGGCGCATAGTTATCTCGTACCTCTTTGTAAACACTTCTGCCATCGACAATACTTTGACGATCTAGTTCATCAACTAACTCATTTCTGACTATAACAAGCCGTCGCGCTTGTCCGAGATTTGTTTCTGTCAGATTACCACCCATCAATTGATTTATTTCTTCATCTAAAGATCGTTTTACTTGGTCTAATGTTCTAAGCGTTGGAGTTTTAACCATTTTAAGTGTGTCGCCATCTAACTCCATCTGTTCGTTAAACCCTGGGATGCCTTCGTTATCCATGTTGATCTTTGCTTGTCGTAAAGCGCTTTTGCTAGCTGGCTTATTCAACACTCGGCGCAACTCGTCTGACATTCTAATAGTTGTGTTTTCCATTACTTCTTCGTATTTTGGCGATTGTTTAGCTAGCTCTGCTTTAATTGCTTTGCGGGACTCTACTATATTTAACCCTTTTACACTTGGCATACCCATCATGTCTGCTAGGTCATCTTGTAATCTGCCTTGCGCTTCTTCGTTTCTTCTATTTAATCTGCTTGTCAAAAGGCTTTCGCTTTTACCGCCTTGGCTTGTCATAAGACGCATCAAATTTGCGGTATTAACAGAATCTAAACCTAAACCTCTCGATATATCTGCCGGAGTGGCTTCTGGCCCAAGTTCGATTAATTTTTCTTCTAACGTGTTTAGATCAATCCCATCATCTTCTAACGCAGTTCTGAGTTCTCTTTGTGCGGCATTTCTTGGCGCACCTAACGCGGAAAACAAGCCAGCAAATCGTGGGCCAAGAACACCGCCAACAGTCCTAGCAACTGCCATAGTTGGAGTTGCCAATAAAGGAAACGCCGCGCCTAATGCGCCACCATACATCGCATCGGTAGCTATTTCTGCTGGAGTTTGTGCGGTGCTTTCTCCAAATCCATAAATAGCGCCACCTGTTCCTAAAATACCTGCATCTGTCGCAGTTCTTTTTAACGCGCCAGCCTCGTCTCCAAATTTATTGTACTGCTGTAAAAGGCCTTTTACTTTTGGTATTTTTGAAACTAAGCCAGCAAGGCCAGCTGGTGTTAATACTTCAAGGGCCGCGCTTGTTACAGGATCGTAAAGGCGTTGCATTTCTAAGCGCTCTCGCTCTGCGTCTCTTACGCGCTCATAACCTTCGCTAAAATCACCGCCAGTTAAAGCCTCATAAGCACCACCAACACCACCCATAATTTCGTCACCAGTGCCTAAAGTGCTCCCCTGTAAAATATTAGAGTAAGCACTAAAAGGCTTAAAATAACGCAAATCAGGATCGTTTTCTTGCTCTCTCACATACGCCATTTCTTCTGCGCTCGGATGCGCACCTGCTATGTCGTAAGATACTTTTTGACCATTAGAAAGATTAAAAATTGCTCGTCTTGCCATTATCTTACACCTTACCCCTTAGCTGGGCCTTTATGTTGGACGTTGTCATTGTTACGTCCAGTTGTATCTGATGGATACTTCATATTAACTTCTGCTCGCACTCTAGCTAACGTTTCGTTATAAATTTGTTCTATTTCAGGAAACTCTATAAACCCTACTTCTGCTTGTTTTTGTACCCTTGCTTTTGCGGCTTCAGTTGCCGCCATAAATTCAATTATTGCCTCTTTAAATTCTTCTGGAGTTTGCGCGGTGTCCATACGAAATGCCGCGCCAGCCGCTTTGTTGCCTTCAAAGTCGGTAATTGAACCGCCGCCTTTTAACTGTTCTCGTCCGGCCAAAAACACAACATCTTCTAATTGTTTTTTTACTCTGGCAAATTCAGCATACTTACTGCCAGCTAGAAAAGTATCACTCATCCCTTCTTTAAATTTAGCCAGCGGCGTACCTAAATTTTTGACAACGTCGTCATCTGATAAACCAGCTAATAATTTGTTACTTAAACGTAAGCCTTCATTCATCGCTGGCGCAAGTGTGGGCATACTTTGAAGTGCCCCCACTTTTGCTTTTTGACTTGCTTTAAACAACTCATCATTAGGCGAAAGAGTGCTATCAATTAGAGTTCCATCGGCAGAATACGTGCCAATATACGTTCGACCATCATCGCCGGGTATTTCGCGCCGTGTGACTGTGCGCTCTAACACGCCCAATGCTTCAGCTCTTGGTGCGCCACTTTGTATCAGTCGAGCGTATTCTTCTAACGATGCCGTTGTAAAATCACGCGGATTTACTGATCCCAACCCTAAATCACCACGATTTTTGTTTTGTTCTAAAACTGCTTCAAATGCTTTGTTTCGTATGCCAGGCACGCCAGATGCAAAAGCCATTTCAGTAATAGTTGGTACAGGCGGCGGCACATCTATTGGCGACGCTGTATGTATTGCCGTTTGTGGGCCTGCATCCCCCATGCTTCGAGCTTGCATATCGGCTGGTAAAGTTGCACGCATATCAGCTGCATTAAACGGTGTTTGCATTTGCGCCAACTCTTGTTGCTGTTGCATTTGTAACGCTAAATTGCGGTCTGCAACCATCTGAGGCCGATTCGCTACATTTTGAAAAAATTGGTTAGCCGCTACACGTTGCGCTTCCTGGCGCTCTCTTTCTTTCGCCTTTTCCTCTTGTAGCAAACGATTTTGTCGCAATGCATTAGCAGACAGCATCCCTTTTAGGAATGAACCAGGTTGATCAACTGGCGTTGCTTGCTTTGGAGCGTTAGCCGACATTAAGCCTAAGCCGCCCCTAACCAACGGATTTTCTCCTATGCCGCGCAATGTTTGGCCTAATGCTTGTCCAAATCTTAATAATGACATTATTTTACGTCCTTTTTACCACGATGAAGGAATTTTGCCCACAGATGACGGCGTGTCTAATTCTGTAAGTTGTGTATCTATGTCAGCTTTTAGCTCTGCTTCAGTCTTGTCTATATTTGCCAGCACCTGCGTCTTACACCAATCCTCAGTCAAACTGTTAAACGCTGTAAAGCTGTCTTCATCTGCATCACCTATATTTGCTTGTCCGTAGATTGACGTAGAATTATTTGGGGTTCTTGTGTCACTAACTCCAGTGATTCGCCAATGAATAGATTTAACTACGTCACTTAACGAACCTTCGGTTGGTGCTGTATCTAGTTGTACGAATTGCCATGTATATGTATTAGCCATTATTCTGCCTCCAGTGCGGTTATTCTAGCTTCTAATTCTTGTATTGTTTTCACTAGTAATGGTACTAGCTTACTTTGGTCTATGCCTTGCATTTCTTCGCCGTCTTTTTCGCCTGTTACTGCGTGTGGCACAACCTCTTGAGCTTCATGAGCAATAAAACCATCTACTGTAACATCTGGGTCAGAAATGAAATTAAACCGCGCTGGTTTTAATTGTTTTAATCTTGTGGTTGCATCAAACGTATAGTTTACGTTTTCTTTTAAGCGATAGTCAGAATGACTAGTAAAGTTACAAGTAGAACCTGATACTGATATTGAACCAATGTGTCCGTTAGGGTTGTAAAATCTCCACATATTAGTTGCTAAAGCACTTGCAGAAACAGCCGTACAACCATTTGAACTAGTGCCTATTGGGCCAATACATACTGAACCATTTGCGTTGAATGAAGTCCCTGCTACTATGAGTTGGCCATCACTTAACATGCGCATACGTTCTGTAGCAGTAGTTCCAAATCTCATATAATTGCTGGCGTGATTGTAGCCTATGAAACCTGCTTGTAATTGCGCAGCTCCACTCGTTCCATCAGCCCAGCTTATATAGTTTTCAACATTGTTTGCAGATACAAGGGTCATACCACCTTGGTCGCCACTAGAGATAACTAAAGTGTCAGAAGTGTACGAAGAAGGACTACTCGTCCCTATACCTACGTTGCCACTGCTGTCGATGCGCATACGTTCCGCATTAGTCGTACTAAAACCTATATAACCAGAGTCGCGTACATTGACAACGTAACCGCCACCACTGTCTAACCCAGTGTAAACACCACTTCCATTTACACTTGCTCCAGTAAATTCTACGTTGGCAAAATTAGAACCAAGAACGTCAATATCACTTGATACAGTTAATTTTCCAGTAGGGCTAGTTGTGCCTATGCCTACGTTGCCGTTTGGCGTTATTCGCATACGCTCCGTAGCTACACTGACATTGCCTTCGCCTGTTTTAAAACTTAAGTGCGTGTCAGAATATGTCCCATCATGTGTGTTATTAACAAAAAAACCTGCGTGCCCACCTCCATCAGCTATAGTTAAGCCTATGTGTCCAGCGTTTCCTGCTTGGTGGGCTGTCACAGCAACTTGTGATATTTCTACGTCATTGCCTATAGGGAAACCTAATTCTGCGCTTGGCGTAGTTGTGCCAATACCTACCTGTGTCGTGCCTGTCGGTATGCTTAATACCGTAGCATCGGCATCATTTTTAATTGTTACATCGCTTGTTGAACCTTGACCCGTAAGGATAAGTCCTTCTGCTGCTGTATAACCGATTGCAGCGTTGTCTCCTGCTGCTGTGTCAGTTGTAGCTTCTACTGTACCGCCCGTAATAACTCCAGTAGTTGTAATAGCTGATGAGCCGTTATCTATCGCTCCAAAACCAGATGTAATACTTCCAGCGTCCAAAGCTCCAGTAGTTACGATTGAGCTAGACCCTGCAACAGGAGATGCCCCAATGTCAGACAACACTTCAGCAGCAGACCTGCCTTCTATAGAAGTACCAGCAACCCGTAAAAAGTCATCATCTGCTACGCCACTCGTAAATACCGGCACATTACCATCGCTAATCCCAGTAGACAAAGTAGCCGTCGTAGTGATAGCTGTACCATTTAAAGTCATAGCATCTGCTTCAAGCGTACCATCTATATCGGCGTTTCCTGATACGTCTAAAGAGCCAGCGTCTAACTCGCCAGTAAGTGTGATGTTTCTAAAACTAGAAACGTCTTTATTAGCATCAACTGTGACCGTTTTACTCGCCACAACTGTTCCAACAGCGGCCCCTGTATCGTTGTAATTTAACTCAGCTCCAGTTGACGTTACCGCCGTAGAACCTAATGTTAATTGACCATCCGGCACAATTAAGCCAGCCGCGCCATTTAAAATTAAATCATCGACTGAAGTATCCCAGGTGACATTGGCAGACGCCGTATCACCATAAAGAATCACGTCGTAACCTTGATCATTTGCACCAACTGTTACGGTTGAATTAAGCTGAGTAGCTCCTGCAACTGTTAGCGAGCCGCCAATGCTTGCCGCTCCGACTAAAGTACATAATCCAGCACTATCAATAGTTACCTGGAGAGTCGGGCTGTCGCCATCACTTCCATCATTAGTATAAATTTGTAACTTGCCTTTTTGGTCGTCACTTGAACCGTCATGCGAACCAATGATCTTTACTAGCGTGGATTCTTCCGAGCCTGACTGTAAGCCTTTCCACTGGATAGTGCTCTCGCGCCCACCATCTGAATCTTCTGCGGTGCTATTGCTTAAAGTTACCGAAGGGCTAGCGTTAAACACAAATATATTATCGCCACTAGCAGAAGTTGCCGACGCACCTACTAGTTGAAATTTACTATTAGTCGCATCATAAGCAACCAGGTAAATACCTCCCGATTGGATTTGGCCAGCGGCTAATGCAGATTGCGTGTTATTAACAATTTCCACCGCACCAACCGAATCGATGTTTAAAGTTGCCGCACCAGTGTTGGCGTGATTGGCTCTAAACATATACGCATCGCCCTGGGCATACGCGGTTACTGTTCGAGCTGCCGTTAATACATAAGCATTAGAGCTGCCTGTTGTGCTTTTAGTCGCGTTAATGTCCTCATACCAGCGCTTGACTCTGGCAAACGATTCACGCCAGCTATTATTGACGCCAGATGGGGCCATGTTCTCAGGCATACCATTTGGACTTGCCGAGTTGTTGTCATCAGCTGTAACTGAATAATCTTTAATTTCTGCCATTGTTACGTACCTAATGCTCTATAATTGCTGTATAAATCCATCAAACCGCCAGCTATACCAATCCCAGCGCCAATATTGCTAGCCGTAGAATTTGAGTAATCGGGCTGTTGCATAACATTAGTTCCACCAAAATTTCCAGATATTGCATTTTGATAATTACTTAAATTGCGCCCTGGTCTAGTTTGATCAAACATATACTGGTTGTATTCGTCTTTTATTACGTTTCCAGCTTGTGTATCGCGTATTTGACCAGCGCCTAACAATTGGTTTGCGTCAAAATAATTAAGGCCAGCCATGCCTGGTATCTTGCCCATCGCCGCATCTTGTCGACCTCTTTCAGTCGCGTAATTTTGCCCATAAACATTGGTAGCAAGGCGTCCTAAAGAATCGCCTAGCTCACGTTGCGAATTAGCCATCATGTTTTGATATAACCCTGAGCCAAAACGGCCTTGCGCATCTGCATTAGCACCGATAGATGGCGCAACCGCTTCACGATAGTTTCGTGTGACATTATCAGCTGCTTGGTTATACATTTGGTCTAGGTAAGGATTTGAGTTTAAAAAATCGCCTGACAATGTTTGCCCTAACAAGTTTTGACCTATGCCAATATTTGGGCTGCCTGCCATTGCTGTATTTTGTATGCTTTGCAATGCGGATTCGGTTGGCGCACTAAAATCTGCGACCATTGATTTTCCAAAACCTTTCGGGCCACCAGTTTCATAAAGTCTGCGTGCTTCTGCAAAACTTTCGTCTAAATACGGTCGTTGGCCAGAATAAGGCGATGAGCTTGCGCTAGTAGTTATCATGCCTGGCGCGGCCATGTTAGTTGCACTCATATTTAGCGGGTTTAAATTTGGTCGATAATTGGCGTATTCGAGGGCCATGTCATGCTCCCATAAAAGGATTATAAAAAGAACGATAGTTAATTGGGGTAAATTGCATCGGCGTATAGCCTAATTCATACGGTATTGGCTGACGCCCTGTTACTGCTGGTGCTTTTGGCATTTCAAAAGGATTTCCGCTTGAGCCTGCGGTTGCAGTTGCAGTTTCATCAGGGAAAAACTCGCTAGCCGCGCCTAGCGCGAGCTTGGCTGCTTCAAATGGATTGTCTTTTATTTTGTCTAAAATTGAATCTGGCTCTAAAGTAAATTCGTCGATGTAATTGGGTTGTTCTGCAAAAGGATTATTAACATTAAACTGACCTTCGCCAAATACAGTATCAACAACCGGATCGGCAATCGCTGGCGGTATAAAACTGTCGCTTCTTAAAAAAGGATTGATATTGTTTTGTAATGTGGCCTCTGCCGTACCGCCTTCAGGAAACAAACTATTAGTTAATCCTTCCTCGGCTGTTGGTATTGGCAAGCTGTAATCGGGGCTATTATAAAAACCTGGTGCCGTTGGGCTTAATGATGTTGTCGAGGCTGGTATATCGACAGTCGGCGCCACTACAGAAGAAAAACCAGGAACAGGGTTAGGCACATCAAATCCTGTAACTGCATTTGTCCCAACGTAACTAAACGGATTACCGCTTGGTGCAATAAAATTATCACTGCTTAAATTAGTGCTGATTGGCACGCCATCTGGAAATAAGGGATCTGGTATTTGGTCGGTCAACGCACCCTGCAAATCAAACGTATCTTCGCCAATATTGGTGCCAGTAATTTCTGGCGCATTGCCTAAATATGTCGTTCCAGCTGTTAAACCCATTGATAACGGATCAAAATCTGTTCGCAAACCAGTGGCCAGTGTATTTCCAGCCGTCACCCCTAAACGACCTGCGGCAGTTGTAGGATTGAAACCGCCACCACCGACAAACGCTTGGCCTGCATTAAGCGCAATTTCCCCAGGGCTTTTCCCTTGTGCCGCCCCAATACCTGTGGCTGTCACCATTCCTAAGTACGGATTAAAAATTGTTGCGCCAGCTGTTAAAACTGGTGCTACAAATCGATCAAATATTGAGCCTTTTTTATTTTGAAATTTGTTCCCTGTATATCGGCCGCCGTAATCAAAAGCGTCAAAAGCAAAACCAACAGGCAAAGCATCACTGATCTGACCTGTTTTTAAATAATTCTCATAAGCTGCCGCCGCTTCGGGGCCATAACGACCACGCGAGCCACCACCTTGCGGCCCTAAAAAGTCTTTCATCC
>JAAHTH010002742.1_pt1 | contig 12954 bp, 12 predicted proteins | sample 6116091 | NCBI WGS metagenome assembly JAAHTH01 (sample SAMN13939990, study PRJNA603662) | sponge metagenome | isolation source: marine sponge | host: Mycale hentscheli | place: New Zealand | collected 2006
AATCGACCAGCAGAAAGCCCGGCAGCAGCGAGTAGAGGCCCAGTAGAAGACCACACGCACTTGTTGAAGGATGTAGAAACCATAGCAAGGTCGACAAACACCCAGCAACAAAAAATGAAAGAGCTTGTTGATATCGGTATCCACGATGTAGGTGCTGTAGCGACAATCTCAGGAGTAGAGCGGTCTGAGGTGGCGGGATATTTCGTCACTAACAACATAGAACCCAAAGCCTCAAGTGTCAATGCCGCACAGTATCAAGGGTTAATGCCTAAAGTGGATGTAAAGGCTAGATGGGGCTCCTATAAAGCAATGTTGGATATGGTTGCAAAAGGAGACGGTAAGTCTTTAATTGCTTATGGAACAGGTGGTGTAGGAAAGACCTATAATATGAAGCAAGTTTTTGACCGCAGGGGATTGAAAGAGTTCAAGGATGGCGACTTACCTGGATTCGGAGATTACGACTACGTTAAGATAACGGGTAAATCAACGCCTACAGCTATGTTTAAGGCGCTCTACGAGCATAACGGTAAAACAGTAGTGTTTGATGACTGCGACAGCGTATTGAAGGATGACACGAGTATTAATATATTAAAGGGTGCACTAGACACTACAGGAGACGGGACAATCTCATACCTAAGCGGCAGACCAATGAGAGATAGCGATGGAGAAGAGATGCCGCAGAGGTTTGCTTTTGTAGGCCGAGCAGTCTTCATTTCAAACTTAACTCCACAGGAGATGCCACAACCGCTAAGGTCACGTTCGTTCACGTGTGATTTGTCAATGACACCAGACGAGACCATGACCATGCTAAAAGAGATTGCACCAATCATGCCATTCCAAAACAACAGAGGAGAGGTGATTAATGTTAATCAAGAAGATAGAATGGCAGCAGTAGATTTCTTAGACCAATACAAATATCAGACTAATGCAGATAACCTAAATGCGAGAACATTAGGTTCTATTGCTCTTATCAAAAGGCACATAGAGTCATCACCTGACTCTGGAATCAGTTGGAAGGATGCGGCAATAACATTACTCGGATAACATAACATTTAAAATTAGAAAAGATGCCAACAGCAAAAGAATTAGGTATAAAAGTAAAGACCAGAAAAGAACCCTTAGACTTAACAGGAGCCTCTATGGAGGAGCTAGACGTATTGTGGATGGGTAGCGATACTAATTCGCCACCGCGTATTCAGATAGCTAATGAAATTGACCGAAGAGTAATTAAGGAGCTAAAAGGAAAGAAGAAGAAAAAAGGAAAGCTTTCTAAAAGCGAGCTGTTCGACATTCTTGAAAAGGGAAAAGAGGGTAGAGAGGCTAATTAACACTATATATAAGGTATATTTCGACTATGGAAGATTTTGAAAAGGCAATAAAAGCGCATAATCTAAAAAGACAGGCAGGCATCATCAATCAGTTTAGCGATGACCTTGAGAAAGCGGGTACACCGAGAAAGGCTCCAGGACCCAAAAGCTATCCAATTGGAACAGTTAGGAATGGACGAAAGAAGATGGCTGAAGGTAAGTGGGTTCCTGTGAAGGGGGAGAAGAAGTCTAAGCCCGCAGAGAAGCCAAAAAGCAAATATTCGAAAGAAGAGTTCAAGGCAGCAGTTAAGTCGGGAGAAGTCACGGTCGAAAGAAGTGACCTTCATGAATGGCAAGATGAGATTCCGCCTAGTGTAAAAATGTACGCTCAACACAACGGAGAGTACAAGCTAGGAAAAGTTGATTGGAACAACACTAGCAGTACAGATGAAATGACTATCAAATTCGCAGATGGGTCATCTCAACAGTATGATGGATTCAGCAAAGTAGTCTATAGAGTCAAGAAGACTAAAGTCGAGGGTGCAAAGAAGAAAAGCAGTAACAAAGAAATCACTAGTAGACCCCTCTCAGAAGAAGAAATTGGTGCCATATATGATAATTTTATAGATACCAATAAGTATAAAGAAACAGTAATTGATGACCCCGATGGAACTAAAGAAAACGCAATCCTTAAAATCGATACACCTGATGGTAAATCATATAAAGTATTAACTAGTGCAGAAGACGATGAAAAATGGTGGAAGTGGGAGGGTGCAAAGAAGAAAAGCAGTAACAAAGTAGCAGACCCTCTTTCTGGTAAAAGCGGAGCAGAGCTGTCCTCAGAACAAAAAGCAAGAATCCTAAGCTCACACTCCGGAGACACTAAGCGACAAACTGAAAAATATTTAAGTGACCCCAAATATGTCTTTTCAATGAGAACAAGTCAATTTGGCAATGAGCGTCTCTATATAGTTAACAAAGAGACTGGAAAGCCTTCTTTTATAGGTGCTGGCACAGTTCCATCGTCAGGACCGGCAATGGGTATCCCAAGCACGGGCTTCGAAAGTAAATTTGCTATGGAGAAAGTAATGAGTAAGGAAAAATGAATCGACTAGAAAAAGCAATAAGGACAGCGCGAATATCTAAAGCTGAAGAGATTTTAGAAACCGGTGAGTTTGAAAAAGGCCATCCAGTTGGTTACATAAACAAGTATGGAAAGCAGAAGCAAGGCGATGGTTCTTGGAAATATGTAGGTAAGGGTAAGGGTGAGAAGAAGCCTGAGGCCAAGAAGGAGTCTACCTCAGCACAGCAAACTTCTTTCGGCGCGATGAAGGATGCAACTCGATTTAACTCCCGACAGCAAGCACAGGCCGCTGCAAACAAAGCTGGCGATGGAGCTAAGGTTGTTTACATGAAAAAAGGAAGGAAGAAGGAGTTTATGGTAGAAAGAGGCGAGGGAGCTTCCCGCACATATCTACAAAGTAAGCCCGCTGCCAAAAAGACAACTGCACCAAAAGAAGACACCACGCCACTAGGTAAGGCAAAGGCAAAACTAGCAACAGCGTTAAAGCACCAAGCCAGGTTAAACGACCCAAAGACTAATTGGACAGGCACCCCTTATAGAGAGAAGATGAAGGAGATTCACGATGCCAACTATAATGTTGACATGGCGAAGCAGGATGTATCTGAGGCGGAGAAGAAGCTTAAAGACAAAGAAACATTTGTAAAACTTTCTGATGAACAGAAAGCTAAAGTAATAGCAGCAGCTAAAAGAGGAGAAGCTCCCGAAGATGTGATTGATTCTGATTTTGATAGTGACGATAAGTATCTTCAATCAGTTAAGGCTTTAATGGATATTACTCCAGCAAAGAAAGAAATGACTTTCCGAGAAGTGCTTGATGACAGAACACCAGGTGGTGGTAGAGAGCTTATGGACCTTATCGATGAATACAGGGGAGACCTAAGAGACCAGCCCGACAGAAAAGAGCATATGGATGGCCTCAGGCATCAGGTAAAAGAGTTGAAGGAGAAGACAGGATATACGCTAGACATTAGCGAGCAAGAGGACAACTACAAAGAGGCTCGCAAGGAGTCCAGAGCCGCACAAAAGGAATCAAAAATGAGCTCTGCAGCGGGACAAGTTGGAGAGAACGTGTTAAATAATAAGGATGCAGACTACAGGCAGTCCGAGGCGGCAGAGAAGGCTGTTGACGCGAAGATTAAAGCTCTTAAAAAGAGAGACAGTGGCTTGGGGTTAAGTGATGCGCAGCACAAGGAGTTGGTCGGACTAGAAGGCATTAAAAAGAAGCTGGCATTAAGGAACACGTACAGCTCAGCTGATATCAGGGATATGAGTATGGCTGCATATAGGAGGAAGTTTATGAAATCAGAAGCCTTTGAGGAGAATACTATTAACAATGCCCGCATAATGAAGGCCGAAGAGATTCTGGGAATGGGTGAGTTTGAAAAAGGACACCCGGTTGGATATATCAATAAATACGGAAAGCAGAAACAGGGAGACGGGAGCTGGAAGTATGTTGGTAAAGGAGGAACTTATAACCCCGACGGCTCGTTAAGACCAACGGCAGCAGGTACGCCACCGAAACCAGCCACTCCTGAGAAGAAGGCTGAGAAGAAGGCTGAGAAGAAGGCTGAGAAGAAGAGCTCATCACCGGGCAGCGTTGAGTCTTTTCAAGAAAACTTCGACCTAAACGCTATTAACAGTAGCATCCAGAAAAGAAAGGATGCTTTAAAGACAGCCCTAGACGCACACAATGAGAAGAACCCCAACAACACGCTTGACAAGTGGCAGAGCCATAAGCCCGAGTTCAAAGAAATATTGGCTAAGGTCAAAGAGAAACACCCCATACCGGGATTAGAGGAGCAGGAGGCGGTACAGAGCGGTATCCTAGGAACCAAACTAGGAGCTAAGTTTCCTGATTGGGACACTGGCAGACACGAAGCCAAGCCAAAAGAGTATAGAAAGCTGGGGACAGAAAAAATAAAAAAGGGCATGTCAATGCTAAGCCAACCGGGGGCGGTTAGTCTTCTTAAAAAAATAGACAAGGCTGTCCAGAGTTTGAAGGACACCGGTAGCCTCGGCGGAAGAGGGGGCGCTTATGTTAATTTTAAACAGGGCCTTGATAGCCCTGATGGTAAGTCGGGGGTAGCTGAGGTAACGATTTGGAGTGCGGATTCCCAGGTAACGTTGAAGACAATGTTCTATCCAGGAGGAGCCACCATCCTAAACATGGACACTCTAAATCAAAAGGTGACTACCAGCAACTTTACTAATGATAATAGGACTCAGTTCACGAAGATAGTGAACACAGTGAATAAGGAGGCAGGAACAGGAGTCACCCACGCCGTAAAAGAATTTACAGCAGAGGACAAAGCTAAGGCTAGGGATATTATAAGAAATAGACCGATGTCAAACTCAGTAAGCAAGTACATGGGTGTAGAGATTGATAACGAAAGAGGCCAAGTACATCTGTTCGTAGATACAGACCGAGTCGCTAGGCACCCTGAAGAGTACGGCTCGCGGTGGGAGTCAGCAGCAGCCAAGTCCGCTGCATGGGACAGGGAGATGGATGAAAAAGTAGTCACACCATTAGAGAAGATGGGGTACCAGGTGACCCAATCGTCTAGATAAATTAAATAAAATGAATGTTTTTAACATCAGCACAAATAGCGGAATTACTGCAAATCGTAAATATCTACTCGACAACATTTCTCGCCAACACAGTAGGAACAGAGATACTCACACCCGAGGATAAGCTCTTACTCAGGAGTCAGGGCTTTTCATTAGACCAAGTTAACAACGCATCCACAGACACGGCGCAGGCCTTTAAGTTTGGGCTTATAAGTATGGCTCTCGGAGACAGTACGGCTAAGTCAATGACATACAGTCAGTTTAAGAGCCATTTAAAGTCAGGACGATATTTTCCCCTTAGTGATGTGGAGAAAGGCGCTCTAACGCGCGTAAAACAGCAGGTAGCCAATGAAACGCGCAGACTGTCAGGTAATATGCAGAGAGATATCGAAAACAGTCTCGTAACAATCGATAGAGGCAGACCAGTCCACTCAAAAGGCGTTTTATCGGCAGCACAGGAGACAATTAAGAATAGAGAGAGCGTAGCTCAGCTGGCAGGGGATTTAGGAAGGCTGTCAGGTCAGTGGGATAGAGATTTAGGGAGAATGGCTGACTACGTATTACACGATGCTTTTAACGAAGGGCGCTTGGCAGGCATAGAGAGAGGGAACGGAAAAGTTTACTTCGATGTTTATCCGGGAGCCTGCAAGCACTGCATACGTTTGTATCTTTCCGCAGGACCTCAAAGCGAGCCTATTATTTTTACACCGGATGAACTAAGGGCCAATGGAAGTAATGCAGGGAAGAAGGTTGACCAATGGAAGGCGACAATAGGACCAATCCATCCATGGTGTAGATGCACAGCAAGTGAAAAACCAGAAGGCTTTTCTTGGAATCCGGTTACTAGAGACTTCAGTAATCCAGACCCAAGTTTTGAAAGAAGAGTAAGAAGACGTTCAAGAGTGAACGTGACTGTAGGTGATACAACAACGGAAATATGAAAGACAGAATAACTATATGGTGGAGTAAGGTGAGAGCGAGACTGACCTGGAAGCAAACTCTAAGAGCCCGAGACCTTAGAATAGTACAGCTAGAATCAAAGCAGAGGCTTCTTTTAAAGAAGGTCAATATACTAGAAATGTTAAACGCAAAGCACGAAGCGTCTCTGATTAAAGCGGCAGAGAGGGTTGAAAAGAGGACAGCTGACTACGAGTCCAAGATACGTGCTCTTGAAGTAAGGCTAGCGTTCGAAGAATCGCGATAAAACAGCAACTCTTCCAATTAGGTTGGTCCTGAGAATTTCATTATATTTAGCATCAAACGATTAATCAGATGAAAACATTTAGTATACGTAGAGCTGGGACTTATGACGTTCTTATAAAGGCAGACGCCTTCGCAACAAACGCTCAGTTGCAAGAAGCAGGTTTTGATACGAGGTTTACCAACATGCAGATAGAGGGTTATAGCACAGCCGCATCACAGGAGCTTGGAAATATCCAAGAGATTGAAAACAGATTTCAATCACTAGTAGCGCTAGCACAGCCAGCAGGCATTGGTTTATATGTACAGGACTTAAACGATTCAGATGTAGGAGAAATAGAATTAGTAGCACCTTAATTTAGTCAAAGATGGCATGGACCCTAAACGATATAAAAGAAATCGTTAAGGTTGTCGAACAGATTACTACGTTCACTGGGGCCAATGTAGAGAACAATGAGGTTATTTACAATAACGCACTGCTCTACCTACTAAACAAAGGACTTGGTGGCGGAGGCCCTGTAGCAGCAATTGACGTAACCTATGACAATCTTTCGTCAGGGATACCTTCAGCTAATGTACAGGGAGCTATCGATGACCTCAAGGCAATTATTGATAGCTTGTCAGCGAACGACATAGCTGTCGTCCCCTCAGGCTCGTTGACAGACACAGACGTCCAGGCAGCACTACAAACTATTTTTGGCAGAGTCGATGCTAATGAGACTCGCATTGGAACCTTAGAAGACACATATGTTAAAGCAACAAATTTTGAAATTATCTCGTCGGCAAGCGGAAGTATCACAATCCCGACAGGAGGAACGATTTTACTCAATGAGTTTAATGGGACAATTGATGCGTTGGTGTCGGAGATTGACGGTTCGAATACGCCGACGTGGGAAGATGCAAGAGACGCCGCAGGTGACATTATCTCTGTTGCAACATTTGACGTCGCGGGAAACTACACGCTAGACAGAACACCCACCGGAAATATTGCTCTGATTTATGTATACAGAGTTCAGCGAAAAAATTTAGATTGGACGAAGACTATGGGCTTCGAAACACTCGACCTAACCAAAGAACAGATTAAGGCTAAGTATGAAGGCAACCTTGACACCAACGCCTTTACAGATGCAGACAAAACTAAATTAGATGGTATAGCTACTGGTGCTGAGGTTAATGTTAATTCAGATTGGAGCGCTACTAGTGGAGATGCTGAGATTTTGAATAAACCAACATCTTGGGGTAACTATGCTCAAACTGTACAATCAGCAACAATTAATACAGCTCCAGAACAGAGTATTATAGGGACGGGAGTTGGTTCTTTATCAATTCCAGCCAATGCTTTCTCGATAGGTGACTCGTTTCATGGTAAAATGGGGGGAGTAATCAACGCTACAGGTGGTGGTGGTAGGTCTGAGATAACTATAAGAATAAAAACAGGAACCACGGTGTTAGCATCAACAGGTGTATTTGATTTAGATAATGCCACTAATCAGGGGTGGGAGATAGAGTTAGACTTTACACTTGCAACAATAGGTGCTGCAGGAGATATTTGTACTAATGGTAATTTTGCCTATACTAAAGATGGTAGTCGACAAGTTTTCGGTTACATTTTTCAAGATGTGCAACCAATAGATACAACTATTTCTAATACTTTAGACATTACCGTGGAGTGGAATGTATTGAATGGTGGCGATGATATTTATTCGGCCAACTTCGTACTATACAAGGTTTATTAGTGATAATCAAGGGCGGTCACTAGTTGTTTAGAATTTGTAAATTTATAGTGCTTTAAAGGCATTAAGGTTTTGAAAAAAATAAGAACAGTTGAAATGGAAGACAGCACATTAATAGCAACGCTAGTTGCTCTAGTAGGGGCATTTGGTGTGAAGGAGATTTGGGGCATTTGGAAGAAGAAGCTAGAGCTGAAGAGTCAGAAGGAGATTCGCCAAGAGGAATCTGAAGACAAGGCATGGCGAGCCGAAGGCAAGCTACTCGCAAAGGTAATCGAAGAGCTGAAGAGTAAGATAGGCGAGCTGGAGACGAAAATCGACACCCTCGTTGAAGAGAACACCGCATTAAAAGTGAAGATAGGAAAGATGGAGGAGCAATTGATGGCCAACGCCACAGCAAGCTCGCGACGTAAAAATTCAGTTAAAAATAAAAAATAAGGACATGGTAAATCTATTTGACTTTTTTGGAGGAAGAAAGACCTTCTTCGCAGTAATGTTATTCATAGCATTAACAATATTTTTAGTAATTGATAAATGCAACTTCCCACAATGGCTAGATGGCATTGTTTGGATTTTTGGTGTATATGCTGCTGGTAACGGTGCAGAACACATAGCCGAAGGTTTAAAGAAAAAAATGTAAGCAGATGAACAGAGACAGTGTCGAACTTTACCTTGCTAGTAAGGTGGCTTTATGGTCCTTAGAAAAAGGGGCTAGTGGAAAGGATGTTCCTAAAAGTGTTGAGCTTTTAAAAGGAACCTCAGCAAACCTCTTCGCAGACCTTTCAGACGAAGACCAGAACATACTAAGCTTCATTAATCTGTCTGTAGGCGCAAATACATGCGATTTAATGCGCTCCTACGATATAGCTAAGGGTGAAATGCCGATAGTGGCAGAAGACGCTGTTATACGCAAAGCTTTAGAACTTCAAGGATGTTCAGAAGAGGAGTTCGAAAAAGGAACCCTCAACATAGCCAATCTAACACCAGTCAGGCGTCAGGTTACCACGAGAGATGGTAGAACCTATATTAAAACCGTCTGGAAGAAGAAAGAGGAGGTGGATAGAAGCACACCTAAAGGGCGTGCCTTTCTCCAACAACGCGAGGCCGAGAATACCGTTGCAGTCGGAGATAAGGTCGACGTGAAGCTGAAAGGATGGTCTAGTGGTAAGAAATACAAGGCTAAAGGTTTGGAGGTTGCAGAGATTCACGACGACTATATAATCGCGAAATTCACAGCCCCACAAAAACCTAAGGCTGCCGAGAGAGGCGGTGTCGATTCATCTTACGAATACGGCCCTAATGATAGTCACGAAGAAGGAAGGCAAGTCAAGATACCCCGCACAGACAATGCCGCTTGGAATAAAGACGTCTCATTCGCAGTTGCTAAAGTAAGAGACACAGCACCAAAACCCGTCACAGACATTAGTCAGATTTCGGTAGGAGACAAGGTTCTTACCAAAATAGGGAGCAACATGGAAGAGGTCGAAATCAAATACATCCACCCAGGAGGTGATTTCGTTAAAGTCAGAACAGCCGATGGAAGAGATTTGAGAAGGTCACACACGCGATTGAGCAAACCCGGTACTGGTGGTAAGAAGAAGGGTATGGATGACGAGATAGCAGATGACTTAGAGGCAGGAGGCGTAGACTTGTCAGGAACAACACCAAGTAACATAGCAGCATTCAACACACACATGGGCGAAATGAGCCTTACGGAGTGGGTTGAAGACACTAGAAAGGGTATTAGCGAGTCTCTCGGGGCGCGCGCAGCATCGAACGCTAAAATTCGCATCGTTCTTACAAATTCTGGTTTTAAGGTCAGTGTAGACTGTAGAACCCCCTACCTAGAAATGAGAAGAAACTTCAACTACCAAAAAATGTCCGTATACCACGCATTGTTTAAGGTTGATGCAGACAAACAAGGTACCGGCGTAGGAAAAAAGATGCTATCAGCCCTATACAAACAATACAAGGCCGCAGGTCTGAAGAAAATCGATGTGTCAGCCAATATTGATGTAGGGGGTTATGCATGGGCTAGATATGGATTTACAGCACCCAAAAACCAAGCAGAGTCTATGTTGCGTAATTTCCGAACAGGAAATACAAGTCCGAAGGTTCCCGGGAAAACGATAACGTCGCGACAACAAGCAAAGGCCACAGAGATTTTTCGTGATTTTTACAGAAACAACCCAGACAGCAAACGCTTCCCTATGAACCTGTTTGCCTCCATCGGCTCCAATAACCCCTCAAAAGGTGGAGTCGCAGGTAAGATAGCAATGCTAGGCAGAAGCTGGGATGGCTCAATTGATTTAAGAGACACAGAGCAGAGAACTTATTTTGAGAATTATTTAGGGTTCAGCAGGTGATTTGGTTGGGTCAATAAAATTTAGGAATTTTACACATTAAAATGAGCACGATTATGACTGAGGATAAACAAGTAGGAGACGACGGGCCATCAGCCTTCCCAAACACAGGAGAGGCAGAGGAGTTCGCAACCTACATGGCTTTCCGAGTAATGCGAGACCAGATAGGCTACGGCTACGCAAAAGCTGCGGAGATGCTGTCAATTTCAGAAAACAAGCTCAGGAATTTATGCCATCAGTTTGATTATGATAAAAAGGGTTCAGATGACGAATAGTTCAGACACATTTAGATATTGGGCACCTGCAACATTAGTTAAGGCAGGTCCTGAGAGTGATGGTAAAATGAGCCTCGCAGGAATAGCTTCGACTTCGTCTAAGGACGCTGACGGAGAGTTTTTAGAACCAGAAGGCTTCGAGCTCGATTATTTTTTGAAGCACGGTTACATGAACTGGAACCATCAAACAAGCAAAGACCCATTAGCATTAATAGGAAAGCCTACTGAAGCTGTGGTAAAAGCAGAAGGCCTCCATGTAGCGTGTGACTTGTTTGACAATAGCCCTAGAGCGCGCGAAGTTTTTCACCTGGCTCAAATCTTAGAAGAGAGAGGAGACCAGCTCGGATTTTCTATCGAAGGTAAGGTCATTGAGAGAGACGAGAAGAACCCTAAGATAGTTAAAAAGGCTAAAATTACAGGATGCGCTATTACGCCAAACCCTAAGAATAAGGATACAGTCGCCAGCATTATCAAAGGAGAAGACCTAACCACACTAAGTGCATACGAAGAGGAAGATGAAGAGTCTCAGGAGAAAGCATTATCGGCAGGGTCAGCAAGTGGACAGGCATTAGCAAAAGAAGACCTCGATAAGCGAACAAAAGTATTGACGTACGACTTCGGAGATTTAGGTCAGCACGACCTCTCTGATAAGAAAAAGAAAAAGAAAAAGAAATTAACAAAAGGAGAGGCTCTCACAGCCATTTTCACAGAATACCCAGGTATTGAAAAGGGGGACGCATTATCCTATATAGACTTAACAAACAAAATCGAAAAAATAAATCAAATGAAAAACGATACTGACGTAACAATCAGCTCAGAGGCATTAGCGAAAGCACATGAGATTCTAGGCTTGGTAAAAGAAGAACAGCAGCCTTCAGAAGCTTCCTCAGAGAGAGAAGCGGCAGAAGATTTAGAAAAAGGTTATAAGGACATGAAGAAAATGATGTCTTCAATGGACAAGGAAGAGCTCAAGAAAATGAGCAAGATGATGTCTGCCACCCTAAAGAAGATGGAGGATGAAGAGGGCGATGAAGAGGACGCCAATGAAGATGAAGAGGGTAATGAGGATGAAGAGGTTGAAAAAGGAGACCTAACTCCAAAGCAGAAGAAGCACATGGATAAGGATAAGGACGGAGACATCGACAAAGAGGATTTCAAGATGATGAAAAAGGGCGAGGAGTCACTTCCAGATTTAATCAAATCTCAGATTTCTCAGATAAATTCAGAAAATTCAGAAAAGTGGTTTGCTACTACGACTTTAATTAAGTCCCTTCAAGATGAATTAGGTGAGCTTAGAGATACCGTGGAACAAATCGGTTCAGCATCTGTAGGACGAAAATCAGTGACAGCTCAGGCACATATAGAGAAGTCATGGGCGAATGACTTAGAGCCTGGCAATGCAGACAACAAACAGAAATTATCCATCACGAGGAATAAAAAGCAAATCCTCGACATGCTAGAAGAGACGTATTTTGTTAAGGGCGATTTGGTAGACCAAAAGCTTGGAAATGAGTCGGCTATCTACGAGAGTTCGAATCAAATCTCTAAAGGGATTATCGACTGCATGGCTGAGAAGGGGTATGAATTGGTTGGTTAATAGACCATTAGTTTATATTTTTAGAAATTGAAAGACCGCAAACACACAGACCGATAAGTTAAAATTAATTAAATCCGAAAAAATGGACGTATCAGTAAACCTAGACGCATACCAGCACGGGGTTAATTTTGCTGACGACGCACTAAACCAGGCTAACTTAACATCAGAACAGTTAGCTAACTTGACAAAAGCCCTTGAAGCGGGTGATTTACAAGGTGGTGCTCTCAACAATCCTAACCAGACAAATGGTGGCGCGCTTAAATTAGAGTCCTTGGAGAAAAACTTAAAACTAATTACTTTCAGAGAAAGTGATATTAGATTTTGGAAGCGTTTTCCTAAGGCAGCAGCATTCAACACAGTTGAAGAATACAATCAACAAACTAGCTACGGTACTGACCGAGGAGGCTTCAATAACGAGGGCGAGTTGCCTGAGGAAGAAGATTCTCAGTACAGAAGAAAAGCTCAGTTGGTGAAGTACCTTGGTGTTACCAAGTCAGTTACTCACCAAATGCAGTTAGTAGCAACTAACGTTGGTTCAATTATGCAGAAAGAAACCACGAATGGTATTCTTTGGATTCTTAGAAAAGCTAACAGAGCATTATTCCACGCTAACTCAGCAATGATTAGCCAAGAGTGGAATGGTTTATCTGCTCAGCATGGAGAGAATGACGCATATCCAACAATGGAAGAATATTACACTTCGCAAGTTATAATTGACCTTCGTGGTAAAACACTTAGAGAAGGTAACATCGAAGAAGGGTGTCAAGTAATCTTAAACAAATTCGGCCAAGCTGACTTGTTGATTGCTCCTCCTGTTGTATTGTCTGACT
>JAAHTH010002745.1_pt1 | contig 12946 bp, 19 predicted proteins | sample 6116091 | NCBI WGS metagenome assembly JAAHTH01 (sample SAMN13939990, study PRJNA603662) | sponge metagenome | isolation source: marine sponge | host: Mycale hentscheli | place: New Zealand | collected 2006
GGAATGTCACCAGCCCGATTGCGCGGCGAAACTTGACCAGGTTGATCCCGGTGTAGGTCCGAAGCGGTGTGACAGCCAACGTCACGATCAAGAGTTGCAGGGCCAGTTCGCCCATCTTGTGTTCGAGCGCTTTAATAGGCTCGGCCCCAAGGCCACCGGTGACGCCGAGATAGAAGAACCAGACCGGCGGAAAAGTCGCTATTATATAGAGCGGCCATGCGGGCACTTTCGACAGGCGAATGTTTATGTTCTGGGCAAACGTCATGCGCAGCAGCCCTTTCCTTCTTGAATTGGCGGGCACGGGACCGTGCCGTAGGAACACCAGACACAACAATCGCCGGCATTGGGTTTTAGAACTTCGCCGCAATGCGGACAGTCAAAGAAATACTGGCAGGCATCCGTTGGCATTGCTGCCGTGGTCTTGCCGCCGCATTTGGGGCATTCCAATGTGGAGCTGAGTTCAATTTTCACTGTTTGACCTCCGCCAAAGATAAAATGCGAGCCCGATCATCACCAAAGTAAAAGGTATCAGCACGATATCACGGTAAAGGATGGCGGTCAGGCTGGTTGCCCCAGCTGCCCCCAAAGCCAAGGGCAGCAGCGGCGTGACACAACACAATGCGCCGAGTGCCCCAAAGGCACCCGTGATATAGGCCAATGGTCGTGACATCAGAAGTTCTTCGTCAGGTCCATGCCCTTGTATAGGGACGCGACTTCTTTTTCGTAGCCGTTGAACATCGCTGTCGGCACGCGCTTGGCGAAAAGGCCGCCGCCGATTTTGCGTTCGGTTGCCTGGCTCCAACGTGGGTGATCCACATTTGGGTTCACGTTACTGAAGAAGCCATACTCACGCGGGTTTGCCAGTTCCCAGCTGATGGTGGGCTGTTTGTCGGTGAGGGTGATCCGCACAATCGATTTGATCGATTTGAAGCCGTATTTCCAGGGAACCACCAAACGGATGGGCGCGCCGTTCTGATTTGGCAGCGGTTCGTCGTAGATGCCGGTGGACATGAGGGTCAGCGGGTGCATCGCTTCGTTCAGGGTCAGACCTTCGCGATAGGGCCAGTCCAGCACGTTGCGCTTTTGGCCGATCATTTCGCTTGGGCGCACCAGGGTTTCAAAGGCGACATATTTCGCACCTGACTGGACGCCGACGCGTTTCAACAAGTCGCCAAGTTCGAAGCCAACCCAAGGCACGACCATCGACCAAGCCTCGACACAGCGAAAGCGGTAAATGCGCTGTTCAAGGGCCTGGCCTTTCAGGATGTCGTCGAAGCCGTAGTCACCTGGCTTGTCGACCATGCCGTCGATCTTGACGGTCCAGGGGTCGGTTGTCAGGCGGTGGGCATTCTCGGCGGGGTCGCCTTTGCCGGTGCCGAATTCGTAGTAGTTATTGTAGGTGGTGATGTCTTCCCAAGAGTTGGGGTCCAACCCGCGACCGTGCGATGTCTTTTTGGCGCCAAGGCTGGCCATGGCTGGTCCGGCAATTGATCCCAGTGCAAGAGCCCCTGCCCCGGTCATGATCTGGCGACGGTTCAGCCACGCTGACCTTGGTGTGACGTCCGACCACTTCAGATCGCTTTTATATCCATTGGCCATGGGCCACCTCCGTTTTGTCATCTTGGGCATAAGATGCGGTGCCAAGCGCGCCACGGCAATCACCCTCACGAGACTGTGCTTGACCGACATCTCATTGAAACACGGTTACAAAATGGCGGTTAACTCTCACGGGCGATCACAGAAACGTGAGTGGAGAATTTCGAGACGGTTGGCTTAGCGCCGATGGTCCGAAGATCAAGCCCCATTGGTCCGGACTTTCCCTGATCCGATCCCAAAACCTTTCCGTAGACCTCTGCAATGCCAAAGAGCGGCATTTGCTTATAACCTTGGGAGACAAAAATGCTTCGTAACATTCTGATCACATCGGCCGCTGTTGCCGCACTGGCTGCACCGGCTTTTGCCATGGGCGACAAGAAAGACATTGTTGATACGGCGGTTGAAGCCGGATCGTTCCAGACACTGGTCACGGCTGTGAAAGCCGCCGGTCTGGTTGAAACGCTGAAGGGCGATGGCCCGTTCACCGTTTTCGCACCGACCGATGAGACTTCCCCGCCCCCCCCCGGCCCCCCCCCCCCCCCCCCCGCCCCCCCCCCCCCCACCGCCCCCCCCCCCGCCCGCGACAAAGGGATCCGGCCCGAGGGTGGAGCGGAGACTTCGGCCGGAGGCAGGCGTCTCCGGCTTTTCTAATCCCAACGAAAAACTGAAAGAGAGACAGTTATGAACCGCAGATTTGCGCTTAAAACCCTTGCCGGTGCTGCTGCACTTGCATTTGCTGCTGCTTGTGCCCCGATGAACGAGGACCCTGATATCGTCGAAATCGCCGCAGGCAACGACGACTTTTCAACACTTGTGGCCGCTGTATCGGCGGCTGGTCTTGTCGATACGCTGAAAGGTGATGGTCCTTTCACTGTGTTCGCGCCGACGAATGCTGCCTTTGCGGCGCTGCCAGCGGGCACTGTTGAGACGCTTTTGAAGCCCGAAAACAAAGATCAGCTTGTGAAAGTCCTGACCTATCATGTTGTGCCGGGGGCGGTGACCTCGGACCAGCTGGTGGGTCAGCGGTCGAATGTTGCGACGGTTCAGGGCCAGACGGTGCATGTTGACGGCAAAGGCGGCGGCGTGAAGGTCAATTCATCGACGGTGACGACCGCCGATATTGCGGCATCCAATGGTGTGATCCATGTGATCGACACTGTGCTGCTGCCGAAGTGAGTTGCGCCGCCTGACGGCGACGCGACAGGTGGGGGACGCTGTCCCCCACACCCCCTGGAGTATTTTCCCCAGAAAGAAAGGAGATGTCGGGTTAGCTGAAAGCGCCCGCGGACAGGGACGCGCCGTGGCCGTAATACAGCCAAAGCCGGTCGCCTGAAGATGTGGTGATGCGCCAATAGTCCCGCACGCCGCTGCGCCAATTGGGATCATCCAGCCACCATTCCGGTGAAATCCGTTCCGGACCGAGCGCGGCGCGGGTTTCGAACTGGCGGCCACGCCAGCGAAACTGCGCCGGGATATGGGGGGTATCGGGGGCTGTGACGATATCGGGCGGCCAGATTTCAACCGGGCGCGGTGCGGGCGCGCGCGGCCAGTCCTTGGCCGCTTCGGCCCGGGCGCCGATCCGACCAATCAGATCATCCAGTGCCGCGCCGCCGTTCCGGCGAGCAGCACCGACAGCGGCGGCTTCGGCGTGGCCCCGGTGTTGATGGGCGGCTTCGGCGTGGCCCCGGTGTTGATGGGCGTGAACCGGTTCACGCCCATCAACACCGGTTCACGCCCATCGACAGCGGCGGCTTCGGCGTGGCCCCGGTGTTGATGGGCGTGAACCGGTTCGCTGACCAGGGCTTCGAGCCGGATCATATCGATGCCGAAGCCTGCGTCGATCTCGTCCACTTTCATCATCAGCACGGGGCGGATGCGGTCCGGCGCAGCCGAGGGGCGTGCCAGCCCGACTTCGATGCGCTGCATGGTGTGATCGGCGCGGTGGCATTCCATCCTGAGGCGGCGCACCCCCCGCCCTTTTGCGGTCAGTTTCTCTGACAAGGCCGGAAGCAGCCGATCCAGTGCAGCGGCGATATCGTCACTGAGGCCGATGGGATCCGGCAGGGTCAGGCGCACCGAGAAATGCACCGGGGGACGCACCGGGCTGACGGGTTCAGCTTCGATCCCGAAGGCCTGATCCAACCGGCGCACAAGCTGTTTGCCAAACCGGCGGGCCAGCGCGCCCCGGGGCTGACCCGCCAGATCGCCGATCTGATGCAGCCCCAGGCGGGCGAGGGTCTGGCGGGTATCCTCGTCCAGACGCAGGGCCGCCACCGGCATCCCGGCCAGCACCGTGCGCATCTGTCCCTTGGGCGCGATCCGCCCGGCATAGCTGCCCGGTGCGGTTGCAGCCGGGGGTGGACCGCCGCGTTCCCAATGGCGACGACGCGCAGCGCGCGACCGGGTGGCGTGGGCTTACTGATCGATATCATCGCCGGAGCGCCCTGCCCGGATGCCCTGCCCGGCGAACCGCGCCAGAGCCCAGGCCGCGCCCACGGTATCCGCCACCCCGACCTGCACCGTCAAACCAAGGGTGGCACAATCGGTTTCAACGAGGTCGATTAGCCCTTCTTCACCGCCGAAAAGATGGGTGCATCCGGTGATGTCGATCACCAGGCTTTCGGGTGGTTCTTCGGAGACCCAGGGGCTGAATTTACCGGCCCAGCGCCGCAGAAGCATCAGAAACCCCGCATCCAGATCGCGGTTGCGCAGTCGGGTTTCCAGAGTCGGGCACATCGCCATGGCATCGCGCAACGCCTGCCCGCGTGTCAGACCGGCGGCTTCGGCTTCGGCCGAGAGCGAGACCAGAACCTTGGCATTATGCGCCTCGCCCACGACGGCGAATGCGCGGGGCGGCAGGGCAGGGTTTTGTGGTAGGGACCGCTCGGCCCCCAGCCTGGGAAACCAGAGCGACAGGATGCGGCGGCTTTTCATCGGCAGCGTGTCATGTATTTTCAGATGTTCGCTATTTGTTCTTAATCTACATATCGGCGTGATGCGAGTCGAGTCCCGCTGGACAGACCTTGGGCAGAGACTAGATAAAGGCGCAACCGGAGGATTCCATGCAAAGACTGAAAGCCGCCCTGATAATTACGAGTGTATTGAGTGCCAGTGCGGTCCTGGCCCATAGCGGCGTGAAAGACCACGACGTGATGGCGCGCATGGAGTCCATGAAGATACTTGGCCAAGAAACCAAAGTCCTGGGGCAAATGATGCGCGGGAAGACCTCTTTCGACGTCGCAACGGCGCGCGCGGCAATGGACGCCCTGATTTTGGAAGCGGGCGAGACCGAAGCCCTGTTCAAGCCCCGGTCCGATGATCCAAAGTCAGAGGCCCTGCCGACGATCTGGACGGAGCCCGACAGATTTGCCGATCAGCTCGACGCTATGAATGCGGTTCTTGCAGGAGCAGACGTCAGCACACCGGACCAGTTGGAGCAAAGCCTGCGCCGGATAAGCGCAAGCTGCTCGGCCTGCCACAAGGAATTTCGCGAGTAATCTATCCGCAATAGACCCGGCCAATCAGGCCTTCGGCGTTGTAAACGATATTCGTGCGCTGGGGCAGGTATTCCTGGGTAACGATGTCTGTTTGACCAAAGACCCGCAGGCTTTCGCTGGATGGCAGGAACGCATCGGCGACAGGGGTGCCGATCAGTTGCCGATAGCCAACCGCATCGCATTCTTCCAATTCGGGCGGAATGTCTTCTTCGAAGGGTTCATCCAGAAGGGGGTCGTCTGCCAGGGGTTCTTCAACCTCGGGAACGGGCGTGCAGCCTGCCAATACGACCGCCAAAACCGATAAACGCAAAATCATTCCTGTCACGGCGTCCTCCTGCCATATGATTCCCATTGATTTCGCTCTTATCGTGCAGCAGGGTCAAGCCGACAATACATTAAGGGAGGGTCCCCCAATTATGCGCACACGTGCTGCCGTTGCCGTCGAGGCCGGAAAACCGCTTGAGATTATGGACGTAAATCTGGACGGGCCGCGCGCCGGCGAGGTTCTGGTCGAGATCAAAGCCACAGGCATTTGCCACACCGATGAATTTACGCTTTCGGGCGCCGATCCCGAGGGATTGTTTCCGGCAATTCTGGGCCATGAGGGCGCAGGCGTTGTCATGGAAGTTGGCGAAGGTGTCACCAGTCTGAAGCCTGGCGATCATGTGATTCCGCTTTATACGCCCGAGTGTCGTGAATGCGATTATTGCCTGCATCCAAAGACCAATCTGTGTCAGGCGATCCGCTCGACCCAAGGCCAGGGACTGATGCCTGACGGCTCGTCGCGGTTTTCGACTTTGGACGGCGATCCGATCCTTCATTATATGGGCTGCTCGACGTTTTCGAACCATACGGTTCTGCCTGAGATTGCCCTGGCGAAGGTGCGTGAAGACGCGCCGTTTGATAAGATTTGCTACATTGGGTGTGGCGTGACCACCGGCATTGGTGCTGTGATCAATACCGCCAAGGTCGAGATCGGTTCGCGCTGCATTGTCTTCGGACTTGGCGGCATTGGACTGAACGTCATTCAGGGTCTGCGTCTGGCAGGCGCCGATCAGATTGTCGGTGTGGATATCAATCCGGGCCGCAAGGCAATGGCCGAGAAATTCGGCATGACCGACTTTGTGAACTCGACTGAAGTCGAGGGGGATCTGGTGCCCTATCTGGTGGATCTGACCAAGGGCGGCGCGGATTACACCTTTGATGCCACCGGCAATGTCAGCGTCATGCGGGCTGCGCTGGAATCCGCGCATAAAGGCTGGGGCGAGAGCATTATTATTGGTGTAGCGCCTGCGGGGGCTGAAATTTCGACCCGTCCGTTCCAACTGGTGACCGGGCGCAGCTGGCGCGGCACTGCTTTTGGTGGTGCGCGTGGACGCACGGATGTTCCAAAAATCGTGGACTGGTATATGGACGGCAAGATCGAGATCGATCCGATGATCACCCACACGCTGGCACTGGATGACATCAACCAGGGCTTCGATCTGATGCATGCCGGTGAGTCTATTCGGAGTGTTGTGGTTTATTGAGATTTCGCCGCGCCTTCGCGCGTCGAGGTCGGTGGGGGCGCTGCCCCCACACCCCCGAAGTATTTTTGGACAGAAGAAGTTGGGGGATAGCGGCGATTTTTGCCGCTGCGCCAGTCATGGCGGCTTCTGCTGAGATTGTTTTTGAAGGTGGCGGCGAGACGCTGGTCGTTCAGGTTGAAACACTGGATCAGGTGGAGTTGCGACGACGCGGGGACGGCGTTCCGGAAGTGCTATTCAGGCTTGATAAGACCGACGCATCCCAATTTGAGCTGATGACGACGCGCATCGAAGGGAAGACATTGACGGTGTCGATGTGCGGTGTTGTCCTTGCTTCGCCGACGGTTATGTGGCCGATTGTTGGGGGTGACGTCATGATCACGGGCGGCACCGATGCTGGATCAGAAGCGCTTTTTGAAGCCTTGGAAGGCGACCTGCCCTGCCCCGAGGGCGCAAGCTCATGACAATTGCCATTCGGGGATACAACCGAGCTTCGGGCGACGGCACTGCAGTTTGGGCAATGCTGAAACCAGTCTTTCGCGCAGGGGATACTTACGCAGTGGACCCTGGCATAACCCGCGAAGAGGCCCTGCGTTACTGGACCGCCCATCATTGTTACGTCGCCGAAGATACGGCCCCGTGCGGCACCTATTACATTCGCCCTAACCAGCCTGGCGGGGGTGCCCACGTTTGCAATTGCGGGTTTGTCACCGCACAGGGGTCCGAAGGACGCGGCGTAGCGCGGACAATGCTGAACCACGCCCTGCAATCGGCGAAAGACCTTGGTTTTGACGCCATGCAGTTCAACTTCGTTCTAGCGAACAACCAGCGCGCGATCGATACATGGCTGAAGAACGGGTTTACCGAGATCGGTCGCCAGCCGCGCGCCTTTCTTCATCCAAAGACCGGCCATGTGGATGCGCTGATCTTGCACAAGTTTCTGGATTAATCCCGCCAGAACATCTTGTCATTTCCAACCGAAGCACCGACATTCCGCAACAATGCGATAGACTAGGAGCGCGCAATGACCCCGACCATGCTTGAAGACACATCCAAAGACGACAAAGCGGCCGCCGGCGGTAAGGCAGAACAGCTGTTCTTCAAGTCGCGCAATGTCATCGTGACCGGCGAAATCAATCACAAGCTGGCCGAGCGGGTTGTTAAACAGCTTTTGGCATTGGCCGAAGACAACGCTGATCCGATCAATCTGTTCATTTCCTCACCCGGTGGACATGTCGAAAGCGGCGACATGGTGCATGACATGGTCAAGTTTATTGAACCGACGGTGCGCACCATTGGGTCAGGCTGGGTTGCCTCGGCCGGGGCGCTTATTTTTGTGGCTGCGGCCAAGGAAAACCGGTTCTGCCTGCCGAATACACGGTTCTTGCTGCATCAGCCCGCCGGCGGCATTGGCGGCCAGGTGACCGACATGCAAATTCAAGCCGAACAGATCGAAAAAATGCGGGAACGGTTCCACAAATTATTCGCCGAAGCGACGGGTCAGAAGCCCGCGAAAATCGCGAAAGACACCGAGCGGGATTTCTGGCTGAACACCGACGAGGCCATCAAATACGGTCTGTTGGGCAAAGTGATTTCTTCGGCATCCGAACTGGGCTGAGCCGTTAGCCTCAGACCTCGACCCCGTATTTGCACAGAAACATATCGACCGCACCGTCAATCACGCGGTCGATTTCCTCTTCGCTTGGAGGTTCGCGCACACCTAGCACAAGCTGAACATGCAGCCCCGCTTTGCAAAGCTCAGGAAATTGATCGGCGGCCAGTTCGATGTCATCGATACGCAATTTGCCTTCATCAACGGCATTTTTCAGAAACCGTATCAGCATCTGACGAACCATTTCAGGGCCTGAATCGAAAAACTCGCGGCCAATTTCCGGAAACCGCTGGCTTTCTCCAACCACGATGCGAAACACTTGCATCCCAACATCTGACATGAAGAACCGCACCATCCGGCGCGCCGCCAAGGTCAACGCCTGACGAATGTCTTCGCTGGCCTCAATGTCGTGGATGGCCGCCTCGGACTGGCCTTTGCACTCGGTCTTGGCCACTTCCAAAAACATCAAACGCTTATCAAGGAAATAACTGTAAAGAGTGGCTTTCGACACGCCCGCCTCGCGCACGATATCATCAACGCTGGCCCCTTCGAACCCATCGCGCATGAAAATGGTGCGGGCCCCTTCCAGAACCTAATCCCATTTTCGACCTTGTTTGACGATCTGCACAGGCGCGTTCATGCCAGTCCTCATATGTGTTCCTAGCATATAAACTGTTTAGTTCAGTTTTTTCAAGATGTGCTGCGGCGTTTGGCGCTGTTTGTGTGCCGCAACTTTGCCCTTGCAACCAGACCATAGAATAATAATTTAGAATTATACTAAAAACTATAGGCTACACCTGATCCCCGGCCTCCCCCATCGCAAAAAGTTCTCTGATCTTTCTGAACAAGAAATCCTGGCCCTGGCCATTTCGTCAGAAGAAGATGATGCCCGTATTTATCGAATCTACGCGGACCGGCTGCGGAGTGACTTTTCGGGATCTGCCGCAATTTTTGAAGAAATGGCGCACGAGGAAGATGGGCATCGCCAACAATTGATTGATTTGCACAAGATCCGGTTCGGCAACACGATCCCGCTGATCCGGCGCGAACATGTGTCCGGGTATTATGCTCGCAGACCCGTCTGGCTGATTGAAAACCTTGGTCTGGACCGGATGCGACTTGAGGCCGAGATGATGGAGCGCGATGCCCAGCGGTTCTACGAACTGGCCGCGAGTCGCACCGGTGATGCGGACACGCGCAAATTGCTGGCCGATCTGGCGGCCGCCGAGGCGGGGCATACTGTCAAAGCCGACGAATTAACCGAAGATCACCTGACCAGTTACAGCGCCGAAAGCGAAAAACGCACTGCACACCGTCAAGTTATCCTGACCTGGGTGCAACCGGGCCTTGCCGGACTGATGGATGGATCGGTCTCGACATTGGCGCCGATCTTTGCGGCAGCTTTTGCCACCGGGGACACCTGGAATACGTTCCTGATCGGTCTTGCAGCCTCTGTCGGGGCGGGAATTTCCATGGGGTTCACCGAAGCTGCTTCAGATGACGGCACAATTTCGGGACGGGGATCGCCATGGAAACGCGGGTTTGCCTCGGGGATCATGACGACAATTGGCGGCCTTGGGCACGCCCTGCCTTACCTGATCCCGGATTTTTGGACCGCCACGACCATAGCTATTTTGGTCGTTTTCGTTGAGCTTTGGGCCATCGCCTGGATCCAGAACCGGTTCATGCAAACGCCATTCTTCCGTGCAACGCTGCAAGTGGTCTTGGGGGGTGCGCTGGTGCTGGCGGCGGGTATTCTGATTGGTTCCGGATAAGGGGGCAGTCTGGCCCCTCTTGGCCATACGGCCAATTCACCCCCGAACGTATTTTCCGACAGAAGCAACAAAATTTAAATCAAATTGTGGGCTTTTACGTCATGCGGAACAGGCGGAAGCGCCGATGACCGCGACAGAAGAAGCCTCCCGGTTTGAACACCGGGAGGTGGTTCTGCTTCTTCTTCTGTCCCAAAATACTTCCGCCGGAGGCACCGCGACGGCGAAGCCGGCGCAAAACCTCATATGCGCCGACAGGCGCTCAATTCTTTGAAAATCAGGCGGGCTGATCCTTGTCGTAGGCTTCGATAATACGCGCGACCAATGGATGACGGACCACATCCTTGGCGGTGAAATAGTTGAACCCGATGGTGTCGATGCCACCAAGCAGCCGCTCGGCATCTGCTAACCCAGACGGTACCCCGCGCGGCAAATCGACTTGCGTGCGGTCGCCCGTAATCACCATGCGGCTGCCCTCGCCCAGACGGGTCAGGAACATTTTCATCTGCATGGTGGTGGCGTTTTGTGCCTCGTCCAAGACAACAAATGCATTCGACAAAGTGCGCCCACGCATAAAGGCAAGGGGTGCAATCTCGATCCGCTTTTCTTCAATCAGCTTGGCCGCCTGTTTGCCGGGCAAGAAATCATTCAGCGCGTCGTAAAGCGGCTGCATATAGGGGTCGACTTTGTCTTTCATGTCTCCCGGCAAAAACCCAAGGCGTTCGCCTGCTTCAACGGCTGGGCGGCTGAGGATGATCCGGTCGACATGGCCACCCAGAAACATATTCACCCCGACGGCCACCGCCAGATAGGTTTTACCCGTGCCAGCGGGCCCGATGCCAAAAGCAAGTTCCTGTTCAAAAAGCGAGCGGACATAGGCTTTTTGCGCGTCGGTGCGCGGCTCAATCAGTTTCTTGCGGGTTTTGATCTCAATCCGACCGCCCTGAAATAACTCCATCTGATCGCCCGAGCGCTCGTCGCCATCATCGGCCGCCGGACCCATCCGAATCTCGGCGTCAATATCGCCGGGTGTCAGGTCGCGCCCTGCTTCCAAACGCAGATAAAGGGCATTCAAAACGTCGCCAGCCTTTTGGCGGGCTTCTGCGTCGCCAAACACGGCCAATTGGTTGCCCTGATGCACAATCTGCACATCCAGGGCCGCCTCTATCTGGCTGAGGTTCCTGTTGAACTCGCCAAAAAGGTCGATCAGCAGGCGGTTGTCGGGAAATTCTAGCCGGGTCTCGGTTGTGCCGTCCGGCTGGTCTGGCTGGGTTAACGCACGAATTGCCAAATAAAGGAACTCCGGTGATTGGGACCACTACGTCCTTTGATGCTGCCAAGCCTTTGCGCCGCTTGCAAGCATATCTCGGCAATATTTACGAAAACGTCACGAAATGTAGTGGCCGACACCGGTATTTGAGTGAGTGGAGGCCGCCATTTGCCGGCAACCTACTCTCAAATTGCCTTACGAAGAACTACAGCTCATCTGACCCAGATCATTGATGGTGCAACCGGCTGGAAGCGTATTGGTTGTCAACTCGATCTCTAGATTGTCCTGGCCGTCGTCGGCATCGTCGTCGCCCGCACCTACAAGGGTAATGCTTGAATGGGCCGCGCTCTTTTGCATGGTTTTACCGATGGAATTGCCGCTCATTTCAAAGGTCGACGCCAAACCTGTGCCGATCCCTGCCATCATCAAAGCACCAACGACCAAATCGACGGAAACAGCGCCATCTTCATCTGCAACGAAATCACGCGCAGTTGTTGCAACAAAAGATTTGAAAGAATTTGAAAGGATGTAGGACAATGACACACTCGCAGAACAATTATCACAACGCCTCACACCCAAATTCAACATAGACCAATTCCCTCAAATATGAAAATTTTCGGCAAAATTGGGCCAAACCTGTGGTCGATTGGGCGGATTTCGGGCGACAAAAAGGCAGTTCGAAGGGATTTGTTGCGGCACAAAAAACAACCGCGACCCAGCGTTCATGCCGAATCGCGGTGTCTGTTCATCTTCTGGTTAAGAGATTGAAGCCCGTGCGCCGACGAACCGTCAGCTTAATTTTGATTGCAAACCAGTTTATTTGAGCCGTTCACAAAGCAACCTGCCGGAACAGTGTCACCTCCACCGGTGTCTCCACCAGTATCACCGCCCGATGTATCCGCGGCGACCAATACAATGCTTGAGCTGGTCGCGCTTGACTGCATCGTTTTGCCGATTGAGTTGCCACTGGTTTCCATCGTCGCAACCAGAGCTGTGCCCAGTCCTGCGCAGACAAGGGCAACGGACATCAGATCAACGGTTGCAGCACCACATTGATCGCCAAGGAAACGGCGAACCAAGTTGAATGGCTTATTGGCATCAACGGCCGTGCTCTGATCTAGCTTCAGCATGAAAATCGTCCTTACTTCCATCGGACCCACCGACTCTTACTGAGAGTTTTAGGGGCGAACCAAGTTAGGATCGGGTTCAAAATGGTTTAAATTTAAGGCAACAACTGCTGATCTGGAAACAATGACGACTGTCCAGCGTCATTTACTCGTTGTTCATCCATGATCCACGTTGACTGCGAATGAACCGCGGAACTGGTGCGTTCTGAGCTATCATTCACCTTTTTGGTTGACTGTTAGCGAATCCCTTGCTAATTCACCCAAATGGTTGAACGAGAAACCGATATCGATCTAACGGCTATTCTGAAAGCTGCTGCTGATCCGACCCGCCGGTCCATTCTGACGCTTCTGGCGCAGCACGGGCCTATGCGTGTCACCGATCTGGCGCAGAGGTATGACATGAGCCTGAATTCGGTATCGAAACATATAAAAACGCTGGAAAACGCCAGCCTTGTCAGCCGCAGAACTGAATGGCGGGGAGCGCGAGCGGGAGGGGGGCGGGGGGGGGGGTGTTGGGTGTGGGGGTTTTTGTTGTTTTGGTTTTTT
>JAAHTH010000379.1_pt3 | contig 12943 bp, 7 predicted proteins | sample 6116091 | NCBI WGS metagenome assembly JAAHTH01 (sample SAMN13939990, study PRJNA603662) | sponge metagenome | isolation source: marine sponge | host: Mycale hentscheli | place: New Zealand | collected 2006
TAGCTTCTTCCTGTTTGGGTTCAGGCTTGGCTTCCTCCTGTTTAGGTTCAGGCTTAGCTTCTTCCTGTTTGGGTTCAGGCTTAGCTTCTTCCTTGGGTGCTTCCGCTTTCTTTTCTTCCGGAGCAGGTGTTGCTTCCGGGGATTCTGTTTTCGACGCGACCTGGGCCGGCGTAGAACTTGGGGTTTGGGATGTCTCGTCGCCCGGATTACTGCAAGCAGTGATCAGGAGGCAGCCGAGAACTAATAGCCATCTCATTTGCATGTTATTCCTCTGGGTAAGTTATCTAAGCATTGTTTTCAACGCCGTCACATTCTACCGCGACTTACGGCAATGTGAAGGGAAACCGGAGTTTATCTCTCGTCAAGTTCTTGAATGTTCGTATTGCCACCCCGGATGATCCTGGCGGGGGTGGGGCAAACCTCGGTATAATTAGGTTTATATGACGATTTTTTGCCGGGCGGGTTGTGCTTGCCGAGATAATCCAGCAACCGCCGGCAAGCGGTTAAAAGGCTGACTCAACAGGCCTGAGCTCTGTTTCCCAATGATTTAACGGTGAAAGGGAACCGATGTTTCGGTGAAGTCTAAGACTATCTATACTTCCCCAATCGCCAAGGACCGCGATTTGTGAACGCGGGGGGCAAGAATTTTGTTTTGAGTAGCACGCAAGAAAAATGACAACTGTAAAATTACCCGACGGAAGTTTAAAAGAATTTGATTCCACAGTCTCTGTAAAGGATGTTGCCAAAAGCATCGGATCTCGTTTGGCCAAGGACGCCCTGTGGGGCGAGATTGACCTGCAACCGGTCGAGTTGGACTATGAGATTCCACAGGGTGAGCCTGTTAATTTAAAGATCATTACCAAGAAAGATCCGAACGCATTGGCAACCATGCGTCATAGCTGCGCCCATGTGATGGCGCGGGCGGTGATGCGGATCAAGCCAGGGGTTCAGTTGGCATTTGGCCCGACAATCGATGGCGGGTTTTACTACGACGTGGAATGCGACGAACCGTTAACCGAAGAAGATTTTCCGGCGATCGAAAAAGAGATGGCAAAGATCATTGCCCTCGATGAGCCATTTGAGCGGTTGGATCGTCCGCGTGCTGATGCGATTCAAGTGTGTAAAGATCTTAATCAGGATTTCAAAGTAGAGCATATCGAAACCGGTTTGGCGGACGATGACTCTCTTTCGTTTTATCAGCAGGGTGAGTTTCTCGATTTGTGTCGCGGGCCTCACATCCCCTCCCCTCGTCGGATTGGCGCATTCAAATTACTGTCGATTGCCGGTGCCTACTGGAAAGGCGATCAGTCACGAGAACAACTCCAGCGACTGTATGCTACTGCGTTTTTTACCCAAGCGGAGCTCGATGCTCATTTGGAGTTGCTTGAAGAAGCGAAGAAACGAGATCATCGAGTCTTAGGTAAGCGTCTTGGACTGTTCCACATCGATGAAATGGTCGGTCAGGGGCTAGTGCTGTGGACTCCCAAGGGGAGTTTTGTCCGACAGAAACTTCAGGACTTTATTTCGGAACATTTGCAGCGTCAGGGGTATGATCAAGTTTTTACTCCGCACATCGGTAAGCTTGATCTTTATAAAACATCAGGTCACTTCCCCTATTACCAAGATAGTCAGTACACGCCTCTGGTAGATCGGGAGTATCTCAGTCAATTAGCGGAGGAAGGCTGTACCTGCGGCGAGTTGTCGAATTTGATGAATGAGGGAGAAATCGAAGGCTACTTGTTGAAGCCGATGAATTGCCCACATCACATTCGGTTGTTTGCCTCTGAGCAGCGAAGCTATCGTGACCTTCCCATTCGATTGTCTGAATTTGGAACCGTTTATCGCTGGGAGCAATCGGGCGAGATTGGTGGGTTAACACGCGTGCGTGGGTTCACCCAAGATGATGCGCATTTGTTCGTGACTCAAGAACAGCTTGGCGAGGAGTTAATTGGATGCATCGAATTGGTGAAGATAATCTTTGGTGCGATGGGCATGGAAGATTACACCGTTCGAGTCGGTTTGCGAGATCCTGACAGCTCAAAGTACGTAGGTGATCCCGAGAATTGGGATTTAGCGGAGCAAGCCTGTCGCGAGGCCGCTCAAACGCTCGGCAAGGAATTCAGTGAAGATCCTGGCGAGGCAGCGTTTTATGGACCCAAGATTGATTTCGTGGTCAAAGATTGCATCGGGCGGAAATGGCAGCTTGGAACGGTTCAGGTGGATTACAACCTGCCGGAACGATTTGGGCTGGAATACATTGGCTCCGATAACAAACCTCATCGTCCAATCATGATTCATCGAGCTCCCTTTGGCAGCATGGAGCGATTTATTGGCGTGTTGATCGAGCACTTTGCCGGTAGTTTTCCATTATGGCTCGCCCCCGAACAGGGGCGGATATTGACGGTTAGCGATAAATCAGAGGAATATGGAAAACGTGTGGAGTCTCAAATGCGAGATGCCGGAATACGCGTCAAAGGTGATTATCGAAGCGAAAAGCTTGGCGCCAAGATTCGTGATGGTCAGCTAGAGATGATCCCGTATATGATGATCGTTGGGCCTAGAGACGCGGAAAACGGAACTGTCTCGATTCGAGACCGAATAGACGGTGATTTAGGGGCGATTCCGGTGGAAGAGGCGATCGCTAAATTTCAGTCCGAGGTTGCAGATAAAACCGTCCGCCGAAAGAGCTCGTAAATAAATCCAGTGAAGCCGCCCGATTCTTGAGGAACCCCGTCCGGACGTTGAATCCGATTTATGGTATCCTCAAAGGCAAAATTCGCCTTGAAAGCCCCCAGTGGGTACAATAAAACGAAGTTAACCGTTGAAGATCGCATTTGATCTTCAGCAAGTTGCCGACTGAAAATAGTTCATTTTTGGTGTTCAAAACCGAACTTGGCATCATCGTCAGTCTGCGTAAGCCATTGATTTTTTTAGAAAGGGAAAACAATTCCTCCGAGCGACAAAAAACAGACCCGCATCAACGAACAAATCAGAATCTCACCTATTCGTGTTATCGATCAAGACGGTAATCAACTTGGAGTGATACCGACTGAGGAAGCACTCAGTAAAGCAAAAGACGCGGGCTTTGATCTAGTAGAAGTTGCAGGCGATGCAAAACCGCCTGTTTGCCGAATCATGGATTTCGGGAAATTCAACTACGACAAAAAGAAACGGCAGACTAAGAACAAGTCTCATCAGACAAAGCTCAAAGAGATCCGTGTCCGCCCGAAAACTGGTGAACACGACATCGGGTTTAAGGTCAAACAGGCAATTGGCTTTTTAGAGCATAATGACAAAGTTCAGGTCACAGTACTTTTCCGCGGTCGAGAGAACGCACATATCGACGAAGGCCGAAAAGTGATGGATCATATCATTGAACTGTTGTCCGAGCACGGCAAGGTCGAGAGCAACCCATCTCAGCAACCGCGAAGAATGGTCTGTACAATCGCGCCGAATAAGTGATCGCGATGGACTGTTGAAGTTCAGCGGTTTGCAACTCGATAATTCACAAAGCACGCCGACACCTTCTGGTTTCCGGCGTGTTTTTTTTGCATGTTTGTTTTTAAGCGCAGATTTAAAAACAGAACTCACCACCGTAGTACATGCCGTGAAGCATTAAGCTGCCGTTCACATCGCTGTTTTCAAGATCGTAGGAGTGGCCAAAATTGTAAGGGACTTGGTCGCCAGCGAGGCTTACTCCGGAAATTCCCAGGAGTCGGTAGCCAACTTGAGCGCGGAGGCGGCGACTGATTTGCATTGACAGCCCTGCATCAAATTGACCAAGCAGCGAGATTTGATTTTCAGAAGATGAATGATCCATCGCAACATAGCCATTGTCATCTGAGATCATCTGCTGCGTCTCGATGAAGTTGTTAAATCCGCCACTGCTGCCACTGAGGATGACTCGAAGTCGATTGGTTACTGAAATTTCATTGCGACAGCCAATTTGAAATCCAGTAAGCAAATTGTTGGCTTCGATTTCATAGTCGGTCCAATTTGGATAATTGGTGTCCCAGCTTTGGCTGCCGTAGCGAATACTTTCATCAAAACTAAAGAGGCGGAAACCACCGAAAAACTCAAAGCTTGCCTCGCGACATCCTCGCAGTTCGTAAAGCCCTCCGTTGCGAAGCAGGTTGAATTCAAAGTTCAGGATTTCGGTGTCGCGGTAGATTTCTGAGCAACAGCCAGCATTGTAGATATCTTCGATAGAGTCACCGGTGGGATCGTGGGTGATGGAATCGAGTCCGGTAAGGTGCGTGAAAGTGGTGCCTTCGAGGGACGCGGTTACCTCGTCGTCAAGGTACCAAAAAATCGACTCCCAACCTTTGCCACTTTCATTACGCCGCGCTAGTGAGGCTCCAAGGCCATTCATTGATCCGAACTCAGCATCTGTCGAGTCGATCGTATCCCCGTTGAGGTTGTAGCCAAAACAAAGCTCATCTTCATAGTTGCGCCGCAGGGCAATTCCGAAGACTCCTCCGACCAGCGTTGCATTTCTCTGATGGTTTTTTATTCGCTCGAGTGGTTCGCAATCTCCAGTATCACAACCTGGTGAGGGGACAAAGTCGTTTTGTGGGTCGGAACTGGATAATTGAATTGGACTGCTTCCGACGCGGTTGGGGAGTAGTGTGTTTCCCCAGGTTGGCGAACTGTAAGAGCCGCCGTAATCAACGACTGGTTCTGCTGTGTCGAGGTTAATCTTGCTGTCACGGTACCGAAGAGGGCGATTCTCAACCGGCTTGGTCGGTGTTTTCGGAGAGTCGATAATGAAATCTTCATTCGATTGTTTGCGAGCCAGTTTGGGCCGGATACCTGCTGCTTCCAGTTCTTCATTGCCATAGCCGGCGCGCGAAAGGATAGATTGATAAGACCCAATCACACCATCTTCGTTCAATTGTGCATTGGACTGACTCGAAAATAAGAACAAAGCCAATGTAAAACAGACTTGCAAAAAATATCTCATCGATTCTCCTAGTTTTTTTCTACGCACTAGAATCCATGCCTGAGTGACTTGGTTGGAACGGAGTCACTTTCGAAGTTCATTCGAAAATATCCAAGCCGAATTCCAGAGAGCAGACTCCCTGTTGTCACATCGTCTAACCGTTGGAAGTATGCCGACCCGACTTATCGGTAAATTTGCAAAAATCGGAAAACTAGGCAGAGCAATCCTGATCTTCGGAGACCCTTGCCAGACCCGAAATTCCAGCGGCATCGTTGAAGTTGAGGCAGTTGTGAAAGTCTAGTTGACCCGCAAAGTTTGACATCGGTGGCAGGATCTCATGAGACATTCCACCAATTTCAGGGTTGGGGCCATCGACTGTCGTATTCGAAATGCAAACCGGGCATTTTGAGAGGCAATCCCGACTTGGCTCGCGAGCGGGTTCAAGGGAGCGTTAAACCCCGAGATCATCGACGTGTAATAGCGAAGTAAACTTGACTCCTACGGCGTCAAAAATTTCAGCAGATTTTTCACCGCGGTCGACAATCGCAATGATTCGATCGACTTTTAAACCAAAGGCTCTGGCGTGTTCGATCGCTTTTAGCGAGCTTCCCCCGGTCGTGACCACATCTTCCATCATGACCGCGGTCTGTCCCGATTCGATTGGGCCTTCGACTTGTTGCCCCGTACCATGTGTTTTGGCTTCTTTTCGGACGATAAATCCCTTCAGCGGTTTCCCTGCCTGCCAGCCACAGGTGATGACCGCTGCGGTAATTGGATCGGCACCGATCGCCATGCCACCAACGGCATCGGGAAGGTTGTCTCCCATTGTTTCGAGAATGCCTTGAGCAATCACGTTGGCCCCTTCGCTATCGAGGGTCAATTTACGGCAGTCCAGATAATAGCTGGCTTTTTTCCCCGAAGCTAAAGTGAAATCGCCAAAACGCAGCGCGTGCTGTTTTACTAATTCAATAAGTCGTTGTTGATCGTACACAGTATTTTCACCGGATGTCTTGCTGTTTGATTAAAGCCATGATGACAATATGATGGTTTTACCAAATTCGTCAATGAGCGGGCCTTTTTATTGTCAGTGATTTCTCGGACTGGATTTATTTTTATCCTAGGCTGTTTTTCCTGCGGTCACCTTAAGAACCCAAAATTGTCAATGAGCGGACCTGAAATTCGAAATGCTGTCGTTCTGGTGATTGATCAGTTGGGAGCTAATTTATTGGGTGCTTACGGAAGTACTTTGTTTGAGACTCCCAATTTTAATCGCCTTGCCGCTGAAAGTCTGTTGTTTGACCAGGCGATTTCTGCATCCCCTAGCCTGCCGCATGCCTACGATCAATTTTGGGGTAGCTCAGATGAGAAAAACTGGTTGGGAACGATTGGTGAGGCAGGATATTCGCCTGTCATGCTGAGTGATGCGTCCGAGCTATTAACCCATCCATCGTCAAAATATTTTGACAGAATTTTGCCGTTTGAAAAATTAAACAACGAACAACCTGCTCATGGTATGGAACAGACGGAACTTGCTCATTTTTTTGCGCAGGCAGCTCAAGCGGTTTCTTCCCTTGAAAATGGTTCTTGCTTATGGCTCCACTCGCGCGGGCTCTCGGGGGCTTGGGATGCACCCATTGAGTTGCGAAATCGACTAGCGAATTCGGAAGATCCAGTGCCGCCCCATTGGTGTCAACCACCTTCGGGCTGGTTTGATCCGGACAATGATGATCCCGACCAATTGCTAAGCTACCAACAGGTTTGCGCCGCGCAGGTAACGCTAATCGATGATTTTCTGGGAGTTGTCCTCGACTTGATGGAAACGGGCCTGGGTGAATCAACATTGCTGTGCCTATTGTCCCCACGAGGTTACCCGCTGGGTGAACATGGAATAGTTGGAAGTGATTCCGCTCATGATTTTGAAAAGTGTCATGGAGAATCACTTCATGTTCCCTTGATGGTGCGGACGCCCGATCGTGATGGCTACGGCAGTTTTCGAAGTCTTCGCTCAGGTTCGCTGGTGCAGCCGGCCTTGGTTACGCATTTGTTGCAAGATTGGTTTTCCGGAGATGAACCAATGCAACAGTCGCTTCAAGATTTCGCGTTTCGACTTCCAGAGAAGACAAAAGAAGTCACGTGGACACAATCCGGAAAAGTAAACACTTTGCAAACACACGCCTGGAAATTAATTACCGATGGCGACCGAACGTCTCTCTATGTGAAGCCGGATGACCGATGGGAAATCAATGACGTCAGCCGTCGCTGTCCGGGAATTGTCGAGGCGATGGAAAATGCGCTGACGGATCTAACGGCGAAGGGGGCGGTTTGCTGGCCAGAGGGGTACGAGCTTAGTTCTGAGCTCGCTGATCGTCAGGAATAGGCTTGGCGCTTCCTCGCCCGTGCGGGTGGGAACACTGGCCAAGCCTGTTTATTGGAGTGGGGTTTGGTGTTTTAAGGGGATCGGACGAAGGCTGGTCTGGTAAAATGGATGGAATTCGAAGGCTTGCTAGCACAAATGGGCTCGGTTGGGCTGGATAGCATGCAAGTGGATTGGTAAAGTTCGCGGGCATGGAGAAGATGGCAAAGTCGGTAGCTTTTTGAAACGAACTCAGTTGTTTTTTAGCTTAGGTCAATCGAATGACCGGACAAGGAAGTCCGAAATTCGTTTTTTCGATACTCACGGCAAACTACATGTCTGTGATGGTGTGGTTTGCTGCGCTATTTTGGACATTATCGCCAACGGTTTCTTTTGGATTTCTGCAGAACGGTGATTCGGTTCAACCGTCAACGTTGGCATTAAAATCTCCCACCAAGCTTCTGCCGACTGCCAGTGTTTTTCGGTTTGATTCTGAAGTTGGTTCCCGAGCGGCTGAAAATCAAAACTTGCGTTTTAGAATCTCGTGGGGTGGAGGTTTGCCGCAAACTTGGGCCGGAACGGTAACGGTCGTTAACGGAGAGCTTTCCAACCCATCGCCATTAGGTCTTGAAGCTGAAGCAAACGCAACGATAGAAAAATCTGGCAACGTCTTGAACGTCCAGCAGTGGTCAAAGACAACCTATGGAGGATTTGATTTTACGTTGGCGGGCAATAGTGATACCCGAGTCGTTTTGGACTTGAGTTCGATTGAGCAGCCGGCATCCCGGTACGAGCAAACGCTCTCGTTAAAACAGCTTTTGAGTGGAGTGATTGCGGGAGAGATTGACTCGATTGGCAACCGCTGTTCGATTTCGAGAATTCCAGGAGACGAGCTTAATTTATTTTTCCCCCGTCAGCATTTGGTGTTTGCTTCGGGGGAGGAGTTTGAATTTTCAATTGCCCCAAATCGGACGCCGTTTTTAGCGCGGGCGGTGGCTTGCAGAATTAAAATGGTGTCAGCCAATCCAGCTGGGATTGTTGGTAGTCGATCGTTGATTTCGAAATCAATTTCATTTCAAACGGACTCCCTTGGTTCGGCTCCTCCTCAGCCGGTAAAATTTAGGATGCCTCTTAAAGAGGGGGTCTACAATATTGAACTGGAATTAGAGCAGCAGCGTTATCAGGCATCCTTTAGCTCGAGAAAGCCTCCGGTAAGTCGCTCGATGCAGGTTTTGGTTCTGTCGAACCAATCTGCAAAATCAAATGGGAAAGATTGGGGGTTGATGTACTCGACAAATCTTTCCGGGGAGGTGGAGGGAAGTTCGCCTTGGAGTCAGCTTGCGCAGCTCGCAAACTTAAAGTCTCCCAAAATCTATGGGAACAACCGGTATACGCCGGTGCAAGTGGGCGATCGAGAGATGGGTGAACTTGCACCCGGCGGATGGCAGGCGATTCCGATAAATGTGGGTGAGCTTGGCCAGCCTCACGTCATCGAGATTGAGTACCTGGCGGCTGAAGAAACTGCGATTGGTGTCAGCTTATTACAGCCCGATGCCAACGGCCAAGTTCCAAACTACGGGTTTGATTCCGGAGTGCAGATTGAAAAATCGTTGATGCCTCGTTCAAAAAATGGAATTCAAACGCGACGTTTGCGTTTGACGGTGTGGCCTGAAACGAGTTCACCCTATCTTTTGATTGCGAATCGCCATCAGACGGGTAAAGCGACTATCGGCTCGGTAGAGATTAAGGCAGGTCCCGATCGTTTGCCGGCGAAAGACCGGGCAGTGCCCGCAAGCGACGACAACCGCAAGGTCATGGCCTTCTATGAGATGCCTTTATTTTCTGAAAATTTTGGAGTGTTGGAGAAGATCGACCCGCTCGTCAGTGAGCCGCTTGATGATTGGCAATTCTTCTATGAGGGCGGCACGAGGTTTGTCGAGTATTTAAAATCTAATGGGTATGGTGGTGCGTTTGTCACGGTCGCTTCTGACGGAAGCTCGATTTATCCGAGTCAGCTACTACTGCCCTCCCCTAAACACGATACGGGTGTTTTTTTTACCAATGGCCAGGACCCTATTCGCAAAGACGTTCTGGAAATGTTGTTCCGGATGTTTGAACGCGAGGGTTTAGTTCTGGTGCCAACTCTGGCGTTATCGGGGCCGTTGCCGGAAGTGGAGTCTGAGCGTCGCCGAGATGGTACAAGTTCTAATTTTGACATGTACGACCTCAATGGCCAACGGCGAGAGTTTACAAAAGCTAGTAATCGCCTTCCGATCTACAATCCGCTTAATCCTTTGGTGCAACGTTCCGTTCGTCGAATTGTCTCGGAGCTATCGAATCGCTATGCGTCATTCCAGGCATTCGACGGAGTCAGTGTGATTTGCCGACCTGACACTTTTACCTTGTTGCCCGGTCGCCACTGGGGATACGATGCTTTGACAATTCAGAGGTTCATTCAGTCGCAGTCTGATTTGAGTGGTATTCCGGAAGAATGGGCTGAAATTCAAGAGATTTTGCTTGGCACCCATTCAGACCAGTGGGTTCAATGGCGTGCCGCCCAGATGCGACTCTGGTATCAAGACTTGGCGAATGAAGTGAGACGGGCGAAGCCGGCGGGCAAGTTGTATCTAGCGCCGGTGGACTTATATCGAAATGATGAAACAGCTTCGGCGTTTTCTCCAAGCCTGCATGCCAACCCAGATTTCAAGAAAATAATGTTGTACATGGGCTTTGATGATCAGTTGAGCAGGGATGTTGCCGTACGGGATAATCAAGGTGAGTTAGTTTTACTCCAGCCGCATCGCATTGCCCCGGGGCAATCTCTGGCGTCTCGGCGGGTGGATTCTCATGTTGAAAATTCTGATCAGGCGAAGCAGTTTTTTTCAAATTTGAATTATCCCGGTGATATCTTCTCGCACCGAGCGACGTGGGCTCACTTCGCACAACTCGAGGAACAGGTTCCTTTTGGAGAGCAGCAGTCGCCATTGATGCGGCTGCAGCCAATGCTTCAGGGGAACGGGCTGAGCCGTCAACGATTTCTTCAGAGTATCAAGAATCGTGATTCTCGAATGCTCATCGATGGCGGGGTAACGTTGTCGTTTGGCCAGGCGTCCGAACTGGAAGAGCTAATGGAAGTGTTCGCGCGGTTGCCCGATGCGCCGTTCAACGATGTCTTGTCAGAGCGATTTCCAAAACCAGAGTTAGGGCATTTAGCCGTAAGGCAATTAGAATTTGAAAATGAAACGTACTTCTATGTTGCGAATGCGTCCCCGTGGCCTAATCGTGTCCGACTGTCATTGAGTGGTAAAACTTCGCCAATCGAGACGATTGAGTCATTTTCCAATTCTCGTTTCGAGGTGATAAGGTCGCCGGAGGCTATGCCAGATAAATCGATCGAGGCTACGGAGGCAACGCTTGAGGGATTCAACAGTCAGGTTACTTTTGAGATTCCAGCTTACGGTTTGCTAGGTGGAAAGATGGAATCGGGAGCTGTGATAAATGACTTTGATTTTGCTCTCCCAGAGGCAGCAGACAATGCGCTACAGCGACACGTATTTACTCTCAAGTCAAAATTAACAAGATCGGCCAGTCCCCAACCGCTCGATGTGCTCGAAAATAGTGGTTTTGAGTTCGACGGGCAATCAAATTTTATCGGCTGGAGCACCATTGAGCAGCCAAAGGGATATGTGGAGCTTATCAATCACTCCGAAACTCCTGAGCCCAGCGTGATTCAGGGCGCCGCTTCGCTGAGGCTTACAGGTGACGAAAATGGAGTAGTCTGGGTTCGAAGTAATAAATTTGAAGTCACCGAAACTGGCAGGGTGTCTATTTCGGTTTGGCTTAAAACGGATAAACCCGATCAGCAACCACCCTTACGTTTAGCCCTCGAAGGGCAAGCCGAAGGGGTAAGTTACTACCGATTTGGCTCCGTTGGCAGTCTTTCACCTGATTTAGAAGCGAATCAAATCGAAGCGCGATGGAAGCGGTTTGCTGTTCACTTTGGAGATCTTCCTTCTGAGGGACTGACCGACGTTCGGATTGGATTTGATCTGATGGGCCCCGGGCAAGTGAGTATCGATAAGGTCGAGGTGTTTGATCGGTGGTTTGACGAGAATGACGTCAAAGCCATGACTCAAATGCTGGCGAGCACAACCCCCTTGCTCTCTGATCCAATTGGTTACGAGCGATGTCGGCAGTTGCTGACCAGCTACTGGCCCAGTTTTCTTGATCAGTTCATTGAATTGAAAGATACACCTGCCGGATCGGCGGGAACGGGAGTGGGCAAACCGGTTGAGCCCGAGGCTCCAAGTCAATTTGGCACGATCCCGAAGGCTGAGGAGGATAACGAAATTCAAGAAATTGAGGAACCGAAAGTTCCGATGTTTCGCCGAATTAGAAATCTGGTTCCTCAGCGGAAATCACCTGCTAAATGAATAACTATATTCGGCTAGTCATTCGGTTGGGCTAATTTCTTCGGTTGGGCTAATTTTTTTAAGTGCTCTTTTACTTGTTGCTCACCGCTCAAGAATTCGACATCCACGACCAACGCATAAACGGGAATCCGGCCGAGTCGGTTGGTGCCGAGTTTCACGAGATCTTTATGGGTGCAGACAATCATCGATGCGCCCTTGGTTTGGGCAGATTCTCTAATTTGATCTAAATCACTCCGTTGATAATGATAGTGGTCGGCGAATCTCGCAGATCCAACGATATTGCAATTGAGCCTTTCCAGGGAGAGCTTAAAGTTTTCCGGGTTACCAATTCCGCAAAAAAAGAAAACCGACTGACTCTCTAATTTTGAAACCGGTTCTTGTTGTCCATCGAATTGCAGAAGATGACTGGCTCGGGTTTGTGTTTCCGCGATTGCTATTCCGGGCGCGTAACGCTTGATCTGTTGAACGATTGCGTTTCGATTGGGAACAGAAATCAAGTGAATGCGTGTTAAGACAATGAGATTGGCTCGGGAAAGGCCCGCCAGCGGTTCTCGCAACAGGCCGCGGGGCAACAAGCGATTGAATCCGAAAGGTGCGGTAGCGTCAATTAAAACAATGTCGAGGTCACGCGCAAGTTGGCGGTGTTGGAATGCATCGTCGAGGACAATGATCTCAGAATCGAGTTCTTGGTACGCAATTTGGGTCATGCGGTAGCGATCAGGATCCTGAAGGTGGGGTACATCAGGAAGTCGATGTTCCATTTCCAAAGCTTCGTCATTAGGTCCATCGACTCCGTTTCGAGTTTCGGAGCCGTAGCCACGGCTAACGAGCGCTACGCGCCAACCGCAGGAGCGAAGCTGTTTGGCTATCCAAATGACCATCGGTGTTTTCCCGGTTCCTCCGGTGGTCATGTTGCCAACAGAGATGACAGGAATGCCGGCATTCCGGATGATCTTTTCGTTGTTTTGTTTGGTTGCAATATCAAATTTTCTATTGCGGAGGAAAATTACCGCGCGGTAGATAGGGGTGAGGCATCCTAGCGCGACGCGTAACAACGTAGCGACAATGCCTTTTCGTTGTCCACTAATAGTATCGAGAAGTTGGGTGCGATCGAACATGGCGTCAGTATGCCAGTGGGATGTGGTTAAAATCAAGCCGCCAACGGGGAAACTCGGCAGGGCTTGCTATTTTTCGCGCGTGGGTATTTGCTATTTG
>JAAHTH010002746.1_pt1 | contig 12937 bp, 11 predicted proteins | sample 6116091 | NCBI WGS metagenome assembly JAAHTH01 (sample SAMN13939990, study PRJNA603662) | sponge metagenome | isolation source: marine sponge | host: Mycale hentscheli | place: New Zealand | collected 2006
CCGGACATTCCCCCCCCCCCCCCCCGGGCCATGGTTCCATCGATAATATGGGGCACAATGGCCTGAGACCAACGCGCATGCTGAGACTCAATAATCATGCCATTTGAAGGCGCGGCTGCAAAAGCAGCATACGCCAATAAATATCCCAAACAAAAAATTAAAAATCTCATGTTTTATCCGCAATCGCAAGCGCATACAGCGCGTTACGACTACTACCCGTTAACTCCGATGCAATTTTAACTGCTTGTTTGACAGGAAGTGTTTTAAGTAAAATAGCTAAGCACTTTTTATCTTCTGATACATTTTGTTCTGATGCTCTTGGTTGAATCATCACAACAAACTCACCTTTTAGACGTGCAATATCAGCTAAAAGCCAAACTTTAATCTCATCAACAGTGCCTCGAATAAAAGCTTCGTATATTTTTGTAATTTCTTTGGCGAGCACAAGCTCAACGGTTTCACCAAAAACCATCGTAATATCATCTAAGGCAGCCAGTAATCGATGGGTTGACTCATAAAAAACCAGTGTATGTGGCAAAGCTTTAAAGTTTTCTAAAGCGCGCAGCCGTGCTGCTTGTGTCGCAGGTAAAAAACCACCAAACGTAAAAATATCTGATGGCACACCGCTTGCTGATAACGCCGCAATTAACGCACATGCACCAGGAACAGGAACCACTTGAATACCGGCTTCATGCGCTTTAATAACCAGTGGGTAACCGGGGTCACGAATTAAAGGTGTCCCTGCATCACTAATTAATGCAATGCTTTGGCCCTTTTTTAAACTCTCAATTAAACGCTCGCTTGCGCTTGATTCATTATGTGCATGAAAAGAGACCAATTTGGTTTGAATATTTAAAGCATCTAAGAGTACACGAGAGTGACGTGTATCTTCTGCTGCAATTAAATCAACTGAACTTAAAATGCTCACCGCGCGCTGAGTGATGTCCTCTCGGTTTCCTATAGGGGTTGCTACCACATAAAGTATGCCGTTAGAACTTGCGATTGAATGCGTCATGGTTTATCCTTCTACGTCTAATTCGGGAGGTTACACGCTCATGCTGTTGCACTTTCGTCACCTAAAAATAATGGCTTTTTTAGCCTGCCTTGGTTTGCTTTCGCACTGCACAAATGTTGTGCGCGGTGGCTCTCGTCCTATTGCAAGCCCCTATACCATGCCCGCAGACACTTATATTGCGCTGGCTAACAACCATTTAGGGGAAGAAAAACAAGCTTTACTCCTCCTCGCTGCAGGCCGTCTTGTTGATGAAGGTGCCTGGCAACAAGCCCATCACATTCTAACACAAATCACACCCGAATCTCCGCTTCAATCCGATAAAAAATCTGTATTACTTGCAAAAATTGACCTTGCAAAAAAACATCCGAAATCTGCACTTAAAAATCTCGCCAGCATTCGTCATACTGAACAATTACCCGTATACGAAAAAGCACAATTCCACGAAGCGCTCGCACACAGTTATCAATCTCTCAATAGACCGCTTGAGTCCATTACTGAGCGAATTAAACTGGATAATATTTTACCCGATGCTGTTTCACGCGCAAATAACCGCCCCGCGCTCTGGTTTGCACTGACCACACCCCCCAATGCCGAATTAAGAACACTGGCTATTGAAGCTGCCCCTGGTTCTATTTTACATGGCTGGACAGCACTCGCTTTAATTGCCAGAAAGAACCCCGCCTATCCCGACAAAATGCTCGCAGATCTTGAAACTTGGCAAAATACTTACGCAACACACCCTGCACGCGCACTACTCCCCCAGTCTCTTGACGCGATACGAGGCTACTTGAACAAAAAACCCAAACAAATTGCTTTATTGCTTCCCTTATCTGGCCCCCTGGAAGGCCCCGGCCACGCTGTTCAAGATGGTTTTATGGCAGCCCTTCGCGCAAAAGGCGAAGTCGCTAAAACAACCTTACGTTTTTATGATACCCATCGCCTTCCCGCCGCGAGCGCTTACCATCGCGCCCTCTCTGATGGCGCCGATTATGTCATTGGCCCTTTATCAAAGGCCAATGTCGCAACGGTTGCGGCTATGCAGCATCCTGTACCCACGTTATTGCTCAATAATATCAATTCGCGCACACAAGACAATGCTTATCAATTTGGGTTATCACCCCCAAATGAAGCACGTCAAGTCGCTGTTAAAGCACGTAGAGCCGGTCATGCTCGCGCTTTAATCATTGCGCCAACTGGCGCATGGGGTAACGAAACACTCAGTGCGTTTACCCAAGAATGGCGCAATCTACGTGGACAAGTGGTGGAGACCTTACAATTTAACCCCCATCATACAGCCGAGCTAAACGACGAAATTCGTGGCTTATTAAAAGCCATGCCTGATGACGAGCGTAAAAGGCAACTCAAAGCCATTGCTAAAGATCCATCCATGGAGCGAACAGCATTACGTCGAGAAGACTTTGATGTTATTTTCTTACTGGCTTATCCGTCCAATGCGCGTCAAATCATGCCTTTGCTCCGCTATTATTACGCAGGAAAAGTACCTGTGTATGCAACTTCTAGCATTTACTCTGGCACACAAAACACAATGGCTGATCGCGATTTAGATACGATTACCTTTTGTGACATGCCTTGGGTGTTCAAAAACCCAGGCGTTAAACAACGAGACTGGCCTGAAGGCTTGAATAGCTATACACGCCTATATGCACTCGGCATGGACAGCTACGCCCTTGGCACTGCATTAAACTCTCTCTTACTCTTCCCAGCACTGGGCACCGATAACCAAACCGGCGCTCTTTATTTAAGCCTTGACCATCGCATTTCACGTATTCTTCCCTTTGGTCAATTTGAAGGAGGCATTGCGAAACCCATCTAAATAGTATATATTTTAATCATAAAGTAATTTTTTTGATTGGAGTAGATGTGCTATGCCAACCCCTCGTGAATTAGCCGATGCATTAGCCGATGCATTAAAAAATATCTCCAATCAAAGAAAATCTAACGCAGCCAGCGCAAAAAGCAAAGCGGCACGTGCACACTACAAAGAGCAAAGCGCACCCATCAAAGCAGCTTATCAAACACCACCAACAGAATATAAAACACAAGCTTTAGCAACGCGCCTTATTATGCAAGCCGAAGCAGATGCCGCGGTACTTGAAACACAACTAGAAACCTTCGCTGACCATATCAAAAAAGCCATGGAAATATTAACAACCGAGCTACGCCGGTATTCCGAATATTTTTTGCCCATTACTTGTGATTCGTTTGAGCACGTCACACAGCGCATCGAAGATCTCAACTCGCAAATACAAGCCCTAACACCCAATCCATTAACACAGCTATTAACACAGCTATGGGAAGTTTTTTGTAAAGTTTACTATGCCTTATTTTCTTCTACCGACTATCCAGAAACGAACCCCAGGCAAGAAAACCTGAATGCCGCAACATCTGAACGAGACCACCTCATAACCATTATCACGCCTCAAATAGAACGCATATTAGATATCTATCAAAGGTATATAAGAAAACAAACCGCATTAGAGCACGTTTATAAAAAAATAGAGCTCGAAACATCCGAAGCAATCAAAACCATCGAAACACTCCAAACTAAAATTGCGCCTTATACAGCCAATCAAAATAATTTATTTTCTTTTGTTTCAAATATTTCAAAAGAAAAACAACCCCAAAAATGCTTAAAATATGTTGCACAAAGTTTATATCAATATTTAGGTGAACCAACCGAAGCAAACCGTTTAACCCTCATCGACACAACAAAAAAATATGCGGCCTATCAAAAAGCACCGGATGCCACATCATTTCATGCGCTCCTTGCCGAAGCCAATACCTTGTATGAACTAGACGATGCGATGCCAAAAAATGCTGATGATTCATTAACCTTCATCCCTTAAGTCAAGCTTCGTCCACCATCTACCCGTATGGTTTGACCCGTTATATAATCATTAAAAACTAAACTTGATACCGCCGCTGCAACAAAAGATGGTGCACCCCAGTGCCCTAACGGGACTTTTTTAAGTATCTTTTGTTGTGATGCAACGCTTAGGCTATTCTCACCTTCAGGTTCTATAATTGCGCCGGGTGCAACGGCATTCACACGAATATGAGGGGCATACTCTCGTGCCAAAGCTTCTGTTTGCATTTTCAGTGCTGCTTTTGTTTGACTATAAACACAATAATCACGCAACGGCTTTTCTGCATGAATATCTGTTATATTAATAATGTTTGCATGGTTTGATTGCATTAAATATTCATGTGCAGCCTGAGAAAGCCAAAAGGGCGCTTTTGTATTTAAGTCCCACAAATAATCCCAACTTGCTTCATCAAAGCCATCCATCGGTGTTTTAATAAAATTTGAGGCATTATTAATTAAGATATCCAGCCTATTTTTCCAAGCAACCACAGCTTGTATTAAACCTTCAGCTGCTAATTTATTGCTTAAATCAGCAGAATAAACATACGCACTATCCACGCGCTTTGCATTGAGTGAATCTGCCAGTGCATTTGCCTCATCCACTGATTGATGACAATGAATCACCACATCAAAATTAGCTTCATGTAGTGCGCTTGCAATTGCAGATCCAATACGACGTGCTGCGCCTGTAATCAATGCAACACCTTTTGCTTGTGTCTTCTTGTGATTCACGGTATTGTCCCCTTTTTAAACATAAAAAAACATCATGTCACAGCCTCTAGATCACTTACACCAATACCTCACACAGCAAGGCAAAATACCTTTTGTTGACTTCATGCAACAAGCGCTTTATTCACCAAAATGGGGCTATTATAACCGATCTAAATCCCCGTTGGGTACACAAGGTGATTTTATCACAGCCCCCGAGCTCACCCCACTCTTTGGTTATACGCTTGCAAACCAGTGTGAAAACATTTTTAAACATCTAACACATCCGGAAATTTTTGAGTTTGGTGCCGGTACTGGGCGCTTGTGCATTGATGTGTTAACACGACTTGAAGCCCTTGATGCCCTGCCTGAAAAATATCATATTTTAGATATCAGTGGCTCATTGAAAGCTCGACAGCAAGCAAACATTCAAACCCACCTACCACATCTAGCGCATCTTATATGCTGGCACGTCACCCTGCCAACCAAGCCTTTTGAGGGCGTTATACTTGCCAATGAAGTCTTAGATGCCATGCCTGTTCATCGCTTCTTAAAGGCCCCTGACAAATTATTTGAAAGCATGATTAGCTTAGACAAAAACCAGCAGCTTGTTGAGGCGTTTGAGCCTTGTTCGAATAAAACGCTGATACAGCATGTTCATCATATATTCAAAAAAAACGCCACCATCACAGAGCCTTATGCCTCTGAGGCCAATTTATTAGTCAAAGGATGGATAAACGCCTGCTTTAATTTACTCTCACGGGGCACTGTATTGCTCATAGACTATGGCTTTCCACAACACGAATATTATCATCCAGATAGGCACCAAGGTACACTCATGTGCCATTATCAACATCAAGCACATCCCAACCCACTGGCGCACCCAGGCGAAGAAGACATCACAGCCCATGTTGACTTCACACATGTTGCAGATAGCGCGCTCGCTGCGGGCTTTAACGTTACAGGCTACACCAACCAAGGGGCTTTCTTACTCGCAAACGGTTTGTTAAGCTTACTCGAAGCGTCTACACATAGCGCCAAAGCCCAAATACAAGCACAACAAGCGGTTAAAAAGCTCGTTCAACCCGATGAAATGGGCGAGTTATTTAAAGTCATGGGGCTCACTAAAGCCTTGGATATCCCCCTGATTGGCTTTCAATTTCACGATAAACGAGCGAGCCTAGACAAATGAGCACATATCTAACCACCATCGAGTTACAAAAGCCATCCATGAGCTTCTCTGCAGGACACACCACTATTTTTTCAGCAACAGACAGAGAGCCATTACATGGGCATCGTTACGATGTTTATTTAGCGCTCAGCACACAAATTGAAAAAAATGGCTTAACGTTTGATTACCGCTATTACAAAGATCGCATACGGGCGCTGTGTAAAAAGCTGCATCAAACGTTTTTAATGCCAACGAAATCACCTTATTTGATTTATGATGAAGATGCAGAATATTATTATTTTACGTTTAATCATAAAAAAATGGTCTTTCTTAAAGAAGACATCACGCTCATGCCAATGGCTAATATTACAATAGAAGAGCTCTCTCGCTGGTTTATACAAGAACTCATTCATGACGAACTGGCACTCGAACGTCATCATATTGCACGCCTAGTTGTTAAAGTATTCTCAGCCCCCGGGCAGTGCGCAAGCCATACTTGGGAACGCTAGGCTGTGCCTATGACAATCCACCGTGTGTGTATCCCTAACACGAAACATGAGTATTTTGATTATTTACCATTACCCAATATCAAACCGATTATTGGCGCACGTGTTTGGGTGCCGTTTGGTAAAAAAAAGCGCGTCGGAATTATTATTGGAACGGGAGCTCCTGAAAACCATCGATTTAAGCTCAAAGCCATTGATTCAATCATAGATCAAACTCCCCTGCTACCCGAGCAATTATTAGCTTTATGTCGTTGGATGGCCCGCTACTATCATGCCCCTTTATCTGATGTGCTGACACTTGCTATCCCTAAAAAATATCGCGAAGGCCTTGCTACAACACCACTCAATACGCCCAGCATCCCTATAGAATCAACCACAGCGCCACTACAGCTCAATCCCGAGCAAGCCTCCGCTTTTCAAATCATTTTAGCCGCACTCGGTCACTACCAAGCTTTTGTGCTAGATGGTGTCACGGGCAGCGGAAAAACCGAAGTCTATTTACAGCTCGCAGCCCGCGTATTTGAAAAAAAACAGCAAGTGCTGATTTTAGTCCCTGAAATTGGCTTAACACCACAACTGCTTGCGCGCTTTCAAGCACGCTTTAATATCCCGATGGCAGCCTTACACTCACATGTCACTGATAAAGCACGCTTGGACACTTGGACACTTGCACGCACAAACCAAATTCAACTGATCATTGGCACACGCACAGCTTTGTTTACCCCCATGCCAACCCTCGGTTTAATTATTATTGATGAAGAACATGACGCCTCTTTTAAACAACAAGAAGGCATTCGTTACTCTGCCCGTGATGCAGCGCTGGTCCGTGCGCATCAGGCCAATATTCCCATTATCTTAGGCTCTGCTACCCCAAGCCTTGAAAGTTTGCATAATTGCACACTCAAAAAATATACCCGTCTGTATCTCACACAAAAAGCAGAAAACCAAAATCCCCTGCACTATCAACTCATTGATTTACGTCGTCAGCAATTAACCGATGGTTTAGCCTACCCGACAATCAAAGCTATCAAAAAGCATATTGATGCCGGTAACCAAGCCTTGGTATTTATTAACCGTCGTGGATTTTCACCTGTTTTATTGTGTCATGCATGTGGTTGGATGGCAGATTGTCGTGCTTGCGATAGTCATCTCACGCTTCATCGAAAAAAGAACAAACTCATCTGCCACCATTGCGGCCTCACAAAGCCGATTACAACCCAGTGTGATACCTGCCAAAGTGATGATTTAGTGCCTGTTGGCTCAGGAACGCAACGCATCCATGAATATTTAACCCAAGTCTTTCCAGACACTCAGATTGCACGCATTGACCGTGATGAAGTACGTCAAAATAAGCAATTATTAGAAACCTTTGCAAAAATTACCTCGGGTGAAACGCAAATTTTAATTGGCACACAAATGCTTGCCAAAGGCCATCATTTTCCCAATTTAACGCTGGTTGTCATATTAGATGCAGATGCAGGTTTTTATAATCAAGACTTTCGCTCCCTTGAACGTTTAGGTCAACTGATAACACAAGTATCCGGTCGTGCAGGACGCGCAGCGCATCCAGGTGAGGTGTTAATCCAAACACATTTTCCGGATAACCCTCTTTTAAATCAACTCATTCAACGTGGCTATACAGCCTTTACAGACGCCTTATTTCCCCTACGAGACAAAGCTGCATGGCCACCTTATCATTATTTAGCCTTATTGCGTGCTGATGCCCGGAACGAAGGAAATCTCAAGGTTTTTTTAGCGTCTATTAAAACGGCACTCAAACCATATGATGTTGCTGTACTTGGACCCGCACCTGCCCCGCTTGCAAGAAAAGCCAATCAATATCATATGCAGTTACTGATTAAATCCCACTCACGTGCCACACTACACCAGGCGCTGGCCTTAATTCAAAGCACTTATCCACCGCATACTAGAGCAGGTGGCGTTCGATGGGCAATGGATGTAGACCCTGTAGATTTGGCCTGAGTCAAGTACATAACTCAGGAACATGCATTAGGAATCTGACAGTTACTGGTTGCTGCTGTCGTATTTTGGCTACATGTGTCTGGATTATTCCCTGGCATAATCAGATAAGGCGCTGTGCCACTAGATTGACATGCATCTAAACTGGCAGAAAAAGCCACTTGATACGCAACTGACGTCACTTGATCGCTCGATAAATGCCCCGAAAAACCTGCATCGGGTGTTTTACAATCTTGCATCTGTGTTGTAACCCAACTATTGCCTGTCTTACTAATATTTAATGCATAAGGATTCGTATCCGTTGTTGCTCCCGCATTAATAATATTGCCGCTATCGTCGAGCCCAAGCTCACTTAAAGGCACTGTTTTTGTTGTGCCACCTGCAGATTGACCTACCGCAAGCTGTGTCTGATCATCCAAAGAAACTCCTGTCACTTGTGTTAAATAAATAGGGCACGTAATAGGAAGAATGGTTACATCCGTAAAATTTTCTGCATTAAATCCGGATGACTGTGCAAAACTACATGCATTTTTTAAGGTCGTTTTACCATCACATGTATCATTTTCGCAGCCCGAACCAGGATAAGTCACAGAATAAGATGTATTTATCGAACTATAGTCTCCGAAATATTCACTACAATCACCAGGCGTTGTGGTCTCTGTAATACTCTTTGAAAAATCAACGGCTCCCCCTGTCCCCCAAAATGTTTGGCAATATTCAGGTTGAAAACAACCACTTCCTCCTCCAGGCAGATAAATATCAAAGGTATCGGTCGCTGCCCCGACATTAACTGACTGAAAAATCATATACTGATAATCATCGGATGACTTCTCGTTAAATTGTATCGCAAAACATTGCCCATTTAATGCTGAGCATCCCCCATCGCAGCTATCTATATTATAAATACTTGAAGAGCCGACAGCAGCCGTCCCGACAGCATAAACTGTATTATCTACTGTAAAACCCTTCGGAAAAGCTTGCTCATCCAGTGCAATATCCATTTCAAGCGCTTGCTTCATTGCCCATGATCCCAGGAGACTCTCTGGCGTTGTAAAATATCCAGCGCAGTATGTATCCGGCGCACCAGAGTACATGGTTGAAGCACCATAAGGATTTAAAGCCGTCGTGCTGGTAGGTGCAGTACCAAAAGGAAAGCTCGTATCATTCGACATCGCTTGAAGATTGACAGAGACAGACGCACTGGTACAACTCGTGCCATTACAAATAGAAGGATGAAATACGGCAGACCCCGTCACTTCTAGAAGCAATAAACAGCGACCATTCGCAGCCAAATCAAATGAGCTTCCACAAATAGCATCGGCATAACTTGCAGAAGAATAAAGCTGCTTCACATTAGAAGGCAGTCTATTTAAAGTATAATGACTTCGCGTGCTTTGCGTTAAATTTGTCACAACGAAGGGTATAATTTTACTCCCCCCAGCTCTCACCAATGTGGGCAAGTCACCGAGGGGCTCAATTGTGAAGTTCGACGCAGCAAAACCCTGCTGAGCACTCACAAATACCATGAGTAGCATGAGCACTCTAAAGTACATTAATATTTTCATTATAAATCCTTTTAAAAAATATAAGTAATACGTCCTATGAATTGATTCGCGTATAAATGCGCAGCGACTAGTTTAAAAGATACTGGAGCTTGAGTACTTGAGGTAGCACTACTGCCCAAGTCAACGGAACCATTGCCAAGGCTTGCCGTATTAAAATAACTCAACCGATATCCGAGACCTAGACGAACATGTTGGTATACATCACCATCTATCCCTAAGCCCAGCATATAACTTAACTTCATGCTATTTCCCCCAACAAAAGTCGGCGTGAAATTCAACGCTCCTGTTTCTGCGGTACTCGTGCTGTAACGGCCCGCACGATTGAAGGCAATACCAAGACCGGCTTCGCCATAAGGATGAAAATATGCGTTTTTTGCTATGAATAGCTTGATATCCGCTAAAACTTGCTGGGTCTTAAGGTTAAACTGATAGTCATATTGTGTAAAAGAAGCAGCATCAACACCAACCCAATGAACCCCATTGTTTTTAATATTTGAGAAATAATTATATTCAAGACCTAGTTGCAAAAAAACAGGATATTCAGATACGTTACGTACAAATTGCTCTCCACCTAAAAACACGCCATAAAATCCAGCATCACAACTTGTTCCTGAGGGCTCATAAATAAATAAATTACTATCGCTCCCATCAAATTGCTGGGTGTTTTTACTCGCTTCAATACAAGCATAACCACCTTGCAATGAAATAAGCGGCCTGAATGCTTTTGTTGTTTCCAAAGATCCGACTGTGCCAGCATGAATTGATAGACTAAACAGGAACAGAAAAAAAGCATATAAATATGATTGATTCATCACTCAATCCTTAACATCCTTGAAGATAAAAAACAGTTTAAAGATTTTTAGGATCAATTACCACGCATCCTAAAATCCATTTGAGTATCATAAGCTGAGTTCTCCTCAGTTCTGGAAAAGAAAACCTCATTCAGGACTCAGGTTATCATAGATAAGATTATATGGTTTCATATAGATGGGAGAAAACAAAAATGTGGATAAGTTTTATCAGATCAAGCTTAATGCAGATTAAAAAATACTAACCTATTGTTTTTAAATATAAAAACACAAACAAGGCAAGTTGTTCTTATTTTAATCCTGTGGATAACTTTGTGTGAAAAACAACGCTCAAGATGATAATCTTGAGCGCTTTTATACTTATTTAAAGCTTACTTGATTTGTTTTCGAACCTTTTGAATTGCACGAATTTGTGCAACTGCACGAGCAAGCTCCATTGACGCCACTGAGTAGTCAATTTCAGCATCGCGATTTGCCATCGCTTCCTCAGCACGTTCTTTGGCCGCAATGGCCATTGCTTCATCTAGGCTGTCTGCACGCTCAACCGCATCAGCTAAAATACTGACACAGTTGGGTTGAACTTCTAAAATGCCTCCCGAGACATAATAAATTTCTTGCTGACCGCCCATTTGGGTCACACGAATTTCACCAGGTTTCAGCACCGTCAAAAGCGGTGCATGGCCCGGAACCAACCCAAGCTCACCCAATTCACCGGTTGCAACAACCATTTCAACAGGTCCTGAGAAAATCTCGCGTTCTGCGCTCACAATGTCTAAATGCGTTGTACTTGCCATATCTTACACTGCCTTATGAATTAGAGCGTTTCCGCTTTCGCAACAGCTTCTTCGATGCTACCGACCATATAGAATGCTTGCTCAGGCAAGTCATCATACTCACCAGCCAAAATACCTTGGAAAGCACGAATGGTATCAGCTAACGGCACATATTTTCCAGGTGAACCAGTAAAGACCTCGGCCACAAAGAAAGGCTGTGACAAGAAACGTTGAATCTTACGTGCACGAGATACGGTACGCTTATCTTCTTCAGACAACTCGTCCATCCCTAAAATAGCAATAATATCTTTCAGCTCTTTATAGCGCTGTAATGTTTGTTGCACGCCACGCGCTGTATCATAATGCGCTTGCCCAACAATAAGCGGATCGAGCTGGCGAGAGGTTGAATCCAGTGGATCAACCGCTGGATAAATACCCAGTTCTGCAATTTGACGAGACAGTACAACGGTTGCATCCAAATGCGCAAATGTTGTTGCAGGTGATGGATCAGTCAAATCATCCGCAGGTACATAAACCGCCTGAATCGAAGTAATCGAACCTGTTTTAGTCGATGTAATTCGCTCCTGGAGCATCCCCATTTCTTCCGCCAAAGTCGGTTGATATCCTACTGCTGATGGCATACGACCGAGCAATGCTGACACCTCAACACCGGCCAAGGTATAGCGATAGATATTATCAACAAATAATAAGACATCACGGCCTTCATCACGGAATTGTTCTGCCATGGTAAGACCTGTCAATGCAACACGCAGTCGATTTCCTGGTGGCTCATTCATTTGGCCATACACCAATGATACTTTATCGAGTACGTTTGAATCTTTCATTTCGTGGTAGAAATCGTTTCCTTCTCGGGTCCGCTCCCCAACCCCTGCAAAAACAGAGTAACCACTATGCTCAATCGCAATATTACGAATCAGCTCCATCATATTAACCGTTTTACCTACACCTGCGCCGCCAAACAGCCCTACTTTTCCGCCTTTCGCAAAAGGGCAAAGTAAATCAATGACTTTAATACCTGTTTCAAGTAATTCTTGACTGCCTGCTTGCTCATCATAGCTCGGTGGTGCACGATGAATCGGTGCAACTGTTTCAGCACCAATAGGGCCTGCATTATCAATGGGATCCCCAAGGACATTCATAATCCGACCTAAGGTTTTAGTACCAACAGGCACTTGAATGGGCTTGTTAGTATTTTTAACAGCAACACCACGCTTTAACCCATCGGTCGTACCCATGGCAATGGTTCGGACCACACCATCTCCAAGCTGCTGCTGCACTTCAAACACCAAATCACTTGTTTCTAATGCATCGTTGATATTCGGTACGCTTTGACGTGGAAATTCCACATCAACAACCGGACCAATTACTTGAACTACTGTTCCATTGCTATCGCTCATTACTTACCCTCTTATAACGCGTCTGCACCACCGACAATTTCCGCTAATTCTTGCGTAATCGCGGCTTGTCGAGCTTTGTTATATGCCAATTGGAATGTTTTAATT
>JAAHTH010002749.1_pt1 | contig 12936 bp, 13 predicted proteins | sample 6116091 | NCBI WGS metagenome assembly JAAHTH01 (sample SAMN13939990, study PRJNA603662) | sponge metagenome | isolation source: marine sponge | host: Mycale hentscheli | place: New Zealand | collected 2006
AGTGAAACGATGTGTCCGAGCACTGGAATCCGGAGAAACTCTGGAGCAAGCCATTCAATGGCTCGACTCGACACCCGAGCTTTCCTGGCGTCTTCGTCTTGCGGCGAAACGACACGATGGCTTTAAGGCGGCCCTCCAAGGTTGGTGCGAGTGGCTCCATGCAAAAGCACAGATCCAAGAGCAGTCGACGGCTCAATGGTTCTCAATCACGATGATCTTCGTTCATGGTCTCATGGCCGCCAGCCTGTCGATCAGCCTGTTCCATCTCATTACCAGCATCATCGACCAAGGCACACTCTGGTAACGAAACAAATGATGAAAACGCGCAGTCAATCAAGGAGACGCCGACAGGGAAGCCTTCAGATCGATCTCGTCATTGCTCTCTCCATCGTTGTTATCGCTCTCCTTCCTCTCGCCTCGAGCATTCGCGCAGAAAGGCAGCTTTGCCGAGCTCTTTACTATCGGGCCGTTGCGATGAGCATTGTTGATGGCGAAGCTGAGATCCTTCAGGCAGGTGAATGGCAAGATTATGAGCCGGGCATCCACGACTATGAAGTGAGGGCAGAGGCCGCGAACAATCTTCCCGAGGGGCGTTTCGTGCTCAATCGGACTGAGCAAAGTGTCCACCTGTCCTGGAAACCACGCAGCCGCGGGCATGGAGGCCGAGTCGAACGCAACTTTTCAATTCCTATCACGCCATGAAGCTTTCAAAAAGCAAACACGACGAATCACGGTCGAATCTCCGAGGCATCGTTCTGGTGGAGTGCATGGTGTATATCGCCCTCGTGATGGTCATCCTGGGCATGGGTCTAAATGTCTATCTCAAACTCCTGAGCTTTCATCGCGATCTCGAGCGCAATAGTCACGATATTACCCGAACCACCAAAGCCGGAGAGATCTGGCGGGCCGATATTCGATCGGCCACAGCTCATCTTCAGATCGAGGGACAGGCGGACAGCCTGCGTCTCACCATTCCGATTGAGAATGACTCAATCCAGTACTCCTTTCGCGATGGCACCCTCTGGCGCCAACAATCGACTGAGCAAAGTCCACAGCCGCTTCTGACCCACATCGCCAGCTGTCAGTTCTCTAAAGATTCGCGCACCCACACGGATGCCTGGGTTTGGGACCTCAAACTCAAGACTAAGAAAAAGACCGTCCGGATTGAACCTCAGTTTTCCTTCCTCGCGGTTCCGGGCAGCATCGAACAGAGTGATGAAGACTAAGCGTTCAATAGACTCAAGAGGGAACCAGAGGGCCTATGCGACGGTTGCGATCTTTGCACTTGTGACATTAGTCGTTCTCCTCCTGTTCGCCAACGCTCGAACCCTTGCCGCACTCAAGGGGGAGTTAAAGCTACTTGAGACCCGGCAAGAGCAGCGACTCGAAAACAGATCGACAAAAACATATACAAATCCTGCACCGAGCGATGTCTCTCTTCCATGATGCCATCGATTGATCCCTTGCAACGCGTCCACTTGGCGGAGCGATCCCTTCGAGGATTCATCATGGGCTTGTTAGGCTTCTTCCCTCTCTTGGGCCTGCCGCTTGCGGCACTCGGTGTTTGGATCGGGGCACAAACCTTGAGAGAGGGAAGAGGCGTCTGGAATCCGGGACGATCGTATTCAATAGCAGCAACCATTCTGGGGAGCCTCAGCCTCGTGCTCCACTTCCTTTTCTTGACCTACCCGTTCTTATCCTAGGTACCCGCACTCAACCTGGTGCCAGAAGCCAATTGTTCCAGCCCCATGGGATTCCCATCGCTCATCGACCGAGAATTAAGATCCGCTGCTCGGAATCCAAGGACCTACCGCCTTCGTCTGGCAGCAGGGATTCTGGGTGCACTCGTCGGTCTGGCATTGATTCTCCCCGGTGCTCATAACATCGCCCTGATCGGCAGCAGTAGCCGAGGTGTTTTCTGGTGGATGTCTGGCTTGATGTTGGCGTACGGCATGGGAATGGCCCTGTTCTTGGCTGGGGATGCCCTACCCTCCGAACGGCAAACGCGAACACTGGAGTTGCTTCGGCTCACACGTTTGTCCCCGTTCGAGCTTCTCCTCGGGAAGGTCGTGTCCACGGGTTTAGGAGCCATGCAAGGCATCCTGGCATTCAGCCTGACGCTGGCCATCGCTATCCTCGCTGGCGGTGTCACTTTAGGGGAATACGGCCGGGTCATGGCCCTCACGATGAACGCGGTTTTTCTCGCACTGAGTGTTGGACTACTGACGTCGTGTTTCATCCGAGAAGGTCGCATGGCGGCGATCGGTGGCCTCATTCTCCTCCTCCTCATCTGCACAGTTCCCCTTCTCATTCATCTGAAACCGGCGGCGGGACCAGGCCCTGCCAGGGTCTCTTTCTGGGAGCTCGTGAGTCCGCTCTCCTCCTTCAAACTAGCCGATCCCTTTCGCTCTGGCTTTGCTCATGCACCCTTCTGGATCAGCCTCGTCATTCAACACCTTCTCAGCTGGAGCCTGCTAGGCTTCGCGAGTGGGCAACTCCGGCGCACGTGGACTTCGGAAAAGCCCCCCTTCTCGGTGCAGATCGGCACCTTCCTCCGTTCCCAACAACAATTGTTTGATCAGGAGGACAAGGACGACAAAGACACAATGGACGACAACCCCATTCTCTGGCTCTTGGTCCGGAAGTACGGCAGTGCCTGGTATCGATTGCTTGCTACGGCGATTCTAATCTTAGTCTCCGCTGTTCTCTTTTTTTCCCTCCGCCGATTCTTCAATCGAACGGAGTCCTGCTTCCTCGTTCTGCTCTCTTGGCACGTCTTGATCAAACTTTGGGTCGCATGGATCGCGACACACCTCATGACCGAAATGCGGCGCTCCGGCATGCTCGAGCTCACCCTCACGAGCCCACTGGATTGGCGCTTGATCCTGGATGGCTGGCTCATCGGGTTAAAGAAAGTCTTCTTCATTCCCTTCGCCGCCCTCATCGGGGCCGATCTCATCATCGCCGTCCTCCTTGGAGAGCGACTCACAGCACTCTTTTCCGGAGCCTGGTGGCTGGCCTGGATCGTGACAACCAATGTTGGACTGCTGATCGATAGTTATGCGCTGACCTGGCTCGGGCTTCGGCTCGGCATGAGCACGCTGAATACGACCCGGGCATGGATCAGTTCCGTAGCGATTATTCTCTGGCTCCCGTGGTTCTTTGTCGCTTCCCTAATGGCTCTCGGTGGCGTGGGATTCAATACAGGGATCACAGTCGGATCGTTCGATCTCGTGGTCTCAAGGACCGTCTGCGGTCTGCTGGTCACGATTGGAGCCACCGCTTGGGCGATCGATCAATTGCGGAGTCATCGACGAGAGAATCTCGCTTCGCCTCAAATCTAGTGCCATGCTCTCGCAGCATGAACCTTGAACTTAGCTCCCTTTCGCCCAAAGAGATCTACTCGGCCATGATTCAATGTATCGTCCCACGCCCCATCGCCTGGGTTCTGAGTGACAATGGGGATGGATCAAGTAACTTGGCACCCTTCTCCTACTTCAATGGCGTTTCGAGCAAGCCTCCTATTCTCTCGATCTCAGTAGGGAAGAAGCGTGATGGGAGTAAGAAGGACACTTGGAAGAATATTGAGGAACGGACTCACTTCGTCGTCCATCTCGCGCGCTCAACCCAAGCTCCCGCAGTGAGTGCCACCGCCGCCTCACTCCCGTTCGGAACTTCAGAAGTGATCGAAAACCAGCTGGAAGTCACCCAAGATTCCTCATGGTCCTTACCTCGATTGGTCGACGCGCCGATCGCCATGCTCTGCCGTCTGCACCAAGTCGTCGAAGTGGGAGCTACCCCCCAGGGCCTCATTCTCGGGCAGATTGAACAGATGCACTTGGATGACAGTGTCGTTGAAGCGTCCGAAGAGGACGGACTCAAGCTCAACGCAGCGGCCATTGACCCTCTCGCGCGACTTGGAGGGGATGACTATGCAGCTATCGGTCAGGCTTTTACGGTGAACCGACCCGCGTGATCACTATACAGGTTCTGGGAGCGGGTCTTGATTGGACCAAAGACTGCGTTCCTCGTCCCTGCAGATGTCAATGCAATACAGTCCGTTCACCGTCCCGATGGAAAAGCGACAGCTTCGCTCTCGCACTCCAAAAAACGCTTGCCGTTCGAAGGTTTTTAGAGTGCTGAAGCAGCGTTTCAGCTTTCTCCCCACCGGAGATCGCTCTCTCTATTCCCTCGTGGGTGACCTCAGTGCCGGAAGTGGCGGTTGCCGGTGAATACCATGGCGACGCCCCGTTCGTTGGCGGCATCGATCACCTCTTGATCTCGCATCGAACCTCCAGGCTGAATGGCGGCTGTCGCACCCGCATCGGCGGCTGCGATAAGTCCGTCGGCGAATGGAAAGAAAGCTTGCAAACTCAGATCGACCTCACCGGCTTTCCAGACCGCAATTCGGCTCGAGTCCACCCGACTCATCTGGCCCGCCCCGACACCCAGGGTTCGATCTGAGCCTGTGTAGACAATCGCATTGGACTTGACGTGTTTCACGATCCGCCAACCAAACTTCATAGCGGACCATTCATCTTCCGTGGGTTCGCGCTTCGTCACCACCTTGAGCTCTGAATCTGGTGCCAAATAAGTATCCGCACCTTGGACCAATACGGACCCTGCGCCCACGGCTCGGAACTGGAGATCGGACTTCTGATTGGGAAGCTGATGCATCTTGAGAAGACGAAGATTCTTTTTCTTGGTCAAGATCTCCAAGGCTTCCGGTTGGAAATCAGGCGCGATGATGACCTCACTAAAGATCTCGCGAATTTGCTCCGCGCAAGGGCCATCCATGGGTGTGTTGGTGACGATGATCCCTCCAAACGGTGCCTGCCGATCGGTGGCGAAAGCCTTGTCCCAGGCGTCCCGTAGTGAATCCGCTTGTCCCACCCCACACGGATTGGTGTGTTTCAAAATCGCGAGGGTTGGAGACGCTCCATCAAACTCGGCGATCAAACTCGCCGCCGCTGTCAGATCCAAGATGTTGTTGTAGGACAATGCCTTGCCGTGAAGCTGAGAGAAATAGTCATTGAAATCCCCGTATAGGGCGGCTTCTTGATGAGGATTCTCGCCGTAGCGAAGCACCTGCACTCGAGGCACATTCAGTTCCAAACTTTCTGGCATGGCCGAGTCGGCGGCCTCTGTTTCGGTCCCTTTCTCAAAGGCTTGACTCAAGAAGGTCGTGATTGCTTTGTCATAAGCCGCCGTTCGAGCATAAACCTTGGCTGCGAGTTTCTGTCTCAAATCGAGAGTTGTTTCCCCATTCTTACTCACCTGCTCAGCGACTGCATCGTAGTCGTTAGGATCCACGATCACTGTCACACTGCGATGATTCTTTGCCGCTGAACGCAGCATGGAAGGACCGCCGATATCAATATTCTCAATCGCTTCTTCGAGAGTCACGTCCGGCTTGGCTACAGTCGCTTCAAAAGGGTAGAGATTCACGATCACAAGATCGATTGGGGCAATATCGTGCTCGGCGACCGCGGCTTCGTGGGTTTCATTGCCTCGAACGTAGAGTAATCCACCATGAACCGTGGGGTGAAGGGTCTTGACACGGCCATCCAACATCTCAGGGAATCCGGTGTGAGCGCTCAGCTCTGTCACTTCGAGTCCAGCCGCCTGAAGCGCCTTTGCTGTCCCGCCCGTTGAGATAATCTGAACGCCTGCTTCGACCAAAGTCTGTGCCAAGGGAACCAGACCGGACTTATCGGACACTGATATGAGAGCTCGCGCTATTTTCGCCATAGGTCCCGCCATCAAACAGCAGGTTCCGTCAACGAGTCAATTGGCAATCGATTTCCAGAAACCACAGAAGGAACATTTAGCGGGATTTTTTAACCACGGATGATTGGAATTCCACGGATAAGCGAATTCGGAGGGTTGTTTTTGAGGTCGAGTAGAGGAGGAAGTTGTTCTATAAATAGAACGTCATCACCTGGAAATCCTATTCTGTTATGCAGCAGTCTCATCTCACTCGTCTTGTCGTTAGCATCACTTCCGTCTTGGTTTTCTTTCAGATCGCAGCGGCAGAACGGCCGAATATCCTGCTGATCTCGATCGACGATCTAAATGACTGGGTAGGGTGTCTTGGCGGGCATCCTCAGGCCCGAACCCCCAACATCGATCGCCTAGCCAAGCGCGGCACCCTGTTCACCAACGCCCATTGCCAATCCCCAGTCTGCAACCCATCGAGGGCGAGCATGCTGACAGGACGCTATCCGCACTCAACCGGGATCTATTTTCTCAGCCCTCCCCTCACGGAAGCGCCAGCTTTGGAAGGCGTCCTCACCCTTCCAGAACACTTCGCGGAAAATGACTACCACACGATGGCCGTCGGAAAAATCTTCCACGGCAAGGACAAGCAATTCTTCGCTGAATATGGGGGGAGCAACGGAGGTTTCGGGCCCCGGCCCAAGAAAAAGATCTCTCAACCTCATGGACACCCCTTGTGGGATTGGGGCGTTTTCCCGAATGACGACGAGAAAATGCCGGACATGATCGCCACACACTGGGCAGTCGAGAAGCTCAAGCAGGACTACTCTCGTCCGTTCCTCCTGGGCGTTGGCTTCTATCGACCCCATGTTCCCATGTATGCCAGCCAGCAGTGGTTTGATCAACACCCCCGAGATCAGATTCAGCTTCCCAGAGTCCGAGAAGACGACCGAACCGATCTTAGCCAATACGCCATTGATCTTACCAACAAAGAGCACGTCTCCCCGCTCCATGAATGGGTCCAATCAGCAGGCCAATGAGAGCACGCGGTACAATCCTATCTCGCATCTGTTAGTTTTGCTGATCACTGCCTCGGGCTTGTTCTCGACGCACTCGATGCGAGTCCTCATCGAGACAACACGATCATTGTTCTCTTTTCAGACCATGGATTCCATTTGGGAGAGAAACAACGCTGGGCCAAAAGATCCCTTTGGGAGGATGGCACCCGAGTTCCCATCATCATTTCGGCACCTGGACTCCAGACGAATCAACGCACCGACCGACCAGCCGAGCTCCTGGATATCTATCCAACCCTACTCGAGCTCGCTGGCTTGGCACCCGACTCGATGCAGGAGGGACACAGTTTAGTGCCCCTGATGGAGAATCCCGAACGTCAGTGGTCTCATCCTGCCATCACGAGCTTTGGGCCCGGAAACTACGCGATACGTTCAACCCACTATAGGTTTATCCAGTATCGAGACGGCTCGCGAGAACTCTACGACCATCGAACGGACCCTCACGAGTGGCACAATATTGCAGGAGCCCCCCAAAATCATGGCATCGTCGCCGAGCATTCCGCATTTTTGCCTGTTTGGGAGAAAGAAGTGCTGCCAGGAAACTCGACTGGGCACAAGGCCTTCGACGCCGCAAACAAAGCCCTCATTAGGTGAGACAACGAACCTAGAATAACGGCTAAAATGCCACAGATTCCAGCATTTGATCCAACGATGCCCGTTGCACTCCCGTTTGACGACTTGGCCACGGTCCCATACTTAGCCTCCCGAGGATCTATCCAGAGTATGGAATCGGGAAAGACCCTCTGGAAGCTCTCCCAGGAACGACCGTACTCAGGGAAAACGCCTCCCACCTCCGTCAACACACTTGCAGATAAGAGCGCTTTCAACTCCGCATTCCTCAATACGCGCATGCCACTCCCCAAATCAGGGATTGACCAAGCTAGGTTCCTCCCCTTCAGTAGCTGCCGAAGAATTATCCTATGAGCCAGTCAAATACACAGGAAAACCCAAGTTCCAGCAGCACGGCTGGTTCTCAAGGGGTCAGTGAGGGCGATTTGCAGGCGATCAAGGACCTACGCGATCTCTATCAGGAGATGCGGGTCGAGATGAGCCGGGCAATCATTGGCCAACATGAAGTCATTGAGCGGCTTCTCATTTGTATCTTGGCACGTGGGCACTCGCTGCTCATGGGGGTTCCGGGATTGGCCAAAACGACGATCATCAACTCCCTTTCAGAGATCATGTCGCTGGACTTTAGTCGAATCCAATTCACGCCGGATTTGATGCCCTCCGACATTACGGGAACGGATATTCTCCAAGAATCGGATCAACCCGGGCGTCGCGAGTTTGTTTTCGTCAAAGGCCCCATCTTTGGCAACATTATCCTCGCGGATGAAATCAATCGTACCCCGCCCAAGACGCAATCCGCCCTTCTCGAAGCCATGCAGGAGCATCGAGTGACGGCCTCGGGCAAAGTGTTCGATCTACCGAAACCGTTCTTTGTTCTCGCTACCCAAAACCCGATCGAGCAAGAAGGCACCTATTCCCTGCCTGAAGCTCAGTTAGATCGGTTTATGTTCTTTATCCATGTGGACTACCCAACAGCTGAGGAAGAACTCCGGATCGCCAAAGAAACAACAGGCGGCGGCATTGCCAAATTAAAACACATCATTACCGGCGAACAGGTGTTAAAATTCCAAGAAGTTGTTCAGCGCGTTCCCGTTCCAGATCATATTTACGACACCGCCGTCCAATGGGTCCGGGCGACAAGACCGAAGGCTGATGATGCTCCGGATTTCGTTAAAGAATGGGTCACATGGGGAGCCGGTCCCCGGGCGATTCAATACCTCATCCGCGGAGCAAAAGCTCGCGCCGTTCTCCAAGGGAGTTATCTCGTTCGCATCGAAGACCTTATCGCGGTTGCAGAACCCGTATTGAGCCATCGAATTCTGACCAACTTCCACGCGCAAGCGGAAGGAGTTACCAGTCGAACCGTCATCGACAAGCTCATCGAAAGCACGCGCCAACAATCCTAGGGTGGCAGCCGACGGTCAGAAGTCTCTTATCGATTCCCGGGTGGTATCGCGCCTGATGGCGCAACCCCTGTACGCCCGGCATGCGATGGAAGGGTCCGTATCGGGTCTCCACAAGAGCCCGCACCGAGGATCGAGCGTTGAATTCGCAGAGTACCGTCAGTATGTACCGGGCGACGATCTTCGCCGTCTTGATTGGCGAGTCTTAGCCAGAACAGACCGTTACTATCTCAAAGAATTCGAGGCCGAAACAAACCTCCGCGCTTATCTCGCATTGGATCTCAGTGGCTCCATGCAATTCACCAGCGGGGAGACTACCAAGCAAGCATTCGCTCAAAAACTGCTCGCTACTCTCGCTTACCTCATCATCCGTCAAGGTGATGCCGCCGGCTTGCTCGGCATCGGTACAGATACCGTCATCGATTTACCGCCGCGAAGGAATCCATCTCATCTTCAGCTCCTCCTGGATTCCATTCCGCCTCTGAAGACGGGCGGCCAAACGGGACTCGTCGAAGGCCTTCACGAACTCGCCGAACGGGTTCGCCGTCGCGCCGCGATCATCATTTTTTCAGACTGTTTCTGCGATGTTGCAAAGTTGTTGGATAGCCTCCAGCACCTGTGCTTCAACCATCATGACGTCGTCCTTTTTCACATTCTGGATCCACAGGAACTAAGCTTCAAATTTGATCGCCCTTTGCGATTTGTCGACCTTGAAGGACCCACCAGCTTGGTCACGGAGCCTTCTGTGATTCGAGACGAGTATCTCAAACATTTTCGGCAATTCCTGGATACCCTTCAAAAGGGATGCCGAGAATTCAGCGTCGACTACCGCCGAGTGTTAACGACCGAAGACTACGAGAAAGTCTTGGCTGACTTTCTGATTGAACGATCCCGTGTGGGGTCTCCAACCTAGTGAGAGACCCGATCCGATGGACAACCGCGAGTTCAGCGCATAAAGCATGACTTTCCTTCAGCCCATTATTCTCTTTGGTCTGCCGTTGGTCTTGCTCCCGATCATCATCCACCTGCTGAACCGGCTTCGTCACCGCCCGCAACCTTGGGGAGCGATGCAGTTTCTGTTGGCCGCCTCTCGCAGCTCGGTCAACCAAGCCAAGCTCAAGCAGTTCCTGATTTTACTTTTCCGTACCTTGGCCGTTCTAGCCCTGCTTCTGTTCCTGGCTCGACCTCTGACAGGAGGCTATCTGGGTTGGGCTGTTTCAACGGCACCTGATGTCATTTTCCTGCTTGTTGATCGGTCCGCCAGCATGGAGCACCGATCAAGCTCTGGCGTCGGTTCCAAGCGAGAAGAAGCACTGAAGTCCATGTCATTGGCGGCTGAAGGCTTCGAGGAGACGAGTCACCTTATCTTGATCGACTCATCGACCCGGACCCCCCAACGTTTGAATACGGCTGCTAGTTTAATCGACCATCCCTTGACAGTGCCAACCGATGCCGCAGCCGATATTCCGGCAATGCTGCAATCAGCCTTATCATGGCTCGTCGAAAACCAGGCGGGCAATGCAGAGATCTGGGTCAGCTCCGACCTTCAGCCCAGCAACTGGCTGGCAGATGACGAACGATGGCCTTCATTGGTTGAAAAGTTTCAAGCGCTCCCTCAATCGGTTCGCGTTCGATTGATTGCCATGGATGTGGCAGAAACCCAATCGGACACGTCGCTGGGCATCTACGAGCAGACTCGTCGCTTTCAATCTAACACTCGGGAAATGATCTTTTCTCTCGATATTGACCGAAGCGCAGATCCAACAGATTCCTTTCCTATCGAGCTTGCTCTGGACGGGGTTAGCTCAGAGCTGCCTCTGGAATCGACGGGAGCCAAGCAACGCTGGCGCCATCGCATTGATCTCGGAGATCAGAATGTTTCCGGCTGGGGTTCGTTCTCCGTTCCTTCGGATGCGAACCCTCGAAACAACAGCGTTTACTTTGTCTACGGAGAGCCCGGTGATTTGGGAGCGACGGTGGTCGCAACCGATGCGATCGCAGGACCGATTCTGCAGCTCTGCGCTGGCGATTTCCAAACCGATCCACCCAAGATTGCCAGCCTCCGATCCGGATGGAAGGCGGACCCTGATTCGTGGGACAATCAAACCCTTCTCATCTGGCAGGAAGCCATTCCCGATTCGGACACACTGGCAACGCTAGAGCGCTTTGCGAGAGAAGGGGGTGTCGTGGTATTCCTCCCGCCTGCCGAAGACAGCGACAACGATTTTCTCGGCATTAGATGGGTCGATTCAGAGCAAGCCGCACCCGAGAGCCCTTTCAAGATCTGACGCTGGGATCAAATCTCAGGGCCATTGGCCGATACCGACGAGGGTCTTAGTTTGCCGCTTGATCGCTTGGAAACCTTTCAGAGACGCGCACTGACTGGTTACGAGTCAGTCCTCGCCTCTTACAATGATGGCAGTCCACTCCTGGCCCGAAAATCGATCGGCCAAGGCGCTGTCTATTTTCTCACAACGTTGCCCCGCCCCAATTGGTCGACCCTCACGGAAGGCACCATCTTGGTTCCTCTCATTCAACGCCTTCTGCAAGATGGTGCGCGTCGCCAAGAGAAAATCACCTTCGCTGTTTCGGGCGAGATCGACCCACTCATTGAAGAACAGGCATGGACCCCTGTTAGCGGCCCGGAAGACAGCAACTTTCGTTGGAACGCAGGCGTTTACCGAAACGGTGATCGCTGGTTAGCCGTCAATCGATCCCCTGAAGAGGATGTTCTCGGTCGTCTAGAAAGCGCCCAAGCGAAAGCACTGTTCGGCAACCTCCCCATCGCCATGCAGGAAGAGCAGGCAGAGGAGTCCGACACAATGCAGGGCGAGGCATGGAGACTCTTCCTAGTTGGCATGCTCGCGTTCCTCATCGCTGAGGGCTTTCTCATTCTCCCCACCGCCTTGAAATCTGTTACCCCAAGGCCCGCGCTATGAGCAATTGGACTTTCGCAGCTTCATTTCCTGTTGTTCTGCTCGGTTTGGGAGTTTGGATCCTGACACTCTGGTTATCATGGACACTGTGGAAACGACAGCAGTTCCGCCGCGGCATTGGATTTCTTGAAGGACTAAGGGTCCTCATCGTGACCTTTCTCATCATCACGTTGTTGAAGCCCGAACGCGTCCTACAGATCCAGAGAACCGAAAAACCGAACATTGTCGTACTACACGATGCCTCAGCTTCAATGACGACAAGCGACGTCGTCGTGTCCAATCAAGTTGTTGCCCGAGAACAGTGGGTACAAGGCGTCCTAACCAATCAATTCTACGCTCCGTTGGAGGAGGGTTCGCAAGTAGAAGTGCGAGCTTTTTCCGAGATCCCTGATGAACCAAGCACTGATTCCGCTCGGCCGGTTGAAGGCACGGATCTCAGCTTGGCCATGGAAGGTGTCTTGCAACAATTCGACGATCTGAAGGGCGTGATTGTCCTCACTGACGGGGACTGGAATTTGGGATTGCCGCCCATCGGAGTCGCCACCCAATTTAGAGACCGCGATGTGCCTGTCTTCCCCGTGGCCGTTGGACGCCAGTCACCCCTCCCTGACGTTGCGATCGATGATGTCGATGCACCAGCCTATGGACTCCTGGGTGAGACGATTTCCATTCCCGTTCGACTCCGTAACGATTTCCCACGGGAAGTCACCACCGTCCTCCACCTAATGGATGGCGACACCACCCTCGCTCGAAAAGAAGTCCTTTTACCCGCGGAGACAGAACTCCAAGACGCCATCGTATGGGACCCAAAAGAAACCGGCACACTCGATCTCAAAGTCAAAATAGACCCTGAACCAGATGAACTCTTGGAGGACAACAACGAATCATCCTTCCAGATTGGCATTCGACTAGAGACACTCAAAGTGTTGGTCATCGATTCCAAGCCCCGATGGGAATACCGTTACCTCCGAAACGCACTTGCCCGTGATCCGGGCGTGCAAATGAATTGCCTCCTCTTTCATCCAGGCCTATCCAATGGTGGGGGCCGCCACTACCTCTCCGCCTTCCCCAGCACGAAAGAACAAATCTCCAACTATGACGTTATCTTTTTGGGCGATGTCGGAACGCGGCCGAACCAACTCAAGGAAAGCGACCTTGAACTCATCCGTGGCCTTGTCGAAAAACAGTCAAGCGGACTCGTATTTTGGCCCGGTCGAGGCGGACATCAACACA
>JAAHTH010002071.1_pt2 | contig 12933 bp, 25 predicted proteins | sample 6116091 | NCBI WGS metagenome assembly JAAHTH01 (sample SAMN13939990, study PRJNA603662) | sponge metagenome | isolation source: marine sponge | host: Mycale hentscheli | place: New Zealand | collected 2006
CGATGCATACAAAGAATTGGCCGAGTCTCTCTATAATAACCAAAAGGCAGAAACAGTTGTTTCTGTTGCATCGGGTGTCGGGGATCAGAGAGCCACTAAGGTTGACTGGTATCTCTTGGTAGATGGGCAACGAGTCGCCACTCGCCTCGCTCAACTTTCCATTAAGGGATATTCTGATTTGCTTGGTCAGCGAGGTATGCGTTGGGAAGGTGCCAATCCAGACGACGATTCAGTACGAGATGGCATGAAGCATTTTTACGAGGATCTCTTAGGGATTGAGCTAGATGACAGTTTGGGGAGAAGTTGGGATGCTGCCAAGCCCTTCCGATCCGCCAGTGATGTTTATAATGGTGTTGCACCAATATACAAAGAAATTACTCAAACACTAAATAATAAACTAAAACAGGCGGACGCAGAGGAAGAAGGAAGCTTTTTGGATCGGGTAGCCCATGCAATCAGGGTAGAGGCTCTCGGTGATAATCCTGATGAAGGACCGGTCGGTTTTATGTCTCTTACGGGCGACACTCTTAAGTTTCTTAATTTTTATGATAAACTTAATAAGGACAGCCAGAATTATATTGGGCGAGAAATTGACTTAGAGGTAGCCACCGATGGTAAAAATAGAATATGGATATACGACAAAGGCGAAGGTGGGGCTAACTTGAAACAGATAACTTCTGATGCCAAAGCTGCCGTGAAAGCCTACAAGGAGCATGTTGCAAAAGGTCTTACGAGCACTAGTGCGGCTAAAAAAGAGGCTGCACTTAAACGCAAAGCAGTAAAACTTCAAGCAATTACTAAATCTAAGGGTAAACAATTTCATACCGGACAAGGCCGCAACCCCCTGACCAAAGGTCTCATACTTCAATTGAGGGGCAAAGCAGAACAAAAAGCGTCCCCAACTAAGGGGCAGCAAACTCCGGACTGGTTTCTTAGAAACTATGCAGAAAAAGGACCACGGCTCGTTGAGTTACTTACGGATGATTTGGCTGACTACATAGAGGATAAACCGGGACAGCCTTCACCAGCACAGGCAGCGGTAATTAAGACAGCCGAAAAATTAGCCCAAGCAGATTCCCAAGAAAGCGAGGATAGTTGAAATCTCTTTTAAGATACCCCGGTGGTAAAACAAGAGCACTCAAACACATCATACCCTATTTCCCAAAAAACCTGACAGAAATTGTCAGTCCCTTTTTTGGTGGTGGGTCCATTGAGATTCACTACGCTTCGCAAGGCGTAAGAGTTCATGGGTATGAGATCTTTGAACCGCTCGTAAACTTTTGGCAAGAAGTATTAAGAGATCCAGAGGAGATCGCTTATCTTCTTGAAACATTATTTCATCCCTGTTCAAAAGAAATGTTTTCTAAATTCCAGAAGAAACAATCTTGGACACACATGGATGAGACCCACCTGAACTGGAAGCAGTATCGTGCGTGTATGTATTATGCTTTGAACCGCTCATCATTTAGCGGGGCAACTACAAGCGGAGGATACTCGCAACAGGCAGCGGACAAGCGGTTCACCGAGACAAGCATCCTTCGCCTCAAAAACTTTTCATGTCCCTTTCTAAGTATGGGACACGCAGACTTCAAAGACAGTCTTGCCAAGCACAATGATGACACTTTCATTTACGCTGACCCGCCTTACGCAATTGAGAACCCAGTCCTCTACGGAAAGAACGGCTCAACCCACAAAGGCTTTGACCATCTGGGTTTGGCGGAAGCAATGAAACAAAAAAATAATTGGGTCTTGTCTTATAATCCTAGCCCATTCATTTTGGACCTATACAAAGATTATGAAATCGTATATCCTGAGTGGAGTTACGGAATGTCCAAGGACAAGAAGTCCAAAGAAATACTAATATTAAATGTAAAGGATAAAGTATGAGCAAGGACCATATCCTCTTTGGGGATGAAATAAGAAACAAGTTACTTAATGGAGCCAACAAGCTCGCCGACGCTGTGGCGTCCACTCTTGGACCTAGGGGGCAAAATGTAATCCTCTATAAGAGGGGCGTGGAGCCGGTCATTACCAAAGATGGAGTGAGTGTTGCCCGAGTAGTTGAACTAGATGATGACTATGAACAAGCCGCTGTAGAGGTGTTGCGCCAGGCTGCCTTGGCTACCGAAAAAACCAGCGGTGATGGTACCACTACTAGTACTGTCTTGGCTCGTGCGATTCTGTCCAATGCCAACAAGCATATTGCTGCGGGTGCTTCGTCGATCGAGGTTAAACGAGGAATTGATTTAGCCGTGGAAAAGGTTTGCGAACAGATAGAGGCGATGGCTCAGAATGTATCTAGTGAAGAGGAAATAAGCCATGTAGCGACCGTCTCCGCCAATGGTGATTTAACCATCGGGAACCTTATCGCCGAGGCAGTTGCGGCAGCCGGCAAAGATGGGTCAATCACTATTGAAGAAAGTAGGTCGGTAAACACCTCCTTGGATGTTGTAGAGGGATTTAGTTTTGAAGGCGGATATGTATCCCCTCAGTTCATTACTGACGAAAGACGAGGTCTTATTGATTATCGAGATGTGTTGTTGCTGGTTACAGATGCTACATTAGATAATGTGGATGAGTTGTTGCCAATTTTAGAAGTGGTAGCTCGGGATGGGCGACCATTTCTTATTGTGGCTGAAGAGATCGAGGGACAACTGCTCGCCGCCCTCATCATAAATCGAATGCGCAACAATATGAAAATAGCAGCGGTTAAAGCTCCTTTGTACGGCGAGGAGCGCCGGCATGTTTTGCAAGATTTGGCTACTATCACTGGGGCTACCTTTGTTAGTAAAGATTCCGGCTTGCGATTAAAGGATGTGAAACTAGCACACCTAGGCTCTGCCCGTCGGGTAGAAATAGCCAAGCACCATACCACGGTTGCAGACGGCACTACGAATTACGAAGAACTTGATGAACGCATCGAGCGGCTGACTACAGAGGTTGAAGAGGCAAAGATCATGGAGGAAGCAGAAAGAATCCAGCGCCGACTTACACGCTTATCATCAGCAATCGCTGTCATCCGAGTCGGCGGTGCAACGGAGGTGGAAGTAATCGAAAAGAAGCATCGAGTGGAGGACGCCCTTGAGGCAGTGAAATCTGCCCAGGAAAGTGGAGTTGTGGTCGGCGGCGGTTCTGCGCTCCTTAAGGCCGCACACAGTGTAAAACTTGAGCCTCCAAATCCTGACCAACTTCGAGGTGCCGAAGCTTTGCTAGCTGCGTGCTATGCCCCAGCCACGCAAATACTTAACAATGCCGAGATCTCGTCAGATATTGTAATTAATTCACTTATTTATGATAATCATTCGGAAAATTCTGGCTTTAATGTTCGCACAGAAAAGTTTGAAGATTTAATAGAGTCTGGTGTCATAGACCCAGCGAAAACCGTGAAGTGTGCATTACAAAATGCCGCTAGCGCAGCAGGAACGCTGCTCACAACTAATTGTGCTGTTTTAAAGAAGGGTGGTGAATAAAAACACAAGTCTAACGACTAATTAGAACAGCCGGTTTCATCATTAAAAGACCAGTATGCTTTGTGCTGGTCTTTTTTATATGGGGTACTTCTAATGAGCGACGAGATTTTAAAAATTGTTCTAGAAAAAGTCGAAAAAGTTGAAAATAAAATATCTAATGCCAAGTCAATGAACGGTGGGTTCGACAAGTTGATGATAGAAGTGGAGCACATCAAAGAAACCCAGGCTGATATTCTTGACGGAGTTCGTGGAGTAAAGCAAAACCTTTACGAACCTGATTCTGGTCTTTTCAGCCGAGTTAAAGAACTTGAATCAGAGTCTAAAATTCGTAATGCCTATGTTAAAGAGACTAAACCTGCTTTGGATTTTGCCAAAGAGTTGGTTGTCTGGAAGAAACACGCAGACAAAGAGCTTGAGCAGTTTGAAAAACTACAGATTGAGTTTGCTAAACTTCAAGACTGGAAGGATGGAGCCCAGAAGGTTATCTGGCTCGTGGCTACTGCTGCTGGTGGTATGTGGGTGAAGCACTTTATGGACTTAATGATGAAATGATTGCTTGTGTAATCACCGCAATTGTTTTTTCTATACCCGCCATCTACTACCGCATCAAATTGAAAGAGACCGAGAAGAAACTAAATAAACATATTGAGACCCGCTGGATGTGGGAAAATTGGGGAGAATGAGATGAGAAACTGGAAGCCCCTCTTTGTTGAAAATAGCGGAGTGCCTGTGTGGCTATCTAAATTTGCTCCAATAAATATTGGGGCAATAACTTTATTCTTTCTTGTCTTCAGCCGTAGTAAGATAAGCGAAGTTACAAAACGACATGAGACAATACACTTCCAGCAAATGCTAGAAACAGGTGTCATTGGATTTCTCGTTTTGTATTTATTCGATTATCTTCACGGGTTTATAAAGTATCGGCACGGAGCTAAGGCGTATAGAATGATAAGGGCAGAACAAGAAGCCTATGACAATGAGTTAGATGTTAACTACCTCGCAACCCGCCCACGATTTTCTTGGATAAAAAAATATAAAGTATAAATAAAACTTGACCTACCCTAGAAGTATGATACTATACATATGTAAGGGAGAGAGATATGTTCTATAAGGTCGTTATCTACAAAGACTATGATGGTTCCAAGAAACTTGGACACATCCCCCCAGCAAAAGACATCGTGAAAATGCTCAAAGAAGGTGGCTCATCCCACCTCGGAGATTCCAAGTAGTGAGTCACTGGTCCCAAATGTACCTCCGCCTGCAACGAGCCGAGCGCCTTGAAGTTCAGAACGGCGACGCTCGCTTTGAGTCCTTCATGGCTAAGAAGCTGTCTGAGCGTGACCGCAAGTTCGCTGAGTCTCTCAAGAGTCAGTTTGAGGATGGCGGCAAGCTGTCTCCCAAGCAGATTGAGTGCGTTGAGAAAATGGAGCAACGCTACTCCCCCGAGTCACAACTCAAGCGTGAGCGTTGGGCTCAGTCCTACAAGGCTGACCACCGTGAGACTGCTCTCATCGTGGCTCGCTACTACCGCACCACCAGCTACTTCCGTGACTTGGCTAGCAAGATTCTCTTGGAAGAAGACTTCGTTCCCACCGAAAAGCAGTTCAACGCTATTGCCAAGAACAAGTATGCCAAGAAGGCTATCGCCACTGCGACTGAGCCGCCTGCCTTCCCTGTCGGATCACTCTGCAAAGTGCGTGCTAATCACAACTTAGTGAGCAACCGAGCCCTTCATGACCAGATCGGGCTGGTTATGGATAATCACCCCATTGGTCTCAATGCCTCGTCAACCCTGCTTGTAAATGGCGTTCAGGTCAAGCTTGAGGACCGCTGCCTCAAAGCGGCGGCAAAGAAGAAAAAGAAATAACTTAAACAACATCACCCAGTGATGTATAATCCTATTAAGGAGGATTTAGTGTATGCGAGCAACAATTAGCTTTGAGACTGAGGTAGATCAAGTAGAGGGCACTATGGCAGTCGTAGCCTGTTCGGAAGAGCACAACCTTCGTGCCGCTGCTGACATTTTGTCTAACTATACTGTTTTAGATGGCAGCTTGTTAGACGCACTTACTGAAGTACTGCGATTATTAGACATGTCTACTGACCAACTTAGGCAGTATCGCAATATGTTGGTCAACTTTGAGAGAGCAAAGTATGAGACTATTTTGCCTCAAGAAGCCGACGCTCGCCCTTTGATGCAAGCCGTGGGTGAAGTAAAGGAAGCTGCTCAAGTTTTGCGAAAGTTTGATAGTTTTTTAGATCAGATCGGCGAGGAGGATCCCGATGGCACTGCCGTTGAAGAAGGGTGATTTAGTTTATCTTCCTTCTGACATTATGTTGATTGATAATTTTACTGTTATGAAATGGATTAAGCTTGAGGAGCCGACTTTAGCAGTTATGGTCGAGCCTCAAGTAAATAAAGAAGACATATACCATAAGGTCCATGTAAGGGGTTCAGATTGGTATGTAAGAACAATTGATACTATGGAGGTAATGTCCCGTGCTTAGAGTTTCAGAAGTATACGAAAAACAAATCAGAACAATTCGTGAGCGTCCTGATGGTTCAGAGCAAGCCGTCTTTGAAAAAACTTTCGACACCCGAGAGTCGCTAATTAATACAGATTATATTGTTTCGGTTCACCCTTACGAAACCGCTTTGAATTCTCGAAGTGCTAAGATGGAAGAGGTTTTCCCAGACGAAACTAAGTTTAGTGTGTTGGTGGTAGATGGAAATTCTTTTCGCAAGTCGGAACTAGTAGTTATAGGTTCATTCGAAAAGTTTTGTCGCCTATTGCAGAAACAAGGGCAGTGACTTTGTTAACTAGCCGCCAACTGCGAGACTATCATTGTTCACGACGAAACTACCGAAGCGATGGTGGATCCTATGAAGTTAACCCTCATTATGAAGAGTTTGCTAACCGCCGATTTAATTATTCACCATCTTTTGACCGAGATGCGTGTCGGCTTGTTTTTTTAAGGGATGTGTTAGAGAGGGGCAACAATAGAACCTTGCGCCGCAATGGTCGTTTTATATGGTGCCGGGACCTTCACTATGAGGGAAGATCGCTCTCTGGCTTCCGGCAGATATCTTTTACAGTAGACAAAGGCAAAAAAAGATTTATGGCAGCGGAGAATAACATACTGTGTCTCCCATCAAGAATGTTTGTTTCAAACAGTCCTTACTTTCGTAACCAAACAAAAACTTTTCTTCCGTTCTCCTCAGTTTTTTCTTACAAAAATACCTTAAAGATACTTGAGAAAAATTACCATAACTCTGAGGTTTCCTTTCGTAACGCCCTAATTAACGACAATCCGTATAAAGCTGGCACCCTGGTACGACCCCGTGCGGGCTATTTTTATCCGGAAGTATCAGACAAAAACCACACTGATTACGATGTTGAGCACCCTTATGGTATTATTGTAGGCGCATCCCTAACAGACGATCATGTAGGGCGAGAATTATATCGTGTGCGGTTTAGTAATACGACTTATGAAAGAGTATACCCGGTCCAATTGGAGATTATTAATGAAGTTTAGATTGTACACAAAAACAGATTGTCCTTATTGTCAGATGGCTGTTCGTCTTTTAGCCGAACACCAAAAAGAGTTTGAGTGTTATGCGATGGATCAGCAGCCTAAATTATTACAAGAAATTAAAAACACTTATCGATGGAACACAGTTCCTGTTGTCGTCGAGATCACAGAGGGTGATGAAAAGTTTATTGGTGGATTTGACGATCTCAAAGAGTATTTACTTAAAGGCAAACAACTTCTTCAAGGATAAATAAAATATGATTTGGACCTCTAAGATTTCCCCCTTAATCAAAGAGGTGGAATTGCGCAAACCTCCAGTTATCGTAAAGGTGAATAAATTTACAGAGGACTCTGCAAAAAAATTCCATCAGGAGATGGCTTTAGCTCACAACACGGGACAAAAGATTATTCCCATTGTGATTGATTCTTACGGGGGTCAAGTTTACTCCCTGATGTCGATGATTTCAGCGATTCAATCTTCTGAAGTGCCTGTAGCTACGATCGTCGAGGGCAAGGCAATGTCCTGCGGGGCAGTCCTGCTTACCTTCGGCGAACAGGGTATGAGATTTGCTGATCCGAATGCCACTGTAATGATTCACGATGTGAGCAGCGGAGGCTATGGCAAGATTGAGGAACTCAAGGCGGATGTAGCTGAAGCCGAGCGCCTTGATGAAAAGATCTTCACCATGATGGCTCGTAATTGCGGGAAGAAGGACGACTACTTTAAGAAAAAGGTTTTTAACAAAAAACATGCTGACTGGTTTATAGATGCTCAGGAAGCAAAACGCCACGGACTTGTCAATCACCTGAGAGTACCTAAACTCAAAATCAAGGTAGATGTGGACATTGACTTTGACTAATGATCGAATTTGTATTGGTCTCTTTTTTAGCCTACAATTTTCCCACCTACTTCGACACGGAGCAGCAGCTTAATTCGGCGGTTATCATCGACAAGTCTTTAGAAGTAGGAGAGGATCCTTATTTCATGGTGGCTCTTGCGTGGGTTGAATCACGAGTCAAGACCGGAAAGGTCTCCCATACTGGTGACTATGGTATTTTTCAGGTTAACTACCGCTTCTGGGGCAAAAAGTGGGGTTACAAAGACCGGCAGCGATTCTTGGTGGATATGTCTAGTCCCGCCCACGCCACTATCGCTGCGCTGACAGTGCTCAAGGAGATGCAAAAGTATAAAGCGTGCCAAGGACTAAACTTACCCGCTTGTTACAATGGTGGTCCGGCTTGGCAAAAATCAAAGAACAAGGAAAAAATAATATCGTATGCTACTAAAGTAAACAGAATGAGGGAAATATTCAAGAGAAAATTCCCCCAGTGGGCCCACAGGTGAAACAGACCTACGGAATCAAGGTCACAACGATCTTACACGCCACCGAGAAATTGACGGATGATCTTGAGTATCTTTGTTCTCTAGTAGAAAAACCAGACCCAGAGTTCCAAATTAAAAATGCAATTGTTTTTTCACATGCTGTCATGACCCTTTCAAATCATTTAGACTTTGTACTGCAAGAATTAACAAATAGAGACTTAACACCTGGGGAAGATATGGTTAAACTAAGTCAAGAAGACATCATGGTTATGAATGAATATACAGAGGCTACGGAAGATGCCTTGGAAGATTTGGAGATACTATGTGGAATTTCACTAAAAAACAATTAATGTATATCAGTTTTTATTATTTCTGGATTATATTTTTGGTTGCCTGTATTTTCCACGATCTAATGTATGGTCTGGTAACAGGATTTACATTTGGATATTTTTTCGCTTTGTTTTATATGATCGCCCGGACTCGGGCAGTTTTACGGTTAATGGAGGACCATGATGATTACCAACCAAAAGATTGATGTGGGCGATGTAGGGTATTCCCGGCTCTCTCCAGTATTGCGATTCTCAGTAGCAGCGAATAGCGACGCCATTCGCACCATTGAGGATGCTGTCGGCAGAAATGATATGTCCATGGAAGAGATCGCCGAAGAGATGGGCAAACTCCTCCAAGCAGCTATTGTCACGAATTATCATCGAGGCGGCATGAGGATCAAGTACGATTGAGATGGCTTCGTTATATTGACATCGCAGTGGCAATAGCCTACTACCCAATCTACCTGTCAATACTTGGGGTAGATAAAATTAAACAAAAGCTTGACTTAGACTAAGTTTTACCGATGCTAAAAGATATTGCAGCTTATGTGGTGTCAGGGGCGGTAAGCGTTGCCTGTCTTGGGTTAATCGCTCTCGTCATGGTACGGGATACAATCAAGGATATAAATGTTGGACCATTTGACTAGCGACAACTGGATATCGCTCGGCGGAAAACCTATTACCGACATTCGTAATCGGATTCAGAAGCGTTTTGCCGCTGACCGCTTTACTTTTCATGTTGGAACTGACAGCAAGTCTTATGCGGAGCACACAATTATCACAACAACCATTTGTTTCCGAGAGAACGGGAAGGGTGCCCTCGTAGCATATCAGCGGAACAAAATAAATAACTTTAATAATATAACCGAACGGCTGCTACATGAGACCATTGTCTCGCTTGAGGCAGCCAAGATGGTTCAAGAGATCACCGGCACCCCACCAACTATTCACGCCGATGTAAATTCTAAAGACACAGCCTTAAGTTATAAGATGCTTAATGTTATAATGGGCATGGTTCAAGGGATGGGATTCCCTATCAAAGTCAAGCCCGATGCTTGGGCAGCCGACATCGCAGATATGTTTACGAGGTAACATGACTACATCAAAAAAGAAACGCAAGTGTTTGCTAGCATGTGCTCGCAAAGGACTTACTTTATCCGACGCCAACAGCCGCCTAAAGGCTGAGTGTCTTGATCCTGTTCATGATTTAGAGTGGAAATTGTGGACGAATTATTATGTAGGTATCGTAAAGAACGACCCTATTCTTGAGAACGAGCTTATTAACAACAATCGCTGCCTGGTGTGGTTCGCCAACGAACTTAATCGCCGCAAACAAAAACAAATGATCTCTTGAAAGGGGATATTATGAGTGAAGAAGAGATGTTTTCTAAGCAGGTTGAAACTTTTAAGACCTTTTGCAAAAATAACCGTTTGCGTCTAAAAGAAGACGGTGATGGACTCCCAGTTGCCCGTGCCATTGGAAAATTTAAGTATGATCAATTCTTTTGCAACTTTAAGGATGGCACAATTGGTGTCTATGTTACACGAGAAACTCAACGGCAGTTTACTTACCTCAACAAAAAGCTTATTAAAATGGGGTGTGTTCCTACGCAACTCGGAGACTTTGAAGCTTCCTATGATTTAGAGTGGATGAATATTCCACCTGTTGCCCGGCTACTAAAGATTAAGAAGGGGGCCCCAAAGGTTAAAGACCCGAAGTGGCTACGAGAAAATGGATAACGAAGAAAAGAAATCATTTAATGACTGGAGAGAGGAGTTTTCAAAAGGCTCCCCTCAAAATGCTGCCGAACTTACCGCAAAATTTATGTTTGCAATGTCCTATTATCATGATAGAATGCGTTTACACATTATGTTACACCCGCTATTCTTTGTGGCAGGATTTCTTGCAGCCTTCTGGGTTCTTTAGGAGAAGATGTGAAAGTTGGCGATTTAGTACAAGAGAAGCTCCCGCTAATGGCTGGAGATGCTCCCGAGAGATTGGGTATAATCACGAGCCTGCCGAAGGGCAAAGGATTCTGTAAAGTTTTATTTGACAAAGAAGAGCTTGTGCATTATAATTCATTAAGAAAAATGGAGGCTTAAATGGCTACACGACCCGGAAGACTATTGGATAAAACATTCACCTCGTTCACGGAAGCGAGCGGGCGACTCGAAGATACAATCGGGTGGATCACGGCAGCGGAGGAGTTGGCGCACGAGGTCCAACCCGGATGCAAGGCAGAGGTCACGCTCCACTTGTTGGGCAAAGTATTAGAAAAGGCTCGCACCGAATTGGATCAAGCCTCCGAGGATCTAGCCATTGAGGTCTTTGGAAAATGAGGGACCTAAAAAAGTTCGAGGAAGACATTCAGAATATCCTAGATAAGTTTCAGTTCGCCGGCGAAACTCGCCGCAAAATTTTTTCACAACTAATGGAGTATGCCAGCGAACAAGACAAGTTCAACGCTGAACAACAAGCCGGCAACCCACAGAAAGGCAGTCAAAATGACTAACACGCACAATGAGTTTGAATCCACCGTTAAGGAATTTGTCAATAAGCTCACAACGATTGAGAATGAGATGACAATCCTTCGACAAGACCGCAGTGAACTCTTTGGGGAGATGAAGGAAAAACTTGACCCTCGTTCATTCCGAGCAGCGATCAAGATCCATAATTTGCAAAAGTCCACACCTGACCAAACTTCTTTGGCTAGAATCCTGGACGTTTTATAGACTAGCGCATAGTTATTATACTATGGGGTAACTAAGCCGGCAAAACCACAGCAAATCTGCGTAGCCTTTTACAAGGGTGAGGGACGCTGGCACAACCGAATCGTTCGCTGGACAACCCAAAGTAAATACTCGCACGCAGAACTGATCATGCCCGACAATACTTGCATAAGTATCACGCCCTTTGGAACAGCCGGCATACGCAGGAAACCTTTTGATGAACCTGAAGAAGACTACGACATGATTTGCGTACCTGTCTCTGACGAGCAATTAGAAACTATAGAAAAATTCTTCGAAGATACAAAGGGTGATGGTTATGACTGGCCGGGAATGATTATGTCAAAGTTCACGCCATTCTTTATCAAGCGGGTTGGACGCTGGTATTGTTCTGAGTGGATTGCCTACGCTTTACGATTGGCTGGTGCGGTTGACAAGCTCTACCATCACGCTGACCTAACGCCCCAAAGACTTTACGAAATGTTAAAAAAATATTCGGAAGTAACTAAACAAAAGACCGACTAAGGTTTATATTATTTGAGAAGCTCGTGAAAGGAGCGTTAATGTTAAAATTTACAGATGAAGAAGGCTCAGACGCCGAGCGATGGTTTCGAGCCCGTGTTGCCGAGGCTGTAGAATCTTATGCCGTATTTCCCTTTTCTATAATTACTCACGCCGGGGCTACCTACGGAAAACAGGAGGACCCCGAGGCGAATGCACTTTATGTGGCAGAACCACAGGATATTGTATTTTTCAGTTTCAGCAATAAGTGGAAAATGCCGTATTGTGTGGTAGATATTGGGGCAAATGTTGGAGCTTTTACTTATGTAGCCTCGCTGTTTTCCAGCGATGTGCGAGCATATGAACCGTGCCAGGGGACCTTCGATCGATTGAATGAAAATGTAAAAAAGTATGTCGATTCCGAAACTACCACAGTGCAAACATTCCGCCTTGCAGCCGGGAGCACTACCGGTCGCACGGTATTTATGAGTGCTCATGAATCTGGACTGTCGGGAGATTCTTATTCGAGCGAATCAAAGCCAGAGAGTGAAAGCGAAGAAGTCGAGACCATATGCTTTGAAGATATTCTGGCTACCACCCCTCAAGGGCGCATTGATTATCTCAAGGTTGATTGTGAGGGTGCAGAATATGACTTTTTGCTCGGCAAAGACCTCTCCAAAGTGGGACATCTAGAGATTGAGCTTCATGGCAACAATGAGGATATCAAACAGACATTAGCGAACCACATTGAAAAAACCCACGGAACACAGGTAACTCGCACTGGTGGACACGATAGTGGTATTAGTCCTATAACATACATAAAAGGTATCAACCGTCAGTTGTTGGACACTTCCGCTCATATCACACAGATAAGTGGGTTACGAGTGTTAAGGACAGACCCCCAAGCGTCGAATATAGACGGGTTTTCCTATACTATGTCATGGGGAGACGATGCAGCAACAAAGGTTTTGGCCTGGGGAATACCGGGGAGGGGGGGGGGGGAGGGGTGGGGGGGAGGTTTTGGTTGTGTTTTTTTTTGTTTCTTTTT
>JAAHTH010001111.1_pt1 | contig 12928 bp, 16 predicted proteins | sample 6116091 | NCBI WGS metagenome assembly JAAHTH01 (sample SAMN13939990, study PRJNA603662) | sponge metagenome | isolation source: marine sponge | host: Mycale hentscheli | place: New Zealand | collected 2006
AGCAAAAGATAAAGACCATCCAGCACAAAAACCAGTTGATTTACATAAACATATATTACAAAATATAGTTGATAAAGATAAAGTTGTTCTTGATACTTTTATGGGAACTGGTAGTATAGGTTTAGCATGTAAAGAATTAGGTTGTGATTATATTGGTATGGAATTAGAAATTGAATATTTTAATTTAGCAAAAGAAAAATTGAATGTATAAGTTAATTTCATAAAATTAATATATAATATATAATATAAAATGAGTTTATTATTACATGGTGATTGTTTAGAACATATGAAAGATCTTGATGATGATAGTATTGATTTAATATTTTGTGATTTACCATATGCTACTGATAAATATAGTGCTGTGAGTTGTAAGTGGAATACACCAATAGATTTAGATAAATTTTGGATTGAAGTAATGAGAATTAAAAAATTAAACACACCAATATTTATGACAACAACAACTAAGTTTGGTGTTGAATTAATAAACTCAGCACCTAAGAAATGTCATTTTAGATATGATATTGTATGGGTTAAATCAGCACCAGTAGGTTTTTTAAGTGCTAAAAAAATGCCTATGAGAAAACACGAAATGGTTTATGTATTTTATGAAAAATTACCATATTATGATTTAAGTAGTCATAAACATAAGTTTATAAAAGAAAAGGAAAGTGTAAGAAGTAATAATAGTTGTTATGGTGGTTTAAAATCAGAGAAGTGTAGTAAATATGACCCACCATTACCAACAACTATTGTTAAAGAAGAAACAACAGAAAAATATATACCACCACAACAAAGAAAACAAACAAGTATTATAAAACAAAATGAATACAATCATAATGAAGAACAAATATATAATGCTGAATATTTAGAAAAGAAAGTTGATTTTAAAGGTAGAAATGGTGGTAGTATGTTTGAACCACCATTACCAACAAGTATTGTTAAAGAAGAATTATGTAAATATGATGTTAATAAAAATACTTATGGTGGAGGTAAAGAAGGAAGAATAAAAATAAGTAAAGATAAAAAAGACCATCAACAAAAATACGACCCACCATTACCAACAAGTATTGTTAAGGAAGAACTTGATGAAAAATATAAAAATAAAGGTGGATTATATAGTAAAGTTTCAAGAAATGGATTAGTTAAAAATGAACCACATTATGATCCACCATTACCAACAACTATTGTTAAAGAAGAACCACATAATATATATGATTTTGATCCAAAAAAAATGATAGATGATAGACCAAGTAATGTAAGAACACCAACATACGACCCACCATTACCAACAACTATGCTTGAAATTAAATCAACAAAAGGAAAACATAGCACAGAAAAACCAGTAGCACTTATGAGTTGGATATTAAAGTATTATAGTAAAGAAGGTGATACAATATTAGATCCTACGATGGGTAGTGGTTCAACTGGTGTAGCATGTAAAGAAATGAAACGTAATTTTATTGGTATAGAAATGAATGATGATATATTTGATGTTGCATATAAAAGAATAAATGAATAATGCGTTTTTTCTATAAAATTTTTTTCTATATTATAAGTATAAATATGGATTACAAGAAATTACAAAAAGATTTAAAGTTTGGATTTATGAATGAGAATCAAGTACATAATATTTTAGAAGAGGAGTTTGGAACATTATTTAAATCTAAGTTAAATCCAGAGATGGGTAAATTTTATGAGTTTGATAAATATAATGAAGAATATTTTATTGAAATTAAAAGTAGGAGAATAGTTCATGATAAATTTGATACATTATTTTTTGGTGAAAATAAATTAATTAAAGGTGAAGAGTTATTAAAGAAAAGTCCACATCTAAGAATTTTTTATTTATGGAAATGTCAAGATGGTATTTTTGGATGGGAACATAAATCTAGTGAATATGAAATACGTAAACGTGGTAGATGTGATAGAGGTAAAGATGAATTTGATGATTGTGTTGATATTTTACAAAAAAATATTAAACCATTAAAAAATCTATTAGATAATATAAATGGTGATGACAAACAAAATGAAGTTCAATAAAAAATATAAACAACCTTTAAACACAGCAAATGGTAAAGATGATATTGTAAGATTAACTGGAATTCCAAAAAAAATATTAGATGAAGTTTATGATCGTGGTTTAGCAGCACATAAAAATAATCCACAAAGTGTAAGAAATATAAAAGGTAAAAAAGTTGGTGGTAAAAGTTTAAAAGGTAAAATGTCAGCACAGCAATGGGCGATGGCAAGAGTTTATGCATTTGTAATGAAAGGTAAAACATATAAAACTGCTGATAGTGATTTAGCAGATAAAGTAAAAAAATTAAAGATAAAAGGATATATGAGATAAATTATAATTATATTAATATTGTAGTTGAAAACCAAATATTTCTCTATTACGACATCTAAATAATATTTCTTTTAAACGATTTTCATCCCTATTTTCATACATATTATCTAAATATTCTTCATCTATATCTATCAATCTATTACTATAATATGGTATAAAATCTTCTAAATCATAACAACAAGTATGACAATTATATGTTAATCCCCAATAATCATCATAATCACCATTTAAAAGATCATCTTCTTCTTTTTTTAATAAATTACATATATGAATATAATTTGGTTTTGGATAATAAGTAAAATTAATTTCTTTATTAATGAAATCTATATTTGTATTTAATTCACACATATATAAATAATCCAAGTTTTTATAATATGTATCAATATTAAATTCAATATTACCATCATTAAGCATTTTTGTACCAGCATTATAAGTATCTTCAAATATACGATTTAATATATTTTTTATATCATTATTATTATTCTTATATTTTAATTCACCTAATATATAACCATTATAATATTTTTTATTTTTTTCAGTATCTTTTATAATACCTACTTCTTTGCAAATCATATTTTTTAAATCAAAACATAAATTATCAAAATTGTTAAATAGATCCATTTTATATTTATGAAGTTGTCAAAATTATAATTATATTTTTTCAAATTATATTGAAGTCCTCCAAAATTATATAATTATCATTAAATAATAGTATATAATCTAACATTATACTACTATATAGTGCTTTAAGTGGTAAAAACAAGTAATAATTTTAAAATATATACTACTTTTATGTATATTTAACTACTTAAAGGGGTAAAAAGTTAGATTATATGACATTTATTAGTTTAAAAACACGTAAAATAATAGATTATATATTAATATATATGGTATTAAGTGAATATGGTTATGATAATCCTTATAACTCAAGAGATTATAAAACTGAATATGCTAGATACTATTATGCATTTACAAAAAAACTATTAAGTCATGATGATTGTTTAAGATATGTAAATGATAGTAATTTTAGACGTAATATTTGTAATTATAAAAAAAATAGAAAACAAAGAGAACAAAGAGAACAAAAAGAAAAAACTATACAAGATCTTAATGTTGTAGTTTATAATTTTGATATGGATTATGATAAAGATGGAATAATAAGTGAAGACAAGTATTATGTTTTTTATAAAGACAAAGTTTATAGTAAAGAGAGGTTTAAATATTTAAATGTTATTAAAAGCACTAAGTATGGTGATTATATTAAATTAAATAGTGGTACATATAATAATTATAAATATATAGTAAAAACATAATTTAAAATATAATTTGAAATTTTATAATCAAAAATTTAATAATATTAAACAAACCTATTTTACAAAAGTAATTTGAAATTTTATAATCAAAAATTTAATAATATTAAACAAACCTATTTTACAAAAGTAATTTGAAATTTTATAATCAAAAATTTAATAATATAAAACAAAACAAAAAGCAATATGGTTATTACAACTGACTACAATATATTTGCTGACAAATACCATAACAAACAACACTTACCAAATGATATTATAAATATGATTATGAATATTAATACACAAGAAATAAAAGCAAAAAAAAATTACAAAAATGTATGTGATACAATTAAACAAATTAAATACTATAATGATGATGGTTTACTAAGTATTTATGAACTTACAAGTAATAACCTTGCAAGGAGACAACATAGATATCGTGATATTAAATATATATTTAATGAACCTTTATATCCAAGAATATTTCAAGTATTAAAACAATTAAATTTAGAAAATAATGCTTATGTTGAAATTAATAAACATAAAAAACATAAGATAAAACAATCTTCACTAAATAGGTCAATAGCATTTTATGAATTTTTAACAGATGATAATTGTACTATATTTGAATGTTTAGAAAATAATGTTGAATATATAAATGATTTTATTAAACTTTATCCAGAAAATTTAATTAGAGATTTTTATGGTTTTACTATGGATTATCAAGATAGACAAAATGAAGATATGGTAGGAACACCATCTATATATTGTCCTACACTTGAAACTATTAAAACTTTATTAAACACTTAATAAACATTTATTAATGTATCATAAGCACTTTTAATTTTAATAAACATATCTACATCACCATTTTTATCTGGATGATGTTTTAAAGCAAGTTTTCTATATTGCTTTTTTATTTTTATTTCATCTATAGGTGGTTCAATTTGTAATATATCACATTCATTTTTATATATGAAGTCCTCCTTTTTTTCAATTATTATATTATCAAATATATTTACAAACTCATCATATATATTTTGTTTTTTTTCTTTACGTTGATTTATCCAACATGATCTACTACAATATCTTGTATTATAATTATAGGGTTGATTACATTTACTACATTTTGGAAAATATTGTTTCTCGTCCCAATAATTGTAATCTTTATCTAACATATTATATTATTTACATTTTATTTTAAATTCAAATTTATTTGATTGAATGATATTATTCTTCATAATCACACTCTTCTAAATATTTAGTTAATATTTCTAACACACTTAATCCATCTTCAATATCTTTATTGATTGCTTCAATTAGAGTATCACAAGTCCAATCATCTTGTTTTAAAGGACTACAATAAAGTTCTTCTCTATACCATTCATCATTATCTCCAATTTTCCATTCTTGACTACATAGTTTGTCTTTGTCTTCAAAACTCCAATTACTTGAATAGATCATCATTTTATATTATAATAGATATATAAAATATTTGGTTAAAAAAATTCAAATTATTTTTTCTTTTTCTCTTTTAGTTCTTTCTCTCCTTCTTTCATTATATCTTCTAAAATATCTGTTGGTGTTTTTCTTACTTTTTGAACTTTATAAATTACAGCACTTGTTTTATTTACATTTGCATATCTACCATCACTATCATGTATAGATGTTGTAATATCAGCAATCATAGTTGGTTTAGTTATTGTAAATTGTAAATCACTAGGATTACCTAAAAAATAATCAGATGCTCCACTATATTTATCAACAATTGATATAATTGGTAAATCAGCACCAGTAGGATTACCACCAATAGCACTTGTTCCTTCTAAAATATTACTTCTAATTGTATAGTATGGTCTTAATACTGCTTTCTGTATATTTGTTGCTGTAATAGTTGTACTTGTAGTTAACACATCAACTTCACTCCATAACTCAAGAGGATGTTGTTTAACTGGATTGGATCTATCTGCATCTGTTGAATCTCCAGCAGTAGTCCATAAGAAATTACCACCACCAGTTCTTGCTCTATAATCCACAATACAATTAGGATATGGTAGTGATGTATAATACATAACAGCACCATATTCATTTGTAATATAATTTTTTGTATCAGTTTGTACTACTTCAGCATTTGTAGTAGGTCTATATAAAGCATCACTATTTTCATTATCAACTCTTTTAGTTAATACATTTTTACTTGATGCTGGTGAATTAGTTGCATTAAAATCAAAACCTAAAATATCCCATAAACTATCGTCCCAATTATCTACATCAAAACCCCAGTTATCAATATAAATACCACCATGACTATCAAAAACTTTATATGGTTCTATTGCTTGATTATAACCATTATATTTTTGTGTATTAAGACCAGCAGTAGATTCATAAGTTTCTTTGGGAGCATTAGGAAAAACATTAGTTCTATATGCTTGATTTTCTCTAGCATAAGGTTTAAATGTTGGACTAAAACCAAATTGAGTAGGTCTTGGATTTATCTTATATACAGTTTCACCAGCTTCTTGATCTATATTTGGTGGGTTTATATTTCTTTCAGCATATGATAGTGTTGGTGTTTGTGTAGCACTATTAATATGTGTAGCTTGATTATTAGCATTTCTTTTATTACCTATATTATTTGCTGTATGAAATCTTGATAACTCAAATCTATTAGTTACACCATTATAACTTATTTCTGGATTATTAGCACCGATATAAGTCATCGTCTGATATGGATTAAAATCTGTAACTTTAGTTAAATCAGTAAATGCTCTAATAAAATTAGTAGTTGCTGGGAACATATAAGTATCTGCTAAATTATTTCCAGCAGCATCTTGAAAATTAGATGCTACACCTATATCACATTGTGCATAACCACTAGAAGGTGTAATAATTGCTGTTGAATAAGCACTAGCATGATGGTCATATCCTATTCTTCTACCTTCTTCAATACTTTTAAAACCAGCAGTAGGGGGTGTTGTATCTTCACTATAAAAACTTCGTGCTATACCTCCTACACCATCATTTGTAATAGTTATAAGAAATATATCATCTTGTCTAACTCCAGCATCATTATATTGTGGAAATCTTGTAGGTAAAGCAAAACCATAACTTAATCCATCTGCTACTGTTCCATTATGAACTGTTGGTGGAACAAATAAATCTCTTTGACTATCATCATATCTAAAAAATACTGGGTTTGTAATATGATTGAATGTTGTAGCAGCAGCATCAACATACATATCATCTCCAAATGTTTCGTTTCTTGGATTAGCTAAAGGTTTTGTTGTGAATATATTCATATGAAAAAATCTACTATTTTCAATTGTAGGTAAAGTTAATAATCCTAATTTAGTAGCACCATATATTTCTGTTTCATTTAATTTATCCCATATTTCTGGATATAATGCTTGACTATCAAAAAAATCTCTTATAATTTTTAAATTTTCTTCATTATATATAATATTTATAGTACAAGCATCATCTTGATTTGTAGTATCAGTAGCATCAATAGGTCTATCAAATAATGTTTGAAATCCTTCTTCAGCATCTAAACTACCTAATCTAACAGCACCAGTTACATCTCTTATTATAGGTTGTGCTTCTACATTTGCTAATAGTTTTGCCATTCTTCTACCAGCATCAAAAATTTCTGGACGTTTTACACCAATATATCCAAATGTAGCAATATAATCAATAGCATCTTGTGTAACAAATGCTGGTGATGTAGGAATATCTAAATCCGTATATGCTTGTAATGTTGCTCTATTAACATTATATACATTTTGTGCATTAATAGGTTTATATGTATTAGTTTCAATTGTTTTTGTTACACTTCTAACATTAAACTCGTCATCATATATTTGAAAAATATCTTCATTTTTAGTTTCAGTTAATTGTTGAGTAATTTGTGATGCTACAGCAGAAGGTGTATTAAAACCCTTATCAACTTCTACATCTAATCTTTCTCTATATCTTAAATAAGTTGCTTCTTGAATAATACCATTATGATATTTATTTGGGAATTGTTGGGTATCTATTCTTGTAGCACCATCAATATCATCAAGTTTACTATATGCTATTTTATCTTTAATATACATGGTATAACGAGTGTTATCAACTCTTTGTTTATAAATATAATTATTTGCGTGTGAAGATACTCTTCTAGTCCAATCTTCAAATAATATACAATCTTCATTAATAGCAAATCTTACTGAACCTTCACCATAATCATCTTTATTACTATAACATTTAGGATCATCTCTACCACTTTGACCTCTTACATATTCAGCACAAATAAATCTTCTAGGTTGTTGAATATAATTAGGATATTCATTTGCAGTCATATAATAACCTATAACTAATGGTGCTAAATTATCTCTTAATTCAACTTCTTCATTACTGATTTCTTCAGTAGTTAAAGCTCTATAATAACCCACCCTATATTTAGGATCATAAACATTATTCATTTTACGATAATAATGTTGTGGTGATACTTTTGTATATGTACTTACTGGATTTGAACCTTTTGCTTCACCCTTAAATTCAATAGTTTGTGGATTACCAGCACCAAGTTCATTAATAAATGCTCTTTCTACTGATATTTTATCACCAACATCTAATTTAACAGTTTGTTCTAAAGGATTTGTAAATACTGCTGGATTACTATCATTATTACTTCTACTTTCAATAGAAGCTAAACGATTACAATTTATAAGTTTTGTATCAACATATTCACTCATATTATATTATATTATATAATATATATTATAAAAAATAGATTAAAAAAACATACTTATTCATCTTTAACATAATTTTTATCTACTAACATATCATATTTATCTTTATGTTTTTCTTTAAATACTTCAATTTTATCATTTCGTTTATAATAATTGTATAATGATTTATTTTTTAAAAACTCTTTATTATTTTCATAATTTATTTTCTTTTTTTCTTTATAACCATTTTCATAATGTAATTTTGCTCTTTGTCTATTTTTAATTTTAAACTCCTCTTTATGTTTACTAACTTCATGATAATATTTATTTTCTCTAATACGTTTATTTTTATAATTTGTTAATATATTTTGTATTTGCTTTTCATCTAAATCCATTATCTATAATATTGTATAGATTTTAATTTTATATATTAAACTTATCAAAGATTACCTTCGGTTTATCAAAGATTACCTTCGGTTTATCTCTTTTGTCTAATATGAAAGCATACAACACTTTTTGCTGTTAAAGCTGTACAAAGTGTTTCATTCTCATAAACAAAATCAACATCAAAACTATTTACTAATATTTCTTCTGTATTATTTAATGCTAAATATGTTTTTTCGTGTGGTTCAAAATATAAACCACCAGTTTCATTACCACTATTATCAAAACGTGGTAAATGTGCTACAATTTTACTTGTTGTTCCTTGTCTTGCATTAACACTATTTTGTGTAAAATTATTTAATCTAATAAATAATGAAATATTACTAATTAATCTAGGAACACTAGCACTTTCATTTGTTGTAACAGTTTTACTTGTAACTACTGGAACAGATACTGGTTGTCCTTCATAACCTAATAAAAGTGATGATGAACATTCATTAGTGCTATCACCATAAGCAACACTTTTTGCTGTAATAAATACACTACTATAGTTATTCATACCTTTACTATCAATAACATTTGGTGCAAGTAGTGTAGCTACACTAGCATCGTTCCATGCTCGTTTTTCTAATTCTAAACAAAATACAGTTTCATCGTTTTGTTGCGACCAACCCCACCAATCATATTCATCATATAAATTATCAGTATATACTGGATAACTAGGATAATGTGTAATACTTTCTAATGTTATAGACCTATTTACTGCTTGTGTTCCTCTACAAGCACATACTGGATATAAAGCCCATTCAGCAGCATTAATAGGATTTAGACATTCATTTTTAGTAGCTCCAGCAGCAGCAAGAGTTGTATGATCTGCTAGTAATAGATATTTCTTTTGAACATTATCATAAACCTCAATCTTCATTTCTTCATTATTTAATGTAAACCTTACTTTTTCAATTTGACTAGCTACAGCAGCAGCACCAAAATCAGCGTTATGAGCTCCAAAATAAGTAATTTCATTCATATAAATACCATTAACTCTTGGTCTTCCAACACTTCCACTATCACTACCAACTTGAAATAATTTAATTACTAATCCACTTTTAACAACTGCAAAATCACCATATCTGAATTGATTAGCAACATATCTACCAGATGCTAAAGCACCAGCATTTTTAGTGATATCAAAATAAGGTGGTAGATATGCTGTATCACCACCACCAATATCCATTTGTTTATTAATTCTTGATAAACCAACCATCCAAGCAGAAGTTCCAGCACCAGTTACATCAAAACCACAAGTTCCTCCATTTTGTGCTATTGGAAATTCTCGGTTTTGTACTAAAAATCCTTCACTATTAGTTGTTGTAACTTCACCAGCATTTTGTGTAAAACCATAAGCATTATTTTTACTAACATCCGTCCATGTAATATCAGCAGCAAGACGAGTAGTTAAAGCAGCAGTTTCTTGTGTAGTTATAAATTTAAAACCTTTAAAATTTAAATTTGTTCCATCATATTCTGGTGTAACTTTAATTGTACTTTCAAAACCAGTTCCTTTTGCTTTAATTAAACTAGGGTGAAAAGCACAAGCATCAACACCAGCTTGTAAATCATTTGCCATATCTTCAATATTACGTTCATTTTTACCACCAGCATTAAAAGCTTGACCAGCACCAATAACACCCCTAAAAGGTTGTGTTGTGCTACTATCAAGATCTGATATTTCTTCACCAGCAGCAAGTTTGGTAGCATCATTACCTATTGGAACACCAAAATAATGACAAAAATCAGCATTAGTTCTATCTAAAATAAATAAACCATTTTTATTAATTTTAGCACTTTGTAATGCTATTTCACTATTAGGTGGTATTCTCATAGTATTAAGTAATCTATTTTGATAAGAATATGGTTTAAATGCATTAGAAAACTCTGGACTATCTTCTTGAGCAACGTTTGAAGTAATTACTAAACTCATCTTTATAATAAATTAATATATTTTTTTTTAGTAAATAAAAAAATAAAACATAATATTAATATGCCTTATAAGAAAAAAGTTGTTAAAAATGTAAATGTTAAACAGATTACTAATCATGATAAAATACAACTTGATATTAAGAAAGATTTAGAAGATGACAAAAAAATAAAACCAGAAAAGGTTTTTGAAGGTTATAAACCAAAGGTAAGCGGTGCTAAATCTACTAAAAAGAAAACTACTAAAAAGAAAAAATAGTAATTTAAGCAAAGCATACTTCGTTAATCAAATACACTTTTATCATTATCCGATTTATCTTTTTGTTTCAACTTAATATCTTTTACTTTAATTACTCTATTTAATTCATCTATTTGCTCTTTTTGTTCTAATATCAAATTAAACATTTGTTTTATTACTTTATCATCATTATAACCTTTTAATTGCTGTTTTGTATTATACTTATGTTTATTATCTTTAAAGTTAATCATTTGACTAAATACTTTAAAGTCATCATCAAATAATACTGATTGCTCTAATTTGTATAATTGTTTTCTATCCATTATATTATGACAAATATTTTATTTTTAAATAAATTACTTATATTTAAGAATTACTTATATTTAAGAATTACTTATATATAAGATTTTTATAAAAAAACTATTTTGAAATATCATATACATACCATTTATATCATATGATTACTTATATTTAAGTAAAATAAATTTATAAATAATAATGATACTTAATATATAATCTTTATCATAATAAATGAAAATGATTATTGAAAAAGGTACTGCAAAAAATAAAAAACTTAAAGCAATTTTTTATGACGACAAAGGTAAGAAGATAAAAACAACACAATTCGGTGATAGTAGGTATCAAGATTATACCCTAAGTAAAGACAAAAAACAAAGAAGTAGATACAGACAACGTCATAAGATTGACTTAAAAAAGGGCGATTATACTTCTGCTGGTTATTTAAGTCGTTATATACTATGGGGCGATAGTACATCAAGAGATATTAATATTAAAAAATATAAAAAAATGTTTAACTTAACTTAATATATTATATATAATAAATGTTATCAATTGCATATTTATTAATAAATCAAATGGTTAAATCACCTTATGATGAATATGGTTGTTGTATTAGTTGTGGTTATACATGGTGTGAAACCTTAAATGAATGTATAAGAGTATGGGAAACATATTGTGAAAGTTTAGATGGTCATTAATAACAATTAGCAAAAGGATTATTATATTCTTTTTGTGGTGGTGCTACTGCTCTCCTTATTTGTGCTTTTAATTTTTCTTGTTCTTTATTCTTTTCTTGTTGTATTCTCTTTTCTTCTTTTCTTTGTTTACGAATTTTTTCATAATTCATAATTGCATTAAGTTGTGCATCTTCTAAATCTTTTTTAGTAAACATTTGTTCTTTTACTATTTCTTTTATTGGTTTTGTTGGTTCAATATCTTCTACTTCTTCTTTAAGTTTTTGAACTCTTTTAACTTTTTGTTTTTTTAGTAATTCTTTTTCTTGACTTTCTAATGCTTTAGCATCTTTCTTTTCTTGTGCTTTTGCTTTTCTTACTGCCATCGCTTTTTCTCTTGCTAATGCTAGTTTTTGTTTATGTTCTTCAGTCATAGGTGGTCTTTTTTTTCTAGGTTTACCCTTTTTTGTTAGTTTAACTACTTCGTTTGTTTCATTTGTTTGTGGATTACTTGGCATATTGAATATTTCATTTACGTCCATACCATCTCTTTTTGATTTTGCTTTTGGTACTTGTTCTTTTAATACTTCATTTGCTACTTCATTTGCTACTTCATTTGCTACTTCATTTGCTATTTCTTCTTGTGTTAAATCTTTTTCTTCATCAAAATCTTGAATATCTGTTGTAATATTTGTTTCTATTTCATCATCATCACTTGGAATGTAATCCATTTTTACTTGTGGTATAAAACTCATATCTTTTAGTTATAATATATATATTATTTTTCTGTAAATTATTAAAAATTATTATTTTTTATTGATATACAACTTCTCTTTTTTATTACTATTATTATTTATTACTTATATTTAAGTAATGCTTTATTATTAATGGTGTCAATATGATATTTGAAAATAGTTTTTTTATGAAAATCTTATATTTAAGTAATTCTTATATTTAAGTAATTCTTATATTTAAGTAATTCTTATATTTAAGTAATT
>JAAHTH010002755.1_pt1 | contig 12919 bp, 14 predicted proteins | sample 6116091 | NCBI WGS metagenome assembly JAAHTH01 (sample SAMN13939990, study PRJNA603662) | sponge metagenome | isolation source: marine sponge | host: Mycale hentscheli | place: New Zealand | collected 2006
AGATAAGACAAACACTACAATTAGATGACTTTGTCAATACAGTTACCTATGGAGACATATACGATGTAGACTTAAACAAACAGACTATATTTCCATTATCACACTTTATGGTAAATAGTGCAACAATGCAAGGTAACGTATGGAGCTTTAGTTTATCCTTATTATGTATGGATATAGTAGACGAAAGCAAAAACTTTGCAGAGGGAATACCACAAGAGTTTAGAGGTAACAACAATGAGCAAGATGTATTTAATACACAACTAGCAGTAGCTAATAGACTACTAGAGTTGTTATTAAGAGGACAACTATATGTAGACAAATACCAGTTAAGCGGAGACCCTACGTTAGAGCCTTTTGTGGATAGATTTGAAAACAAGTTAGCTGGATGGACAGTTACATTTGATGTGCTAATACCTAACGATATGACTATATGTTAAAGAACTTGCAAACAGAGTTACAATCTTTTGGTAAGTATGTAGTACAACAATCAAGGTCTAATCTTACTAAACAAAAACACAATGTAAGTAAAGACTTATATAATAGTATTCATTACAAATTAGAAGAGAAGAATGGAAACTTTGATTTAGCTTTTATAATGGATGAGTACGGAACATTTTTAGATAAAGGTGTTAAAGGTGCTAATCCTAGTTTAGTTAAAGGTGGTAAACAAAAAGGAGGTAACAGTCCTTATAGTTTTAGAAATAAAAGACCACCTATGCAACCTATAGCTGATTGGGCTAAAAAAAGAAACATAAGATTAAGAGATAAAGAAGGAAAGTTTAAAAAGGGTAATTATAGAACAATAGGATTTATATTACAAAGAAGCATATTTGCACAAGGTATAAAACCAAGTATGTTTTTTACAAAACCATTTTTAGCAGCCTTTGATAGATATCCAGAGTTATTAAGTAAAGCATTTGCACAAGACATAATAGACATATTAAAAGACAACAACAATGAGTAAAATTAACGTAAGAAGTCCATACTTCGTAAACCTATCTACTACTAATTTGGAAAGCGCAAAGCTTGAAATAAGAATATACATAGGAGCAGCAGAAACTACTTGGCAAGGAAGCCCACAATATACACTTACCTCTACAGCTATAAACGAACATATAAACTTTGAAATAGCAGAGTTAATAAAAGACTACATACCAGCAGCATTTAACGGAACATATCCAAGTAATAACTTTTCAATAGACGATTACACTACTGTTTATGTGGATTATAGAATTACAGAAACAACAAATACAGGAGCGCAAACACCAGTTGATACATTAGGGGTAAGAGCATTTTATGGATATGGATATTTCGAGGAAGGTGCAAACCCTCAACTATTACAAGGTTATTTACAATCAAACACAACTATACTAAAATCAGATGATGATGCTTTAAGAATACCAGTTGATAATGAAAACACAACGTCTGTTGCTTTCTTTAATAAAGGAGAGCAGATACATACTTGGACACCTACTGCTGGATTAAAGATACAAGACCAAATTGCTTACGTTAGTACAGCTTCAGCAGATGTAGATAATTATAGAGAAAGAGTATTAGCATCAAATGGAATATTTGAAGATAACCCTTGCATACAAGCCTTTTTAAGAAACGATACTATTTACCCAGTTGATGAGGTTATAATAAACGCAATAGAGGGTGCTACTGTTTTAAATATAGAAAACATAGTAGAATGTAAATACACACCTTACAAGCTAACTTTTATAAATAAGTTTGGAGCGTATCAAGATATATGGATGTTTAAGAATTCTAAACTTGCAATGACTACTGAAAAAGATAAATATAAATCTAACATACTAAACAACGGAACATACGAAACATACAACGCGCAAGTTAGATTACTATCTAAAAACGCAAATCAAAGACTTACTTTAAATAGTGGTTATTATCCAGAAAGCAATAACGAAATATTTAGACAACTATTTTTAAGTGATAAAGTATGGATAGAATACAAAGACAAAACACTAGCTGTTAATATTGAGAACAACAATATAGATTACAAAACAAGCCTTACAGATAGCTTAATAAACTACACAATAGATGTAAGCTTTGCATTTGATACTATAAACAACATAAGATAAATGAATTTAGAATTATATATAGATAATGTTAGAGTTGATTTATTTAAGGATGAAGCAATTACTATTACAGATACTCAACAAAACATACGTGATATTGCTTTAGTATTTACTCCATTTAGTCAGCAGTTTAATTTACCAGCATCCTCTACTAATAATAAGATATTTAAACACTATTACAACAATGACATAGTAAATGGTTATGATGCAAGGTTTAGAGTAGATGCTATTATAAAGCTTGATGGAGCAGATTATAAAGTAGGTAAGATTAGATTAGATTCTGTATCTATGAAAAACAATAAAGCACACGCTTATAAGGTGGTGTTCTTTGGGAATACTTCAAGTCTTAAAGATATATTTGGAGATGAAACATTAAGTGCTTTAAACCCTTTAAATGCCTATGATATGGCACTAAACAATAACGACATATTAGATGCTTTTAGATATGGTTTACAAAGTACTGGTGTACAAGCTACTAATCTTGACAACAGAAATGTTACATTACCTTTAGTTACTTTACAAAACTATTATAGTTATGATTCTACAAACACAATAACAACACCAAACTTACATAATGTTTTATGGACACAATTACGCAAAGAACTAAAGCCAGCTATAAAGTGCAAACGTATTATAGAAGCAATACAAACTCAATACAATATACAGTTTAATATGTCAGATGAAACTGGCATAACAAGTTTTTTTAATAGTGATGTATTTAATGAATTATATTTATGGTTACATAGAGAAAAAACACCTATAACTAACCCAGAAACTACTGTGCCTTTATTTGGTATTGATTTAGACCAAAGGTCAAAGAAGCTAACATTTGCAGATTTTACATTTACTTCTGGAACTGACTTTTTAAGTGGAGGTAATTTAGTTATAAATGATGAGTATAATTATTCTATAAGGTTAGTACTTGATTGTAATGTTGGAATAGAATTAGAAATTATATCAAGAGATAAATTGACTAATGAGTTATTAGACTATCAAACAAGAATAACACCAGCAAATAACTTTAATGTAACATTAAGAGATTTGAATAGTGGCACATTATCTTCAAGAACTTATGATATAGAGTTTAGATTAAATTCTTCAAGTTCAGGTGTATTTGATGCAGAAACAATGCTTATAACACGAACACTAAAAGATGGTACACCAGTAGATTCTGGCAACTATTCTTATAATGCTTTTAATTTAGGGCAAAACATATTTATACAAGATTATTTACCAGATATGAAAGTCCTTGACTATATAACTACTTTGTTCAAGATGTTTAACTTAACAGCTTACACAAAAAGAGGTTCAAGTAAAATATATGTAGAAACACTTGATGACTTTATGTCTAATGGTAATACACACGACATTTCTAAATACATTGTTGTAGATAAAAACACAATAGATAGACCAATACCATATTCAAGAATTAACTTTAATTACGCTCCATCTGTTACACAAACAAGTTTAAGGTACTTAAACCAGTTTAGCCAACAATTTGGTAACCTTAACTATTCAGCACCAGAGAAATATGACGGACAAAGTTATAATGTACAGGTATCAGGGCAACGTAGTCAGTTAATTAATATAATAGATGAGAATGGAGATTTTACTGGTAATGTTTTTGGTTGGTGGGTAGATGCAGAAAGTAAAACGACACTTGGAAAACCATATATGTTTTTTAATAGGTTAGTAGATTCGTCTGAATATCCAGTTACCTCATCACAATATGAACAATATAATTCAGCAGCAAATGCAACAGAAGATGCAAATCACACCTTAAACTTTGGAATAGAGTTTAACGAATATACTGGAAACTTAAATGAGAATAGTTTGTTTAATAGATTCTATTCTCAATACATAGTTAAGTTATTTGAAGAACAAGCAAGAGTTGTAAAGTTTACTGCACAGTTACCTTCATCAATAGTTTTAAACTATGAACTAAATGATGTGTTTATTGTAAACGGACAAGAGTATTATATAAATAGCATATCAATTAATTTATTAACCAACAAAAGTGAATTGCAATTAATAACTAAACAAAGTGATTATACACCAAGCATATTAACATGATAATATTAAAATTACTAAACATAGATGAGTTTTACGGAGTAAGTGAAACTATAGAAATAGCAAAAGGCAAAAACAAAATGCCAGAAACATTCAAAGAAGGATTTAAACAAGTTAAAAGACAAATAAAATGGCAGAAACGTATATCTTAAATTTTGAAGCTAACACTTCTAAAGCAGTTAAAAGCGTAGATAAGTTAGATGATTCTATAAAAGAAACTACAAAGGACACACAAGATTTAGATAACTCACTTGGTGGTTTAGACCAAGCATCTGGAGGGTTAATAACTAAATTTAAAGGTTTAAAGCAAGGCCTAAAGAATGTTATAACTGGTTTTAAGTCTATGAGGGTGGCAATAATTGCTACTGGTATTGGTGCATTAGTTTTAGCTGTAAGTGCATTAGGTGCTGCATTTACAAACACAGAGGAAGGACAAAACAAGTTTAATAAAATAATGCTTGTTATAAGTTCTGTAACTGGTAATTTAGTAGATATACTTGCTAGTCTTGGAGATGCAATTATATATGCTTTCACAAATCCTTTAGAAGCTGTTGAAAAGTTTAAAGACTTTATAGTTGAAAATATTACAAATAGATTTGAAGCTGCAATTGATACAATTGGCTTTTTAGGTAGTGCAATAAAAAAGGTATTTAGTGGAGACTTTGCTGGTGCAATGGATGATGCTAAATCGGCTGGTAGTTCTTACATAGACTCATTAACTGGTGTTAAAGGAACAATAGATAAAACAGCAGAATCTGTTAAAAATCTTGCAGATGAAATAACAAAAGAAGGTAAGATAGCTGCTGATATTGCAGACCAAAGAGCAAAGGCAGATAAATTAGAAAGACAATTAATTGTAGATAGAGCAGAAGCAAATAGACAAAGAGCACAATTACTAGAACAAGCAGTAGACAGAGAAAACTTTACAGTTGAACAAAGAATAAAGTTTTTAGAAGAAGCTGGTAAACTAGAAGAAGATATTACTAACAAAGAAATACAAGCTGCTAAAATAAGACTTGAAGCAAAACAAGCTGAAAATGCATTAGCTGGTAGTAATAAAGCAGATTTAGAAGAAGAAGCAAGATTAAAAGCAGAACTTATAAATTTAGAAACTGCAAGACTTACAAAACAAAAGGAGGTTACAAGCCAAACAATTGCATTAAAGGCTGAAGAAGCTGCAGCATTAAAAGCTATTGAAGACCAAAAAATTGCTGACAAAGCTGAAAAAGACGCTGCAGACGCAGAAGAAAAAAAATTACAAGATGAAGCAGATGCAGTAGAAGAAAAAAACAAAAAGGATAGAAATGATAGAATAGCTGCAAATGAAATAGCAACACAAGAAAAAATCAAAAATGCTAAAAGACAAGCAGTAGATAGTGCAATAGCTTTATTTGGCGCAGAAACTAATGCTGGAAAAGCAGCTTTAATAGCTAAACAAGTATTAGCTGCACAAGAAATGATACAAGAAGCAAGAAAGACTATTACGTTTTCTTCTTTAGTAGCCGCAAGGTCAAGTGCTGCTGTTGCAGAAGGTACAGCGCAAACTGCAAAAATAGGTTTTCCTCAAAACATACCTATGTTAATTGCTTATGCTTTACAAGCTGTTGGAATTATGAAAGCTATAACTGGTGCAGTAGGTAAAAGTAAATCAACTGCATCTTCATTAGGTGCTGGTGGTGGCGCATCAGTAAGTACTTCAGCAGCAACAACTGCTTCAAGTGTGAGTACAGTTTCTGCATCAGCTTCAACACCATCGTTTGATATATTAGGTACAAGTGGTACTAATCAACTAGCACAAGCGTTAGGACAACAAGCACCAGTACAAGCATTTGTTGTAAGTCAAGATGTAACAACTGCACAAAGCTTACAAAACAATATAGTACAAGGAGCATCACTAGGATAATATAACAAAAACTAAAATTAATTGTTTATAAAAAAAAAGTTATGGAAATAATAGAATTAGTAATAGACGAGAATGAAGAACTTTCTGGCATAGAAGCTATATCAGTTGTAGAATCTCCAGCAATAGAGGAAGATTTTATTGCATTAAAAGACCAAGAGCAAATAAGACTTGCAGAAGTAAGTAAAGAAAAACGCTTATTAATGGGTGCAGCTTTAATACCAGAGAAACCTATATACAGAAAATCTGGAGACCACGAGTTTTACATATACTTTTCTAAAGACACAGTAGCTAAAGCATCTCAAATGTTTTTAAAAAGAGGTAATCAAGGACAAGCAACAATGGAACACACTGAAAAGAAGTTATCTGGTATGACTATAGTTGAATCTTGGTTAGTAGAAGATGAGGTACACGACAAATCACGTAAGTATGGCTTAGAAATGCCCTTAGGCACTTGGATGGTTGCAATGAAAGTTGACAATGATGATATATGGAACAACTATGTAAAAGAAGGTAAAGTAAAAGGATTTAGTATAGAAGGCTACTTTGCTGACAAACTAAACAGACCTCAAGATAAGCAACAAGACCAATTAAGCGAAGATGATAAACTACTTAAAGAAATAATAGATGTACTCAAGGAATCAAACACCAACAAAAAGTAGAACTAGTCCAAAAGGGGGTAAAAGAGGTTGTCTTTGTAAAGATAATACATATAACTCTAAATGTTGTAACGGAGATTTACAAAATCAAGGAATTGGTAATATAACTGGAGGTGTAGAATTTTTAGCACAAGAAAACAAAAGTTTAATTTTACAAGAAAATAATTCTAATATAATAACATAATGGCAAATTTAAAAATATCACAATTAAATCAAGCATCAGCTTTAGTAGGTACAGAGCTTTTAGTAACTGTACAAAGTGGAGAAACAAAACAAACAACAGTCAACAAAGTAAAGAACACTTTAGTTCCGTATAATTTAACTGTGTCTTCAGGTCAAACTGTAAACTTAAGCGATACAATATTTGACCAAGCTATGTTAGTTAAATTAACTTGGACAGGTAGTAGTGGAAATATGACTTTAAATTTACCAAGTGCTGCAAATAATGTAAATAGAGCAATTAGATTTATTTCTAATGGAGGCTTTAATACTAACACAAGAGCAAGAGTAACACCAGCAGGAGGAGACACATTAGACGGCTCAACTAATTATTTTGAGGTAAATGTACCTTATGAGGGGTTTAAAATATGGAGTGATGGTAATGAATGGTTTATAATTCAGAAAAAAGCATAAACGAATTTACAACAACAAATAACTAAAGTTGTTTAATAAAAAAGTAAATACTTAAAATTAATATATATGAACTCTAAAGAAACCCTTAACAAAGTTAAGACATTACTAGGTTTAGAAGTTCAGTTAGAGGAGAGAAAGTTGGAAAACGGAACTCGCTTTGAAGCTGATTCTTTTGAAGCTGGTAAAGAAATCTTTATCATAACAGATGAAGATGAAAGAATTGCAGTACCAAAGGGAGAGTACCTTTTAGATGATGGCTTTACAGTTATCGTTGAAGAAGATGGTATTATCTCTGAAGTTAAAGAAGCAGTTGAAGAAGTAGTAGAAGAAGTTGTAGAAGCACCAGTTGTGGAAGAAGTTGAAGCTGCTGAAGAAGAAGAAGTAATGGATATGAGTAAAATGGAAGAAAGAATGAAATATCTTGAAGATGCTATGGAAGAATTAAAAGCCAAGTATGAAGATAAAGAAGATTTAAGTTCTGAAGAAACTGAAGTAGAATTATCTGCTGAACCATTAGTACACAATCCAGAAGCAAAAGGAGAAATGCAAATGAACCTTTATGCACAAAATAGACCAATGAGTACTCAAGATAGAGTATTTGCTAAATTATTCAATAAATAAAAAATAAATAAAAACCAAAGATTATGTCAAAAAAAATAGACCTTGCAACTACAACTAACATAACTACAAGTTATGCGGGAGAATTTGCTGGAAAGTACATTAGTGCTGCACTTTTAAGTTCAAGCACAATTGAAGACGGAGGCGTAGAAGTTATGCCAAACGTTAAATTTAAATCAGTTATCCAAAGAATCGAAACTGGAAGTTTAATTGCAGATGGAGTTTGTAATTTTGATGCTACATCAAATGTTGATTTAACAGAAGTAGTTATCGAACCAGAAGAATTCCAAGTAAATTTAGAATTATGTAAATCTACATTCGTTAAAACTTGGGAATCTATTCAGATGGGGTATAGTGCCTTCAATCCAAACGGATTACCTACATCATTCGCTGATTATTTAGTTGGACACGTAGCTGGAAAAGTTGCTGCTGCTAACGAAACTAATATCTGGCAAGGTGTTACAGGTACAGCTGGTGAATATAATGGATTAGAAACTCTTGCTGGTCTTGATGCAACAGTTATTGATGTACCTACTCCTGTTGCTTTAACTGCTACTAACATCATTGATAAAATGCAAGAAGTTGTAGATTTAATTCCAAATTCACTTTACGGAAAAGAAGATTTAAAATTATACGTATCTAACAAAGCTGCAAAATTATACATTAGAGCTTTAGGTGGATTTACTGCTACTATTGGAGCTGCTGGTTCTGATAACAAAGGAACGCAATGGTATAACAACGGAAGTTTATCTTTCGGGGGAATTCCAATCTTTGTAGGTAGAGGAATGTCAGATGACACAATGATTGCTGCACAATCAAGCAACCTTTTCTTTGCGACTGGACTTTTATCAGATTATAATGAAGTTCGTGTAATTGACATGACTCCAATTGATGGTTCACAGAACGTGAGAATGGTAATGAGATTTACTGCTGCTGCTGCTATAGGAGTAGGTGCTGACGTAGTTTACTACGCTGGATAATTAAACTAAATAAGGGGAGGGTAAAACCTCCCTTTATATTATTAACTAAAAAAATTTAAACATATGTCATGTGATATTTCTGCTGGTCGTTTAGAACCGTGTAAAGATTCAGTTGGAGGAATCATCGCAGTGTACATCTCAAATTATACAAGTGGTTTATTAGGAACTGCTACGTTTGGAACTGATGATGAGATTACTGCTTTTGCATCTCCACTTACTTTTTACAAATACGACTTAAAAGGGGCAAACTCTTTTGAACAAACAAACGAGAATTCAAGGGATAATGGAACTTCATTCTGGACACAAACTGGAACGATAGTTTTAAAGAAACAAGACCTTGCAACTCGTAAAGAATTAAAATTATTAAGTTATGGTAGACCTCAAATAATCGTACAAGATTACAACGGGAATTACTTCTTAGCTGGGATTGAAAATGGATGTGAATGTGCTGTTAATACAGCTACTGGAGCAGCTATGGGGGATTTAAATGGCTATAATATAACTTTCACTGGAACTGAAAAAGCACCAGCATTTTTTGTAGATTCTGCAATTATTGGAGATACAACTAATACTGTTGTTGTAGTAGGAACTTAATTTTTATACATTTTTCTTAAATTAAGGGTATTCTAACGAGTACCCTTTTTTTATATAAAACACTTTTGCCCTTTTTTTGTTATTTAAAAAAGCTTTTAATGATAATACTAAGTACAAGCGCAACCGCACAACAATTAAAGTTTATTCCTAGAGAATATTCTGCTGATAGTATTGTTATTACAGACCAAGACACAAACACACCAGTAACATACTCTGGTTTGACATTTGCTACAAATAAATACTATTTAGAGGGCAATGTTACGTTTAGTCCAGCTTTAAAAGAAGGAACATTTTATACACTATCTGTTTTAAATGGAACAAGCGTAGTTTATAAAGACAATATATTCTGTACAGACCAAACTATTAGTACATATAGTATTAATAAAGATGTATATACAGAACACGCAACAACTAACGAATACGTAGTATTATGAGCGAATTTTTCGTAACAAAATTAGCAGCTTACACAGCACCAGAGGTTGTAGAGTTAAAGAATAAAGATTGGGTACAATATGGAGTAGATAACAACTACTTTAATTACATAATTGATGTAAACAACAACTCAACGACTTGTAGAGCAATTACTATAGGTATTTCTAATATGATTTATGGTAAAGGTCTTGCAGCACACGATGCAGACAAAAGACCAGAGCAATATGCTCAAATGATGTCATTATTTAAGAAGTCTGATTTAAGAAAATTCATAAATGACTACAAAGTATTAGGAATGGCTGCATTTCAGTTAGTTTATCAAGATGGTAGAGTAAAAGAAGTACATCACTTTCCTATGGAAACTTTAAGAGCTGAAAAATGTAATGACAAAGGAGAAATAGAAGGGTGGTACTACTCAAATAATTGGGAAAACTTAAAACCTACAGAAAAACCAGAAAGAATACCAGCATTTGGGTTTGGTAAAGCAAATGGTGTTGAAATGTACGTTTTAAAGCCTTATGAAGCTGGTAAGTACTATTATAGTAGTCCAGATTGGTCTTCTGCAATGCCTTACGCTGTGTTAGAGGACGAAATAGGGGATTACCTTATAAATGATTGTATAAATGGTTTTAGTGGCACTAAAGTTGTGAACTTTAACAATGGTGTTCCTGACCCTGAAAAAATGCAAGCTATAAAGAGCGATGTATTAGGAAAACTAACAGGAAGCAGAGGAGAAAAAGTAATCGTTGCTTTTAATAACAATTCTGAATCAAAGACCACAATTGATGATATTCCTTTAAACGATGCGCCTCAACATTATCAGTATTTAGCTGATGAGTGCTTTAGAAAGCTAATCGTTGGTCATAGGGTTACATCTCCAATGCTTCTTGGTATTCGTGAAGGGAACGATGGACTAGGAAACAATGCAGAAGAAATTAAAAACGCTACACAATTATTTGACAACATAGTTATACAATGCTTTCAAGACCAAGTAATAGAGTGTATAGACACAATACTATCAGTTAATGATATAGCACTAGATTTATACTTTAAGACTCTTAAACCTCTTGATTTTAGTGATATTGACATAGTTAATGAAGAAATCATAGAAGAAGAAACTGGTTATGAGTTAAGTCTAAAAAAAATAGATGGAGTAGATGTATATGAGACAAAAGAAGAGGCAGAAGCAAAAGCTTTAGAGCAAGGATGCGAGGGATATCACGAACATGAAGAAGATGGAGTTGTTTATTATATGCCTTGTGAATCTCACGATGAGATAGTAGACTTAAAAAAACCTTGTCAAGCTGGTTATGAGCAATATGGTATGAAAATCAAAGACGGTAAAAAAGTGCCTAATTGCATACCTATAAAAATGGATGATAATGAAGTTAAAAACGTATTAGGTCATTTAGCAAATAGTGGAGAACAAATGTCAGAAGAATATGTGTTTGTTGATGAGATTGATGAAGATAGCGATATAGACAACGAAGATTGGGCAAATTACTTAATAAACGAAAAGAAAAGCACACTATCTAAAGTAAAAGGTCTGTTAGGTTTAAAAGATGAAATAGATTCTAAGAAAAAAGGAAGTTCTTTTAGTTATTTAGATTCTAAAAACGGATTATATAAAATAAGATACACTTATGCAATAGGTTCATCAAAAGCAAGTAGTTCTCAAAGAGACTTTTGTAGAAATATGATGAATATGGCAAATGCTGGTACTGTATGGACAATAGAGGACATAGACAGAGCAAGTAGAGAGGGAGTAAATAGAGAACTAGGTCATAATAGGCAACCTTATGACCTCTTTAAATTTAAAGGTGGTATATACTGTAGACACAAATGGAAAAAGGTCTTATATAGGCTAGAAAGCAATACAGAGCCATCAGAGAATTTAGGAAACTATAAAAAGACAAGGACTATTCCTAAAAGTTATATGAAAAACCCAAGAGGTTCTAAACAAGCTGGAATTGCGCCAGAGAATATGCCTAATAGAGGAGCATACCCTAAATAAAATAAGAAATGGCAAAAGCATTATTTATAACAACTAAAGACGTGAAAAGATACTCTGTATTATCTGGCAATGTAGACCCAGACAAGTTTATCTATATGGTAGAGATTGCACAAGATACAGAGGTACAAAACTATTTAGGAACTAAACTACTTGAAAAGATTCAAGACTTAATCATAGCTGGTACTATAAACGACCCAGCTAACGCAGATTATAAGACACTTTTAGATACGTATGTGAAGCCTATGACTATTTATTGGGCATTAGTATGCTATATGCCTTTTGCTGCTTATACAGTAGCTAATGGTGGTGTATATAAGCATACATCAGAAAGTAGTGTAACAGTAGAAAAAGATGAAGTTGATTATCTTGTAGAAAAATATAGAGATATAGCACAATTTTATACTAATAATTTCATTGATTTTATGGTATATAACCAAAATACATATCCTGAGTATAACGCAAATACTCAAGATGATACATATCCAGACACTTCTAACGCAGATTTTGGTGGATGGGTACTATAAGGTATAAACAAAAAAAAGAGAATATTGTAAAGTTAGTACAATATCTAAAAAAGAAATATGTGGACACAAACGAACACGCTAAACGCAGAAATAAATTATGAGTATAACAGCGAACACATCAAATTGGGGATTATATTATAGTTATTCTTGGTGGGGAACTGCGCAGAATGATGTAGAATGGGGAGATGATTATTACGTTTCTTATCTGCAATCAGATTTAAGACGTAGAGTTTCAACGTATGAGAATAACATAATGACTATTCAATTGTTAAACGACTTAAAAGAATGTTATGAGTAATTTACTACAAAAAGCAAGTATTGTAACCACTCCAACAGCTTATGGAGTAGGTGTGTTAAATTCTATAAAACCAGCTTATGCTTTAGGCGATAATTTATTAA
>JAAHTH010002756.1_pt1 | contig 12916 bp, 16 predicted proteins | sample 6116091 | NCBI WGS metagenome assembly JAAHTH01 (sample SAMN13939990, study PRJNA603662) | sponge metagenome | isolation source: marine sponge | host: Mycale hentscheli | place: New Zealand | collected 2006
AAGAGAAATATTTGAATCAAATATGAAAACATATATTGATACAGGAATTAAAACATTACAAGAAAAAGGAATATTATGAAACACTTAATATTAGGTTCTAGTGGTCAAATAGGAGGTCATCTTGTTAAATATCTTTTAAGTAAAGGTGAACAGGTTTTTGAATATGATATTGAAATTAAAGATTGGATGGATTTAAAACAAGGACATAGCCCTGTATTAGATGCATATATAGATAATTGTGATATTATTCATTTTTTAGCTTATGATGTAGGTGGAGCTAAATATTTAGAAAAATACCAAAATAGTTTTGAATTTATTTCTAATAATATGAAAATAATGACTAATGTTTTTGAACATATACGAAGATTTCATAAACCTTTTATATTTGCTTCATCACAAATGGCCGAAATGGGATATTCAAGTTATGGAATGTTAAAAGCATTAGGAGAAAAAATGACCCAAGATTCAGGAGGAATTATAGCTAGGTTTTGGAATGTATATGGTTATGAAGAAGATGAAGAAAAATCTCATGTTATAACTGATTTTATTAAAATGGCTAAAAATGATAGTTCTATAACTATGAGAACGGATGGAACTGAATCAAGGCAATTTTTATATGCTGATGATGCTTGTGAAGCTTTACTTATTTTAGCCCAAAATTATAAAAAAATAGATAAATCACAAAATTATAGTATTACTAGTTTTAAATGGAGTAAAATATTTGAAATAGCCCAAATATTAGATGTATTATCAAGTTGTAGTATCCACCCAGGTGATAAAAAAGATGATACACAACGTAATGCTATGAATGAACCAAATAACAATATTAAAAAATATTGGGAACCAAAAACTAGTTTAGAAGAAGGCATAATGAAATTATATAATTTATATGACTAAACCTATAAAAATAGCTTTATGTCTGTCAGGAGAACCTAGATATTCTATGTTTTGTTTTCCTTATATTTATGAATCTTTTATAAATTTAGGAAATAAATATAAAGTAGATACTTTTTGTCATTTTAGGAAACCCTTTAGAGCCCATAAAATATATTCACCAACAAAACATATATATGAACCTCTTTCTGAAATTAAAATTTGGGATTATATTGATAATATAAAACTCCCAGATAATTTAAAACAATATAAAGATTTTTATGATGCTTTTACTGTAAAAACTAATTTAATAGTTAACCCAATATTAATGTTTGATTCAATGGAAAAAGTTTTTAAATTAGCACAGAATTATGATAAGTATGATATCTACATTCGTTGTAGGTATGATATTTTTCCTCAAAATAAAATTTATATAAATTCAATTATAGACAAAATAATAGAAAAAAAATTTGATTTATTTATTCCCGAAAAATTAAAATCAATTTCTTCAAAAACAAATATTGAATATAATGATCAATTTTCTATAGGAAATTTTAAAGGTATGCAAAAATATACAAATATATTACAAAATTTAGAAAATTTAATTAATATTACTAAAGAATGGAGAGGAGAAAAATGGTTGTACACTCATTTAAATAATTCTGATATAAAAATTTTGAAGCAATATATACCTTTGAGTTTAATCAGAGAAGTAACAATTGGGACAAATGAATTTATCCCTGACTTTAATTGGATAGATTCTCAATAAAATAAAAGTATGAAACAAGGAATTATAATACAAGGACCAACAGAATATTATAAAGAACTAACAGACTATTATTCTAAATTTGATAATGTTGTATGGGCAACATGGAATGATGAATCTGTTATTAGGTTAGATTATATACGTAATAAAGGTATAGAAGTTATATTAGTTGAAAAACCAGAAGTTTCTGGTTATATAAATGTTAATATGCAAGTTAAATCTACATTTGCAGGGGTTAGTTATTTAGAAGATAAAGTTGATGAGGTATTAAAAGTTAGAAGTGATACTATAATAACTAATTTAGATAAATTATTACCTAGATTACAAGGTAAACAATTATCATTTATGGCTACTTGTAAAACAGGAGTTAGAAAAGATTTAGTATATGATTTAGTCTATTATCATGATAGCCATGACTATCCTGCTGATAATGTTATCTATGGTAAAATAGAAGATTTAAAATTAATGTTTAATTTTCAAATAGATGAGATATTACCTGTACCACCAGAAGCACTTATTGCCTGGAACTATATGTCAAATAAAGGAATTGAATTTAAATTAGACTATCAAACAATGGTAGATGGTGGTATTAGTTTCTTTTTACAAGAATGTTTAGATGAAAATGTTGAAGTAAATTGGTTAAAAAAGGAAGTAAATTTAGTAGATTGGTATAAAGCAAAGGAGGTATACGATTGGTAAAATTAATTATATTTGACCTTGATGGAGTGCTTGTAGAAGCGAAAAATATCCATTATGAAGCACTTAATAAAGCATTAGGTGAATACGCTATTAGTTGGAATGAACATTTATCAACTTATGATGGGTTAAAAACTAATCAAAAGTTAGATATGTTAACTAAACAAAAAGGTTTACCAACAAAAGAACATAAACGTATTTGGGAGAATAAACAAAAAAATACTTTAGAAATGTTGGGTGATTTAAAAATAGATTCTACCCTGCTTTATACAATATCTAGACTATCAGATGAAGGGTACAAAATTGTATGTTGCTCTAATTCTATAAGAAAAACAGTATTAACTGTACTTGCTAAATTAGGTTTAATTGAATATATGGATTACATTATATCAAACGAAGATGTAGATAATAGTAAACCACATCCTGAAATGTATTGGAATGCCATTTCAAAAATGAAATGCTTACCAGAGGAAACTTTAATTATAGAAGATTCCCCTTATGGATTACTTGCGGCAGCAAGAAGTAAGTCGTATATTTTACGAGTAAAAAACCCACAAGAAGTAACTTACGAAAATATTATAAATAAAATAAATAAAATACAAATGGGAGATAAACAAACAACTCCAGCTTGGAGAGATGAAACATTAAATGTATTAATACCAATGGCTGGGGCAGGTTCTAGATTTGAGAAAGCCGGTTATACATTTCCAAAACCACTTATTGAGGTAAAGAAAAAACCAATGATACAAGTAGTGGTAGAAAACTTAAATATAAAAGCTAATTATATCTATGTAGTACAAAAATCTCATAGAGAAAAATATAATTTAGACGCTTTATTATCATTAATTACTCCTGGTTGTAAAATAGTTGAAACAGAAGGTATGACAGAGGGAGCTGCCTGTACAGCACTACTAGCCAAAGAATATATTAATTCAGATGCACCTTTATTTTTTGCTAATTCAGATCAATTTGTAGAATGGGATTCAAATGAATTTATGTATAAGATGAATGAAACAAATGCTGATGGTGGTATTGTAACATTTGAAGCAACACATCCTAAATGGTCGTTTGCTAAAGTAAATGAACAAGGTTTAGTAACTGAGGTGGCAGAAAAAAATCCTATATCAAACATAGCAACTATAGGTTTTTATTATTGGAAAAATGGTAGTGATTTTGTTAAATATGCAGAACAAATGATTAATAAAGACATCCGCGTAAATAACGAATTTTATGTATGTCCGGTATTTAATGAAGCTATCGAGGATGGGAAAGCGATAAGAACTTTTGATGTTAAAGAAATGTGGGGGTTAGGTACACCCGAAGATTTAGATTATTATCTAAAAAATTACCAAAGTGGAATATAAAATATACCAATCAGATTTAATTAAAAATAATCATATCCATTTTTTACACGATTGTAAAATGGGTTTTAATAAAATCAAATCTTTAATTAATTCAGAAGATACTACTTGGAATTATAATAAATACAATATTTTTCAAATTACTTATGGAAGTTTAAATTTTTATCATTTATTTAGGGAACTTAATTACTTTGTAAGAAATTTTATTGGTGATGATAGGCCTTTATGGTGTCAAGCATGGTTAAACTACCATACTACAGATGAAATTTTAAATAAAAAACTAGGAAAAAAAATAGGATACCATTTTCATAATTCCCCCTATCATGGTTATATTTCTATTGACCCTCAGAATACAATTACTAAATTTAAAAATGGTCTCCAAATAAAAAATAAAGTAGGTCAAATTTATATAGGGCCCGGAAGTGCTAATAAAGATCTTATAAATAAAGATTCATTTAATCATTTTGTAGATGTAGTATCTCCAAGTCTTAATCCTCGTATAACCATAGGATTTGATATAAATGATGAATCCCCAGATAATAATGAATCATTTGGAGAAAATGTTATTCCTATAATATGATTTTAATATCACATAGAGGCAACATAGATGGGAAAAAACCTAACTATGAAAATAAACCTGAATATATATGGGAAGCCATACGTAAAGGATATAATTGTGAAGTTGATGTTTGGTTTATAGATGGTAAATTTAAATTAGGTCATGATGGTCCCACATATGATTTTCCACATGAACTAATAGAATACCACCATAGTAGATTATGGCTTCATTGTAAAAATTTGGAAGCTATAACTCAATTTAATATATTGGACAATATTGGATCTAAATTTAATTATTTTTGGCACCAAAAAGATGATGTAACATTAACATCACAAGGTTATATTTGGGCTTATCCAGGTAAACAACCCTTAAAAAATAGCATAGCAGTATTACCAGAAATAAATGATGATGATGTATCTAAATGTAGTGGAATTTGTAGTGACATTATAGAAAAATATAAAATATGAAATTAAGTGCAGTAGTAGTAACAAGAAATGATAATTATGGTGGTAATTTAAATGATAGAGCCATTTATTGTTTAAATTCATTAGTAAACACTTTTGATGAAATAATATTAGTTGATTGGAATTCACCTGATAATAAACCCCAACTATGGGATATCCAGGATAGAATTAATTTTAAGGGTAACTTAAAACATATTGTAATTACCCCTGAGATAGCTTCTATGTTAACTAATAATGACCCCCATGCTCAAGTATGTTGTGAAACATTAGCTCGTAATATAGGAATTAGAAGAGCTACTGGGGATTATATTGTATCAACTAACATAGATGTAATTGCACCACGCAGGGACCAGTTAGAACAAACGATTAAAAACGAATTAAATGATAATACATTTTATACTATATCAAGAAGATATACTGATTGGAAACAAATTGAAGAATTTCATGGTGGAGAAAGAAAATATAATGATTGGGAATCTCTTAGAGACCATTTAATTGAAACAAGTGAAGAAAGAACAACTGGTGAATCAGTAGTTGAAGGTGATAATTATAGTATTATAAATTGTTGTGGTGATTTTCAATTAGCACATAGAAATATTTGGCATGAAATACGTGGTTTTGAAGAAGAACTTATTTATGTTTTATATAGTGATACTAATGTTCAAAAGAAAGCTATTAAACATGGTTTTGAACTTAAAGCAATTTACTCACCAGCATTATTTCATATATTCCATGGTAAAGGGGGAGGTGGTTTTTTAGATGGTATTAATAGAAAAGTAAATGACATGTATAGGGCAGTTACAGCTCAAGAAAAAACTGAAAATGCTGATACATGGGGATTTGAACCTATTGAAATGGAATATGAATTACTTTAATATTTATAACAAATTATTCTAATGGAAAAAGTAAAATTAACAGATATTTTAGAAGGAGATTACTCAAAAGATGTCAACTATACAGATGATACTGCTATGTATGATCCTTTACATGAAGATGGTGATGATCAACAAGGAACTTTAAAGTATACTACTAATATAGATGGTAGAAAATATAAAGTTAGCTTTGATGTAAATAAAAATCCAACTAAAAAAGGTATCAAAGTTAAATTTTTCCCATTAGATGATAGTGGAATTGAAATACCAAACCCAACCCCCGAACAATTAGGTCAACTCCAAAACGATGTTGCTACAAAATTAGCACCAAAGTTCAATGACTTCAGATTAGAATTTGATGAAGATGAAGATGCTCCCGAAAAAAATGTAGCAGCATTTCAAGTACCCCTATCCTCATTTGTCTCATTTGTAGCAAATGTAGTATTTAAAAAATAATGGGTAAAAGAAAATTACTAAATTTAAAAGTTATAGGACACTCTCCTAAATTATTGAATGAATTTATTAATGATAATAAATCCAATATCTTCAAAGAGACTTTTAGTGGTATAAAACATGCTATTAGGCAAAATAAAAATATAGCCGAAATATGTAGTGTAAATACAGATGTTGCTGTGGCAACTATAGCTAAAAAAGATTGGGAAAACGCACTTAGTTCATCTTTAGGTTATTTTGAATCAAATGATGAATATGAAATGTGTGGAGATATAAATTACACACTTAAACTGTTACGCAATGCCAGATCCGTTAAACAATCTAAAGGAATCTCTTGATCAGTTATTACAAGCTGATACCTCTATAAAGAGAAAAAATAAAAAAATTTACGATCAAAAGAAAGAATTATTTATTAATTTAATAAATCAATTTGAACAATCTATAACTAGATCTTATTTGATGGAAAAGGACTTTAAAGTAGATTTATCTAAATATGAAGAAAATTTTTATCAAGTAATTGATTCTTTAATTTTACTTGCTTTTGGAAAACAAATATATGAAATACTTTCATTTTATTTTTATGATAGATACAATCCAGATGGATCAAAAAACTCAATTATAATTCAAGAAACAGATGAAGAAATCGAATTAGATAATGTAGAAGATCTTTGGAATATAATAGTAAGTATAAACCCAGATATATTTGATGAAAAAGGGTAGACCCGCAAAGATAATAACTAAAGAGCAATTATTAAATGCTCAAAAAATGACTAAATCTAATATGAGCGCAGCTCGTTTTTTAGGTATTAGTTATGAGCATTATAAACGTTATGCTAAAAGTTATATTGATGAGGAAACAGGTAAAACTCTATTTGATAAACACCTTAACCCAATGGGTAAAGGTATTAGAAAACATTTAGGTGGTAAAGATCCTGATTTAAAATCATTAATGAATGGAGAATTATTTGTTAAATCTTATAATTTAAATAAGTATAAAGATAGATTAATACAGGAAGGATATATAGAAGAAAAATGTAATAGTTGTGGTTTTAATGAGCAACGTGTAAATGATTATAAAGCACCACTTTTAGTTCATTTTAAAGACAAAAATAAAATGAATTGGAAAATAGAAAATTTAGAATTACTTTGCTATAACTGTTTCTTTTTGTATATTGGAGATGTTTTCAACGAAAAACAAGTAAAACACATTGAAGAAGATGCACCAGTTACAAAAAATGATCAAGTAGACTGGGAGATGGATGAAAATATGTTACAACATTTTAAAGATATAGGTTTAGTAAATAATGATGAAGAAGATGATTTTATTGCACGTATATAATATATTTATCAAAGAAATTACAATTAAAAGGGTTATGTTAATGTTTAATTTAAATTCATGCTTACATGAGAAATTTACTTAGCTTACTGCTTATATTAGTAGTGGGTAGTATGGGCTATGCCCAAGAAACAGATGTGGATGAGAAAGAAATCTTAGTCACAAATCTTGAAGAAGTAACAGTATCTTCAGGTGTAATTGATGTCGCTGTAGAAAGAAAGACACCAATCGCCTTAAGTATAATTACTTCCCAAGAAGTACAACTTAAAGTTGGAAACCTAGAATTTCCAGAAATCATGAACAAAACCCCTGGTGTTTATGCTACAAAACAAGGTGGTGGATATGGTGATAGCCGTATTTCATTACGTGGTTTTGATCAGCGAAACACTTCATTCTTAATTAACGGTCAACCAGTTAATGATATGGAGAATGGATGGGTGTATTGGTCAAACTGGGCTGGATTAACTGATGTTGCATCAGGAATTCAAATTCAAAGAGGATTAGGTGCCTCAAAATTAGCAGTACCATCAGTAGGTGGAACTGTATCAATATTTACAAAAAGTGCTGAAAAAGCAAGAGGTGGATCATTTACTCAATTAATGGGTAATGATGGTTATTCCAAATCTACTATTGCTTATAATACTGGTATAAATGATAATGGATGGGCTACCTCATTCTTATTAACCAAATGGCAAGGTGATGGATACATTTACAACACCAGCGGAGAAGGTTTAACATACTTCGCAGCATTAGGATATTCACCAGATGGTTCAGCACATAGCTTGAACCTTTCTCTTTTAGGTGCTGGACAATGGCATCATCAAAGAGATGTATGGGTTTCAATTAGGGATTATCAAAACTTCGGAGAAGAAGGAATTGATCCAAGATGGAACTCAAATGGTGGAACATTAAATGGAGAAGAATTCTCAATGAGAAGAAACTTCTACAACAAACCATTAGCTACTTTCAACTGGGATTGGGAAATTAATTCTAATATAGAATTAAATACATCCCTATACGCTTCAGCTGGTAGAGGTGGTGGTACAGGCCCAAGAGGTAGAAATTACTACAACTCGGAAACTGATATTTTACCCTACAGAAAAGATCTTACTACTCACTATTTAGAAAATGGTAGAGGTTCAAGAGATGCTGATGGGTTTATTGATTATGACGCATTAGTAAGTTATAACCAAGCAAATACAGATGCTTATACAGGTAACATTTCTAGATTCCAGGGTCTAAAATTAGGATCTAACGGATTTAAAGATGATGGTGTAAATAGAGCTAGTCTTATTAGAAGAGCTTCTATGAACTCACATGACTGGGTAGGTGCTATTTCAAACCTTAACATTACTAAAGGTAAAATGAAATACTCTATTGGAGTTGATTTAAGAAACTATACAGGATATCACTATAGAGCTTTAAATAACTTAATGGGATTAGATGGATATTATTCAACTGGAAATAAGAATTCAGCTGGGCAAGTCATTGAAACTACTATTGAAGCATCTCCATTTAAAGATACTGGTATTAGAGGTCCTAAAATTGACTATTATAATGTAGGTAAAGTAGGATGGCAAGGTTTAAACTCATTAATGGAATATAGTGGTGATAAAATTACTGCCGTATTACAAATGGGTACTTCAAACCAATCATTCCAAAGAATTGATTATTTTGACCAACCAGGTAACTTTGAATCAGAAACTAAAAATGTAACAGGTGGATATATTAAAGGTGGTGCAAACTGGAACTTTAATGATTATTCAAATGCATTTTTTAATGTAGGAATCATTGATAGACAACCAAATTTTGATGGTATATTCCCTAACTATGCTAACGCTGTTAACCCAGATTTACAAAACGAAGAAATTCGTTCAGTAGAATTAGGATATGGATTTAGAAAAGGCGCTTGGAAATTAAACGTTAATTTATACTCAACAACTTGGGGTAATAGATTCGTTACAAGAAGTTTATCTAACCAACAAGGTGTAGATGGATTTGCTCAATTCAAAGACATAGATGTACTACATAATGGTTTAGAGGTAGAAGGTCAATGGAGACCTACTATGGCTACTAAAATTAGAGGTATGCTTTCAATCGGTGATTGGAGATATACTAAAGATTTCGAAGCAGCATTATTTGATGATACTCAAACTCAAATCGGTACAGGTACATTATACTTAAAAGATGCTAAAGTAGGTGATGCAGCACAATTTGTTGCTTACTTAGGTTTAGACCAAAAATTAGGTAAAAGATTAAACTTTGATATTGATTATAGATTTGTAGATGGTTTATATGCTGACTACTCAATCACAGATTCAGAATTTACAACTGCAGGGAACAAAGGTGCCTTAAAACTACCATCTTATGGTTTAGTTGATATGGGTGCTACTTGGTACTTAGGTGATAAATTAAGTTTAAGAGTAAATATGAATAACGTATTTGATACTCTATACATTGCTGAATCAAATAGTAACATCCACACATCAACGGATTCAGTTACTTGGAACGGAATTGATAATAGAAACTCAGTTTGGTTCGGATTTGGTAGAACTTGGAATGCTAGCTTAAAATATAGGTTTTAGTCTAGTAAACACCTCGTAATATAATAATGGGTAGCTTTGCTACCCATTTTTTATTTATTATTAGAATGGAAATATTAGGTATAATAGGGTTTTTATTAGCAGGTTATTCTGTAATTGCAAATGATTCACTTCAAACACTTGGAACTTGGATAAGTTCAAATAAATCAGTTAAATGGTATTATCTATGGATGTACGCTTCTGTAATATTAGCAGGAATTATTTTTTATGGTCATTTTTCTGGTGATATATCATATGGAAGATTAGAAACAATACCATTTGAAACAGTACAATGGTATCATCTTCTGGCGCCATTAGCATTAGTAATTCTTACCCGATTTGGAATACCAGTATCAACCTCATTTTTAGTACTTTCAGTATTTGCTTCATCTTTTATATTAGAAAAAATGCTAATAAAAAGTTTTATGGGGTATGGTGTTGCAGCAATTTTTGCTTATGTAGTATGGTTAGTTGTATCTAAATTCATAAATGAAAAATCAAAACCAAATCCTAAATATGATAAATTATGGAGAGTAGGACAATGGATGGCTACAGGTTGGCTATGGGTTACCTGGCTACAACATGACCATGCTAATATAGCTGTATTTTTACCTAGAGAACACTCATTATTATTTACATCTTTAATCGTTTTATTTTATATTATTGTATTAGGGTGGGTATTTAAAGAAGGAGGTGGTAAAATTCAAAAATTAATTCAAAGTAAATCAAATACTAAATTTGTAAGAAGTGCTACAATAATAGATTTAATATATGCTTTTACATTATATTTCTTTAAAGAATTAAATAATATACCAATGAGTACTACATTTGTATTTATAGGTTTACTTGCTGGTAGAGAATTAGGTATTTATACTTCATTGCTTAAACCTAATAATATTAAAAAAGTATTTCCTATGATAGGTAAAGATTTCCTAAAATTATTATTAGGAATTGGTATATCATTAATGATAGTTTTATTAATACAATCTATAAAGTAATTAAAGATTTATGCAAGAAAATTTGGCTACCCCGGATATCTGTCGTATATTTAGGGCATAAATAAATAAATAATTAATTAAAACACAAAGGTTATGACAAAGTTAAAAAGTTTAGAATTAAAATATGATCAATTAGATCAAGAATTGAAAGCTCTTGAAACAAGACAAAGTAGATTATACCACAGAGGTAATAAACAAAAAGCAGTAATGCTTAAAGATTCATTTAAAATGTTTTCTCACCATTTATTTCAATTAAATTTCTCAGAAACTAGAGTTAGACTTCATCCTAATGATGATAAGTATAAGGATATAGTTGAATATACTTTAGAGACAAATTGGAGAAAAAGTGATGAAGGTGAAAGAATTGAAAAATCTAGAATATATCACAATGGTCAATACCATTATAGTAATGTTGATAAAAGTCAATCAAGTAATTTTGATGATGCAATTGTACAATCTGAAGCAAGATTAGAGTTCTTGAGATTGGCTACTGCAAATGATGGAAATATCAAATTTAGATGGGAAGCAATTGATGCTAAATATTCAAAATATGATATCTCATTTTACGAGCCAATGAGAAAGCTTAGAAGAGAAATAAGTGAAATTTCTTCAGAGATTAGTAAAATTGAACAGGATGCTGAAATGAAAACACTTGAAAATGAGGGTATTTCATTCCAAACAACTGAAAAGAGAGGTTATTTACCATCACTTGATGTTAGATTTGATCATTCAGTTAATAGAATCAAAAACATAAGAGTTGTTGGTAAAACCGAAACTGGAAAATCAGTTGATCTTCAAATTACTAGAGTTGGTGATAGATGGAATGAAGAAGCACAAGCATATGATAAGATTGAGTTGGTTGATGTTTATGCAAAAGTTAGATTAAGTAAAGTAAAAACTTTAGTAAGATCAGCTAGATTAAACGGTTATATAAAAGTATAAGTTATTTATTAGTTAATTATTTTGTTTATAAAAGGGCACGCAAGTGCCCTTTTTTTATTCTGAATTATATTTATGAATGGTACCCTTCAAGTCAAGACAGTTATCATTTGTCTAATTAATCAAATTTTATTATGGATTTTTTAAAAACAATGAACAATTGGGTTAACACCCTAACAACAACTGGTGTTGGATTAGTAGCACTAGGTGTTGTTTTAGAAGTACTTTTTAAAGGTGCAGTTATCCCATTTTGGCCTGACGTATCAGTGGTAGATAATATCATGGGTATTTTAGGTTCCTTAAGCAATGAAGGACTATTAGGATTAGTTGGTGCGTTTGTTCTGTACCATATCCTAAAGAACAAAAACGTATAATTTAGTAATATAAATTTTACAAGTAAGGGCGCGTAAGCGCCCTTTTTTTATATTTATTTACGAAGCGGAAAATATGTGTAAATCAATACTATTTACATTAATGACATTGCCCTGCTTCGTAGTGGGGCAACTTTCTATTAGCATAGAACCTGTTACAAATGATATTGTAATTGGTGATTTAGCTGGTAATAGAGATTTGGCTTTTGGTGTTCAAAACATCTTAGAAGAAGTAGTACAGGATAAAGATTATGATTTAAATCCTAATGCTGAACTAAAATTAAAAGTTAGTTTATTATTCTTTGATATTAAGAAAACCAATTTACAAATAGCTGTTTATTCAAAAAAGACAGATATTTACCAAATCTCAGCTAGAGCTACTTTGTATAAAGGTAAAAAGAAGAAAAAATCAGTAACTGCTACTGGTGAGGCAAGTGAGGTATCTACAGCAACATTATTAATAGATGAAGGCGGACAATTTTCCCAAGCAAATGTTTCAACTGCATTAAAAAAGGTTGTTGAACAATTAATTAATAAACTAAAACTATGATGAAATTCTTAGATATAATATTAAACTTTTTTGAAAAAATAGATGATGATTTAAGAGAAATGTATGGAATTAGTAACAAAAATTTAGGAAAAAGGA
>JAAHTH010000617.1_pt1 | contig 12908 bp, 12 predicted proteins | sample 6116091 | NCBI WGS metagenome assembly JAAHTH01 (sample SAMN13939990, study PRJNA603662) | sponge metagenome | isolation source: marine sponge | host: Mycale hentscheli | place: New Zealand | collected 2006
GTCTCATTGGCACTGAGATCCTCTGGATTGGGTAAGGGCAGTAGGGACACCACCACATCCCCTTCAAGGGCTGTGGGGAGGAATCGTTCGAGGGTTCCTTGTTGCTGTCCTGCAAATTCCCAGCGCACAAGCGCTACACGACCGCTCACCGTTACAGCCAAAAGTCGTGGCGGAGGCTGGATGGGCAGGCTGATGAGAGCTGGAGAGGGTTCATCCCCCATCGGAGCTGGATCGTTGAGATGCAGGCGTCCCAGCAGCTGTGGACTGATGATTTTTACCTGACCATCGTCTTGAATCAGCAACCTGGATTCGCTCGGAAGGGCATCCAGGGCTTGGCGCCTCTGTAGTTCGGCATTGGGCCGTTGACTGGCGGCCCGCTCGGCAAGCAGATGGTCACCACCCTCCACCAGCCGGGTGCGCCTTGGTGTTGCAAAGCGTTTTTTGAGCTGGCGCAGTTCCTGGATCAAGGCATCCAGCAATTGGTCACGATTTTCCAGCAGCAGGGTGAGTCGCTGTCTTTCTTTGCGCAGATCATCCGCCTCCTTGCGAAGGCTTTCCTGTTCCAAGCCTGTGAGCCTGCGCAAGGGCATGGCGAGCACGGCATCAGCCTGCCGTTCGCTCAGATCGAAATGCACCATCAAGCTGGCCCGTGCTTTGGCCGCATCTCGGGCTTCTTGGATCATCGCAATCACTTGTTGCAGTGAGGCGAGGGCAGTGGTCAGGCCCTCCACCACTTCCAGCCGATCTTCCGTTTTACGGAGCGCATGGGTGGTACGCCGAATGATCGTGAGCTCTCTGTAATCCAGGAAGGTTTGGAGAAGCTGCCGGAGCGTCAGTTGCTGCGGTCGGCCATCGACGAGAGCGAGCAGGATCGCGCCAAAGTTGCTTTGCAGTGACGTGCGCCTTTGCAAGTCAGTCAGCACGGTTTCTGGATCGGCATCACGGCGGAGTTCCACCACCACGCGCATCCCTTCCCGGTCGCTTTCATCACGGATATCGGCAATGCCACCAATCTTTCCGTCGTTGACGTGTTCAGCCAGTTTTTCGATCCAGCCGGCCTTGCTGAGTTGGTAGGGGAGCTCGGTCACGACCACAGCGTTCCGCCGATGCTTTCCTTTGCCGGGATGCACTTCCTCGATATGGGCCACGCCGCGCATGGGAATGCTGCCCCGGCCTCTTAAGTAGGTTTCGCGGACGCCGCTTCCAAGAAGCACTTCTCCGCCTGTGGGGAAATCGGGCCCAGGGATCAGCTTTAAGACATCGTCTTCGCTTAGATCGGGGTTTTTAACGAGGGCAATGAGACCGTCCACCACCTCCCCGAGGGTATGGGGAGGAATGCTGGCGGCCATGCCAACAGCGATGCCCGAGCAGCCATTGAGAAGTAAAAACGGAAGCTGGGCAGGGAGAACCGTGGGCTCCTGTTGGGATCCATCAAAGTTGGACGCAAAATCGACGGTGTCGTCGCCGATTTCATCCAGTAACCCCTCGTGGGAGATCCGCGCTAGCCGGGTTTCTGTGTAGCGCATGGCTGCTGGCGGATCGTCATCCACCGAGCCAAAGTTCCCGTGACCATCTAGCAATGGATGACGGCTGGAAAAGGTTTGGACCAAGCGCACAAGGGCGTCATAAACGGCTTGATCCCCATGCGGGTGGTACTTACCAAGCACGTCCCCGACGACACGGGCACATTTGCGATAGGGACGATCGGGGGTGAGCCCCAATTCATGCATCGCAAACAGAATTCTGCGTTGGACGGGTTTCAGTCCATCACGCACATCCGGGAGGGCTCTGCCCACGATCACGCTCATCGCGTATTCGAGGTATGAGCGCTGCATCTCGTGATGCAGGGCGATCGATTGAACGCGCTCCTCGGCCATCCTGCAGGGAAATAAGAGGGCAGTCGAGTGTCAGCCTACAGATCTTCTTCTGCTTGACCAGGGTTTTGGTTAGTTGGCGCTTTTGGGATCTGCATTCGCCTCGGCCCGTTCGACGGCGTTTTGAAGGCTGGGATTGTTGAAAAGTTCAGCCGTCGCTCGGCGTAATTTCAGCCCCCATAGTTGTTTTTTTTGGTGGCCTGGCAAAACGTAATTCGGAGATTCGGCAAGAGCTCTTTGAGCGAGCTTCAAGGATTCCTCATCTCCAGGCCTCACTTTGTTTAATGCGGCAGCCAAGGCCAACATCGGCTCTGGGTTGGCATTGATCTTTAAAACGGAACGCCAGCGTCGAATCGCTTCCTTGGTGTTTCCCATTTCAAACAACACCAGGCTTTGGTTGTTTAAGGCTTCCCAGAAACTGGGTTTAATCGACGTGGCGCGCTCAAAAGCCTTCAGGGCCCGCTTTTGATCGGATTGCATCACCCTGGCGTTGCCAAGATCGAAGTAGGCCGTTGCGTTTTTTGGATCCAGACTGAGACCGCGATCCAACAGGGGGATCGCGTCGTCGGGACGGTTGTCGCGCAGCGCTAAGGATGCTTCTGCGAACCAAAGTCCCGCGTTGGTTGGGTTGAGTGATTTCGCGCGTGCCAGGGATCCAGCTGCGTCGTCGAGTTGTTCGCTCCGCAGTTGCGCTTCAGCCAGGACAGACCAAAGCCGTTCGTCGTTGGGTTGTAAACGCACCGCTAAGGCGGCTAAGCGGGCGGCTTCTTTGGGTTGTCCCAGCCTTAGCAACTGCGCTGCAGTGCGACCGATGCCGATCCCAGCCCCTTCTAATTCTTGGGTGCTGGGCGTGAACACATAGGGGATGAGGGCTTTCGCGGGTTCAGCGCTGCACAGACCGATCGCGCTCATCAGGGCAGCTAACACCCACGCTTTGTTGAACGATTGGCTTGAACGCCGATGGGATCCCATCACCGAATCTCAGATGAAGACACAGTAGGTGGATCTACTGACTTTGCTGAGGCGGCATTGCGGCGCCACATCCAAGGTTTGATGCGCCGAAGTGCGGATCCGCGCAGCTTCTGATCCCAGGTCGCAGGATCCCACTGCTTCACCTGGGCAGCGCTCAGATCCAACACCCAGGGACGCGGCTGCACCTCGGGATCCTGATTCGTTGGGAGCTCCGTTTGGTTAAACGGACAGACGTCCTGGCAGATATCACAGCCAGCCACCCATGGACCCATCCCAGCCTTAATCAAGTCGGGAAGCTGTTCGTCTCGGTTTTCGATGGTGTGATACGCGATGCAGCGCCGTGAATCGACCACGAACGGTTCCCGGATGGCGTCGGTGGGGCACGCGTCCATGCAGGCTCTGCAACGGCCGCAGCGAGGCTCTGCCGGTTGATCCGCCACTAAATCTTCGGTGCTGAGGAGGTGGCCGATCACCATCCAAGACCCTCGTTGTGGATGAATCACGTTGCTGTGTTTGCCAATCCATCCCAAACCAGCCTCTTCTGCCCAGGCCTTATCCAAGAGGGGTTCGGCATCCACGCAAACCCGCCAGCGCGATTCGGGTCTTTCTGATTCAAGCCAGCGACCAATGCGGCGCAGCCTTTGGTTGACGACGCGGTGATAGTCGCGGCCCCATGCATAGCGAGCGATGGCAAGGCTGTTTGGTTGGCGTGATTCGGAGACGTAGTAATTCAGCCCAACGGCCAGCAAGCTCCGAGCTCCATCCAGAAGTGTTCTGGCGTCGAGCCTGCGCGGAGCAGCCATCCAGCCCATTTCCGCTTGAAAACCAGCGTCAAGCCAGCGCTGTAATGCTGCTGTCCGCATCTGCAGCCTTGAACTTCCCGGTAAACATGCGATCCCAACAGGATCGAATCCTTCCAGGCGGGCACGCTCCTTGAGAGCCGCACTGAGTTGGGATTGTCCAGTGGAGGACGTCACGGAAGCGGGCCGTAAAATTAATCACCTTTCATCATCGTGACGTGTCCGCATCCCCATCGGGTTCTCAATCCTTACGACTGTCGTTTGTTCTGAGGTGGTTGGGCATCACTCTGGTTGCGCTGCTGGCATTGCAGATGGCTGTGCTGCTGAGTGCAGCTGATTGGGCTGATGGAGTTTTTAAGCAACTGCTCATTGAGCGCTTGGTTAATCAAGCCCCCATGGGGCTGATCGGCCTCTTGCTCATGCTTCTGGGCTCGCGCCTTGACCAACCGGAGACAGCAAGACCTCCCATTCGTTGGTTCGTTTGTGTGATTTCCGGGCTGTTGGCGATTTTGATGATCGTTGTTGTTCCCGTCTCGATCTCAGGCAATCAGAACCTCTCGGGTGAATCGGATCAAACGCTTGAGCAGCAAAAGGGTCAATTGGAGATGGCTCGTCAGCAATCAGCGAATCCTGAGAACGTGAAAATGCTGGGTAACCAGCTCACTCAGGCAGGACAGTTGCCTGCTGATGCCAGTGAGGAAGACAGGGTCAAAGCTGCTCAGGCTTTCATCGATAAGCAGCTGGCGCAGATGGAACAGCAGATCAAGCAGGGGGAACGTCAGCGCAACCTTGCTGTGAATCAGCGTCGTTTCGGCGGCACCTTGAGCGCGGTGATTCTTGCCGTTGCCTTTGTGCTCTTGGCTCTAGGGGCCGTGATCTAATCGATCTGCTGGTTAGGTTGGTGAGATCACGTCAGCCTTCGGCCACAGGCGTTCCTTGGTGCAGTCCAATACAAGACCTGACCTGCCGCTTAGCGCCAGGCTTCAGCAAGATCTGAAAAACGATTTAATCGCTGGGTTGTTGGTGGTCATTCCACTGGCAACCACGATTTGGTTGGCCACCACGGTCAGTCGTTTTGTTCTGGCTTTTCTTACCTCGATTCCCAAGCAGTTCAACCCGTTCATCACCCTTAATCCTCTTCTCCAGGATTTGATCAACCTGGCGCTGGGATTGACGGTGCCACTCTTCGCGATTCTGCTGATCGGTTTGATGGCGAGGAACATCGTCGGTCGCTGGTTGCTGGAGTTTGGCGAAGAAACCCTGCAACGCATTCCTCTTGCTGGCTCGGTTTACAAAACCTTGAAACAGCTGCTCGCCACGTTTTTGAGAGATAACTCTCAGCGTTTTCGGCGTGTGGTTTTAGTGGAATATCCCCGCGAGGGCCTTTACAGCGTGGGTTTTGTGACCGGCGTGGTGGGTCCTTCCCTCCAAGCTGAGCTCAAGGAGCCCCTTCTCAGTGTGTTCATCCCCACAGCACCAAACCCCACAACGGGCTGGTACACCTTGGTTCCCGAAACATCTGTCAAAGATCTGGACATTTCCGTGGAAGATGCGTTCCGAACGATCATTTCCGCTGGCATTGTGAATCCTGATGAGCGTGAAGCTCCTGTGAATCGAAGTTTCTCCAGCCTGATTTCTCAGCTGAGGGGTTCTGTCTCACCGTCGTCGTCCACCACTGGAGCCTGAACTCGACTCGGCCGTATGTCCATGCAGTCCCGATCCCTGTCCCGTGAACTAGCGCTGCTGGTGCTCGGTCAATGCCCTGAGCGGGTGGATCATCCCCCTGATCTCTCCCTGGACACCTTGCTCCAAAAGGCCCTCGATAGCTTGATGCAGCATTGGACTGAAGTCCTGGATTGTTGTGCTGGAGATCTGGAAAAAGCTCAGCAACACTTGCTCGAAAGTGAACTAAAAGATGGCCCCTCCTCCGATCAGGGTTCGGTTCGTGCGTCGTTGCAGTCGTCCCTTACGGGGGCCGAACAAGTTCTGAATGGTCTTTCAGCCAGTCTTGAGTTGCCCCGTTTGTTGGCTCTATCCAATCAAGACCAGGTGCGTCGCGAGGCCATGCAACGCGTGACGTTTGTGCTGAAAAAACGCAAAGCGATTGATCAGTTGCTCGATGGTGTGATGGAGGGCTGGCGCCTCACCCGGCTACCGCGCATTGATCGCGATATTTTGCGCTTGGCTGTGATTGATCTTTCCGAACTCAATACTCCCGCGGCTGTGGCTTGCAACGAAGCTGTTGAATTAGCCCATCGCTTCAGTGACGAGCAAGGCCGAAAGATGATCAATGGTGTGCTGCGTCGTCTGCAGAACGCCCCCTCACTGGTGTTGTCCTGAAATCATGGTCTACGACTGGTTTAATCGCGGATCCGTTCCTCCTGAAACCCCAGTGGACCCTCCAGTGGATCCAGAGGTTCAACCCGATCAGTCTTCTGCGTCGCAACCAGCAGACGTGCAGGCGGCTGAACCCCAATCGTCTGAGCCGGAAGACGATTCTCTTGAATGGGCCCGCCAGGCCTATGCCCGTTTAAAAGCTCAGAAAGCTGAGGCTGCTGAGGCCGCCAAGACGGCCCAGATCGATTCGACGTCGGAACAGAACGTGGCGGTTCCTCCAGTGATGGAGCCTCCAGCGGTGATGCCAACAGCTGTTGTTGCTCCTCCAGAAGCCGTTCCTTCTGAAGCGGCTCCTTCAGAAGCCTCTCCTAGTAGCGAAATTTCTTCGGTTGAGCCCCAGGAGCCTCCTGTCGAGACGGCCGCGCCGGCACAACAGGCCCCGGTGGTGGAGTCTGCTGTTGTTCCCGCGCCTACTCCGACCGCACCGACGTCTCCTGCCCCAACTCCTACGCCACCTGCCCCGGCGCTGTCTTTCCTTGAACAGGCAGCTGCCCAGCGGGATCAGCGTCAGCAAGAGCTAGAGCAACCCGCTGAGCCTGAACGCGTTCCCGACGTTCCTGCGGCAGCACAAGGACAAGGACAAGCCGCTTCCACAATTGATGAGGATGAACCAAGTCTTGGAGACTTTGACGATGCCTTCACCTGGTCGGCTGAAGTTTTAGCGGCCCAAGGGCGGAGCGCGGAGCAGGTCACCCTCGAGGAGATCGATTGGTTAGGGCGATTGCGCCAAGGCCTGGAGAAAACCCGCCAAGGCTTTGTTACCGGTCTGCTGGAAAACCTGGGCGACGATCCGTTGACCCCAGAGGTGGTTGATGACCTCGAATCCCTTTTGCTGAGGGCTGATGCGGGGGTTCAAGCCACGGATCAGGTTCTGGATGCCCTTCGCCAGCGGATGAACGAACAGGTCGTTGATCCCAGCGAAGGCATTCGCTTTCTGAAGGAACAGCTCCGCGACCTGCTTGATGAGCCGATCAAGGCCAGTGCTGTTGACCTCCTCGCTCCTCAAAGGGATCGCCTGAATGTGTGGCTTTTGGTGGGTGTGAATGGCGTTGGTAAAACCACCACCCTTGGCAAGCTCGCCAATCTTGCTGTTCGCAGTGGGTATTCCGCCTTAATCGCAGCGGCCGATACCTTTCGTGCCGCAGCTGTTCAGCAAGTTCAGGTTTGGGGGGATCGCAGTGATGTGCCAGTTGTGGCCAATCCTTCAGCGAATGCGGATCCTGCAGCGGTGGTGTTTGATGCGATCGGTGCCGCCCGTTCCAAGGGCACTGATTTGGTTCTGGTGGACACGGCCGGGCGTTTGCAGACCAAGCACAACTTGATGGAGGAGCTGGAAAAGATCCGTCGTGTGGTGGATCGTCTTGCCCCCGAAGCTCATGTGGAATCGTTGTTGGTGCTCGATGCCAGTCAGGGCCAGAACGGCTTGAAGCAGGCGATGGCCTTTGCCCGTGCTGCTGGGCTCACAGGTGTGGTGATTACCAAGCTCGATGGCACAGCCAGAGGCGGTGTGGCGCTGGCTGTTGCTTCAGAAGCAAAGTTGCCGATTCGCTTTATTGGCGCTGGTGAGGGGATTCGCGATCTTCGTCCTTTCAATAGTTTTGAATTTGTGGAGGCTCTCTTGGCATCGCGTTGATGCGTTGCACATTGCGGCCTGATCAGGCTGAACTTGCTACGTTGCGCCTTCTGCTGGGTGCGATGGCGTGAGCAGCACACCTTCACCTTCATGGCGACATCCGGCAACGCCTCAACGTGGAATCAACCAATCGTTGACGGCTACAGCCTCGCTACGACAGCTGTTAGAGAGCATGTCGCGGGAGCAGCGTTCCAATCAGGAGCTGCTTGTCTCGCTTGGCTTTGCGTTGCGCAGCTTCAGCAACCTCAACCGTTTTTTGGAGTTGGTGCCGGTGGTCGCTGCCCGGCTTGTCGGGGTTCAGGGTTCCTTGCTGGTTCCGTTTCAGGCTGACGGACGTCTTTGGCGTGAACAGCTGCAGATGCTTCCTGGTCCACGCAGGGAGGGCTTGTTGCGGGCGCTTGCTGCCCATGAGCCTGGCAACGTTGTTGGTTTTGGATCCGACGAAGGTCTTGTGCGGGCGATGGATCGGTTGGTCCAGCGACAGCTTGGTAGTGCGGGACTTTTTGCCACTTCGTTGATCGCTCGTGGTCGGCCGAGGGGACGCCTTTACGTGTTTAACCCGTCGAGTCCCCTTGCTTGGAGTGACGTCTATCGCCGCCATGTGCAATTGGTGGCCGATCTCACCGGGGTCGCGATTGAAAATGATTTGATGCTTCAGGAGGCCCGTCGTCATGAACGGGTTGATCGTCAGCTCAGCATCGGAGCGGATATCCAGGCTCAGCTGTTGCCCGATCACTGCCCTGTGATCGAAGGCGTGGATCTTGCGGCGCGTTGCCGGCCGGCTTTTCAAGTTGGCGGTGATTACTACGATTTCATTCCGACTCGGCCAGAACTGATCGGACGCCGTAGGGAGCGTGGCCGTTGGGCTTTCGTGATGGGGGATGTGATGGGTAAGGGGGTGCCAGCGGGATTATTGATGACCATGCTCCGCGGCATGCTGAGGGCAGAGGTTTTGAGTGGTCTGCCGCCCGATCGCATCCTTTATGACCTCAACCAATTAGCGCTGGAGGACCTGTCTCAGTCCCATCGCTTCGTCACGCTCTTTTATTCCGATTTCGATCCACGCACGAGGCGACTTCGTTACGCCAACGCCGCCCACAACCCACCGTTGATTTGGCGTGCCCAGTCTCGGAAATTGATGCGATTGGATGCCCCCGGGCTCCTGATTGGCCTTCAGCCTGAGGCGGAATATGGCTGTGAATCGCTCGTGCTTGAGCCTGGTGACGTTCTTCTTTATTACACGGACGGAGTCACTGAAGCCCCTGGGATCACAGGTGATCGCTTTGATGAGGCGCGCTTGATGCGCTCACTTGAGCAAGCCTGTCGATCGGGAACTGGATCCCAAGGGATTCTTGATCACTTGTTCAGTCGGCTCGATCGGTTTGTGGGACCCACCCGTCAGTTGGATGACGATGCCTCGATGGTGGTGCTCAAGGTCAAAGAGGAGATCATGCTGCCGTCTGTCCCCCGGTCTTTGGCCTGACAAGCTGATGACAAGCGCAGAGGAGAGTGACATGGCAGGGGGGGTGACGGGTGGAGACTCCGCAACCTGGAGTGACCGGTTTGAGCAGGGCTTGCATCCGGCGATTGAACGTTTTAATGCGTCGATTGGCTTTGATATCACCCTTCTCCAGGAAGATCTGGATGGGTCGATCGCCCATGCCCGCATGCTTGCTCAGTGCGGTGTGATCCAGGAAGAGGAGGCCAATCAACTTGTGGCTGGTCTTGAACAAGTCCGCCAGGAAGCGGCATCAGGACAGTTTCAGCCAGGGCTCGTCGATGAAGATGTGCACTTCGCTGTTGAGCGACGTCTGATTGCTTTGCTTGGCCCGGTTGGCAAGAAATTGCACACCGGTCGGAGTCGTAACGACCAGGTGGGGACCGATTTGCGGCTTTGGCTTAGGCGTCGTTTGGATGAGCTTGAACAGCATTTGCTTGGCTTTCAGCGTGCCTTGCTTGACCAGGCCAACCTTCACAGCAACACCCTGATTCCTGGCTACACACATCTGCAGCGTGCCCAGCCTCTTTGCCTCGCTCACCATCTTCTTGCCTACGTGGAGATGGTGGAGAGGGATCGGCAGCGGATGGCGGACTTGCGCAAACGGCTGAATCTCTCCCCTTTGGGTGCCGCAGCTTTGGCGGGCACTCCGGTACCGATCGATCGCAGGAGCACCGCGTCGGCGCTTGGCTTCGATGGCATCTATGCCAACAGCTTGGATGCGGTCAGTGATCGTGATTTCACGGTGGAATTTTCGGCCGCGGCCTCACTGGTGATGGTGCATCTCAGTCGTCTTGCTGAGGAGGTGATTTTTTGGGCGTCAGAGGAATGTGGCTTTGTACGGCTCACCGATCGCTGTGCAACGGGCAGCAGCTTGATGCCGCAGAAAAAAAACCCTGATGTTCCTGAATTGGTGCGGGGCAAATGCGGGCGGGTGTTCGGCCACTTACAAGGCCTGCTGACGATGATTAAGGGCTTGCCACTGGCCTACAACAAAGATTTTCAGGAGGACAAAGAGGCGCTTTTTGATGTGGTGGCGACCACATCGCAATGCCTTGAGGCGATGACGATTTTGCTTCAGGAAGGCTTGAGTTTCAGGACCGAACGCCTTGAGGCGGCTGTTGCTGCGGACTATTCCAATGCCACGGATGTGGCCGACTATCTCGTGGCGAAGCAGGTTCCTTTTCGAGAGGCCTATCAATTGGTTGGTGCTGTCGTGAAACATTGCCTTCAGGAAGGCGTGCTGCTTCGCGAACTGACGCTGGAGCGTTGGCAGCAGTTTCACCCTGCGATCGAGGCTGATTTGTTTGAGGCGTTAACACCTCGCAATGTGGTGGCAGCTCGAACCAGCGAAGGGGGAACAGGTTTCGACCGCGTCAACGAACAGCTGGCGATTTGGAACAAACGATTTGGGCTTGCGAATTAGGTTGTTTGATTGGTGATCATTCGGCTGAGATCGGACTACGCTTAAGGAGCCAGAGATTCAATGATCTTCTTTAGGTCCATGAATTTTGGCCCTTTGATCCCATTGGCCCCTCTTAACTTCGGTCCATCAGATAAGTGAGCATTTTTGTCGGCAATCTTCCGTTCCGCGCTGAGCAGGAAGACATCATTGAATTGTTTTCCACCTATGGAGAGGTCACGAATTGTGCCCTCCCTCTAGAGCGCGACACCGGTCGCAAACGCGGCTTTGCCTTTGTCGAAATGAGCGACGAAGCGGCCGAAGCATCTGCCATCGAGGCACTTCAAGGTGCTGAATTGATGGGTCGTCCCCTGCGCATCAACAAAGCTGAGCCCCGTGGCAGTGCCCCCCGTCGCGATTTTGGTGGCGGTGGCGGCGGTGGCAACTACGGCGGTGGTGGCGGTGGCAACTACGGCGGTGGTGGCGGTGAGCGTCGCTCTGGTGCGAGTGGCTGGGAAGATCGCAGCTAAGGCAGTGGAGCTCCTCCAGCTGGCGGCAGTGCCTACGACGATGGCCGTACCCGTCGTCGCCGTGGCGGAGCTGACGACAACAGTGGATATGGCGGCGCCGAAGGCTGACCTCGCTGTTAGGCCTGCTCAGTGCCCGGCATCAAGCAGCTGCTGAGCTGCTTCGTGAATGATTTCAATCCCAGCACCAGCTTTTTGAGCTTTGGTGCTGAGGTTGTTTCGCCAATGCCTGGCTCCCGGGACTGCTTCTACAACCTGGACGAGATGCCGGCATAGATCCCAAAGCCTTCCTCCTCGCTGAAGGTGACGTTCGGCATGGGGAATCAGCCCAAGCACGACATCGGAGGCCAACACTTGGCGTGGTGCTGCGCCGTAGATCAGGGTGTCGATGTCGCGCCAGCGCAGTGGGTGGGCATAGGCGGCCCGCCCGACCATCGCCCCATCGCAGTGCTTTAACGCCTTGAGGCAATCCTCAGGGGTGTCGAGGCCACCATTCAATTCAATGGTGAGATCGGGTCTGGATTCCTTTAAAGCAATCACGCGATCATGCGGAAGAGCAGGAATCGTGCGGTTTTGCTTGGGATCTAATCCTTCCAGCCATGCCTTGCGGGCATGCACGGAAAAGCGCAAGGCTCCGGCTTCAGCCACTTGGTCAACAAACTGTCTGAGCAGGTCATCACTGTCGAGATCATCAATACCCACGCGATGTTTCACCGTGACGGGGAGGGATGAGGCCGCCACCATCGCTTCCACACAACGCGCCACGGTCTGCGGTTCTGCCATCAAACAAGCCCCAAAATTCCCGGCTTGCACCCTTGGACTCGGGCAGCCCACATTGAGGTTGATCTCGTCGTACCCCCAATCGGCGGCCATCCGTGTGGCGTCGGCCAGCAAGGCAGGATCGTCGCCCCCCACCTGTAGCGCTAGGGGATGTTCTTCGGCGTCAAAGTCCAGCAGCCGTTCACGGCGCTTGCTGTGGTGGAGAGCTTGCGCCACCACCATTTCGCTGTAAAGCAGGCATTGTTTGCTGATCTGGCGCATCAGCATGCGGAAATGTCGATCCGTGCAATCCAGCATGGGCGCCACACTGAAGCGCCAGGCGGGTTCCCGATCGGGGTTGAGTGGGGAATCCATTCCTCCATGCTGCCTCGCTTCCTGCCCTTGTCGCTTTAGAAAGAAGGCAAAATTTCAACACACTGCAGATGACGACTTCGATCCAGCCTTGGTTGTTGAGCAGACGTTCGATGCTTTTGGCCTCGATCGCCGGGATGGTGGGCGTTTTGAGAGCTCCGGATCAAGTGTTGGCTGCCTCCAAGGCCGGCGAGGCGGCATGGGATCTCAGCGATGGGGAGTGGAAAAAGCGTCTGTCACCTGAGGCTTATCAGGTGTTGCGTCAGGAAGGCACTGAACGCCCCTTCACCAGTCCTTTTAACAACGAAAAACGAGAAGGCACCTACCACTGCGCCGGCTGTGATCTGCCCTTGTTTGCTTCCACCGCCAAGTTTGATAGCGGTACCGGATGGCCGAGTTTTTGGGAGCCCCTTCCGGGTGGTGTGGATACAAAAGTAGATTTCAAATTAATTCTTCCTCGCACTGAATATCACTGCAGCCGCTGCGGTGGGCATCAGGGCCATGTTTTTAATGATGGTCCCCGACCGACGGGCAAGCGCTACTGCAATAACGGAGTCGCCCTGCGTTTCCAGCCCACGGCATGACCTGATCGTGATCGGTGGTGGGCCTGCCGGTTTTATGGCAGCGATCACCGCCGCCGAACGGGGGGTTCGTGATGTTCTGATCTTGGAGGC
>JAAHTH010002758.1_pt1 | contig 12901 bp, 15 predicted proteins | sample 6116091 | NCBI WGS metagenome assembly JAAHTH01 (sample SAMN13939990, study PRJNA603662) | sponge metagenome | isolation source: marine sponge | host: Mycale hentscheli | place: New Zealand | collected 2006
ACCCAAGAATGGTAGTCCCATATAGTAATGGTGATAAAAATAATGAAGATGTTAGGATAGCTTTGTACCCTAACTGTGTTGGCGCTTTTTCTTATTATTATAGACCAGTGTTAGAAGATTTAGGTGGGTTTGACCCAATATTTAAAAATGCTTGGGAGCATGTAGAACACACATACCAAACTATTAAAAAAATGTATCATCCCGCTTTTTGGTATTTTGCTGACATTGATAGAAGTTGGGATTATCTGACAGACATACCTAACTCAATAGAAGAAAGTACTATAGGTCATACAGATACATGGAATGAAAATTTTAGAAAAGGTACGGCTTGGTATAAAAAGAAACATGGGGTAACCCCAACAGAAACACCTCTTGTAACACCAGAACAGGTTCAACAACAATTACAAGCAATATATCAAAATAGAGGATAATGATAGATTTTAAAGATGTAACATTTATAGTACCAATCAGATTCGACTCCGAAGATAGGAGAAATAATTTTAAGACTTCTATGAGTTTTATTTTAAGGAATTTCAACACTAATATAATAGTATTAGATAGTGATAAAGAATCTAATGAAGATTTTGTTAAATCAGTTTCAGATAAAATTAAGTATGTTTTTGAAAAAAATGATGAGAAATTGTTCCATAGAACAAGGTTACTAAATGAAATGACTAGAATGGCAGAAACTGAGATAATAGTTAATTACGATGTAGATGTTATTTTTCCAATAGAACAATACTTAGAAGCTAAAAAATTAATAGAGAATGGTGGTACAATGTGTTTCCCTTATGGTGGTAAATTTTACGATATACCTAAAAAGTTTTTTAACCTAGTTAATGAAGATAAATTAAATGAAATACCTTTAAATGAATGTACATTATTCAACCCCAACTCTGTTGGTGGGGCTTTTTTCTTTAGTAAAGAAAGATACGGTAATATAGGATTGGAGAATGAAAATTTTGTTTCTTGGGGTCATGAAGATTGGGAACGTATAGTTAGGGTCCAAAAAATGGATTACAAAATGGAAAGAACTGAAGGCGTTTTATACCATTTAACACATAGTAGAACATCTAATAGTAATGACAAAAACCCGTTCTACCAGTTTAACGGACAAGAATTTCAAAAAGTAAATTCTATGGGTAAAGAAGACTTGAGTAAATATATTAAGACATGGGGGTGGGGTTAAGGATATCTATATGCATACCGACATGGGAACAATATGGGTTTGGTAGAAAATTCTTAAGAAAATTATTTAATTCTATAGAAGAACAAACTTATAAAGATTATGAAGTCGTTGTTAGTGACCATAGTGTAGATGAGGGTATATCAGATTTAGTAGATGAATATAAAAAAAAATTTAACATAGTATATTACCGAAATGATAAAAAAAGAGGTAATGGACCAGCGAACACAAATAAAACAATTGAGTTAGCTAAAGGCGAAATAATCAAAATAATGTTTCAAGACGACTTCTTTTTTGATAAAGAGTCTTTGGAAAAAATAAAAAATAAGTTTTCTAATAGTGGGTGTAAATGGTTGGTTAATGGGTGTAACCACACAAATGATGGTAAAACATTTAATAGACCAATGGCTCCGTCTTGGAATGATAAAATTTTAGAGGGAGTTAATACAATAAGTTCTCCTTCAGTACTATCTTTTTTAAATGAAAACCCTATATTTTTTGATGAAAATTTAGTAATGTTAATGGACTGTGAGTACTACTATAGTTTATATAAAAAATATGGTTTACCTGAAATATTAGAGGATGTTCTAATAACAAATAGAATACACAGACACCAAATTAGTTCTATGTATAATAAAAGTTTAAATGACGAAATTTTATACGCAAAAAACAAACACAAATAAAAAAAATGGTAACAGCAAATTTATTAGGTGGTTTAGGTAATTATATGTTCCAAATAACAGCTGCCTACTCTTTAGCTTTAGATAATAAAGACGAATTAATTTTTAATATAAATGATTGTTTAAGAGTACACGAACCAATCTCTAGTTACAAAGAAAATATATTAAGAAATGTAAATTTCACCGAAGGACCGACACCAATTAAAAATACTTATACAGAACCATTTTTTCACTACCAAAAAATACCTTATAAAAAAGATATAAAAATAAATGGTTATTATCAGAGTGAAAAATATTTCATAAACAATCGTGAAAAAATTTTAGATTTTTATAGTATAGATAAAGATAGTCTTTACTTAATAGAAAAAAAATATGGTGAAATTTTAAAAAAAGAAACTTGTTCTATACACATTAGAAGAGGTGATTACTTAGGGTTACCAAACCACCACCCAACTTGTAATATGGGTTATTATAATAAAGCTATGAAAATATTCCCTGAAGAAACTACTTATTTAGTTTTTTCAGATGATGTTGAATGGTGTAAAGAAATTTTTACGGGTGATAATTTTATCATTATTGAAGATAATGAGGATTATGTTGATTTATGGTTAATGTCACTTTGTAAAAATAATATAATAGCTAATTCTTCCTTTAGTTGGTGGGGAGCGTGGTTAAATAAAAATAAACATAAAAAAGTTATAGCACCAAAAAAATGGTTTGGCCAAGCTATATCACATAATACAAACGATTTAATATCAGAAACATGGTGGAAAATTTAATACAGGTTAAATCTTTTGGTACGTTAAGACCTGAAACTTTATATACTAAAGATGTTAGTTTATCTTTTGACACGATACAACATGCACCCGAATCAGAAATTAAGGTTTTGGTACAGATAGAACCACCCGAAATAATTAACAGAACTGATTTATTTATAAAACATAAAAATGATTTTGACTTAATATTAACTTGGGATGAAAAAATATTGAGGGAGTGTGAAAATTCTAAAAAATTTATTTTTGGTACTTGTTGGATTGATGAGAAAAATTTTAACCCTAAAAAAGAGAATGAAATATCATTCATAATGTCAGGTAAAAACCAAGCCCCTGGACATAGAATTAGACACGCTTTTTGGAATGTTTATGGTGGGAAAGAAAATATTAATGGTTTTAGATTAAACAAATATAGAACACCACCTAGAATAGAGTCTAAAAATATTTTATTTGATAAAGCTAAATACCATATAACTATTGAAAACACAAAAAGGGTTAATTGGGTTACAGAAAAAATAATAGATTGTTTTGCAACAAAAACAATACCCATATATTATGGTTGTCCGAATATAGGTGAATTTTTTAATGAAAAGGGTATTATATCTTTTAATGATTTAGACGAACTTGATGAAATATTAAATAAAATAACACCTGAGTTTTATGATGAAATTAGTGAAGTTTTAGAAGAAAATTATCAAAAATCAAAACAATATTATGATTTCCATAAAAGAGTTGAAAAAGAAATTAATAATTTAATTAAAAATAAATAAAATGAGTTTATATCAAAAAACATCAAACAAAAGAAAAGTAACACTTTTTTCTTACCCTAGAACTGGTAGTAACTGGTTATCTTATTGTATTGAAAGAATAAGTGGTTTTAATGTGATTGGTTCCGATGCACACATAGGTGATATCTCTGTTGAAAGAAGGTTAGAGTCTGACCCTAAAGCTTTGGTACATAAAACACATGGGGGTAAATTAGTTTGTGATTTATTTATGAATAACACAAACAAAGAAGGTTTATTATTAAACATTCGTAATTATAAAGAATGTATTCTAAGGGACGCACCAAATAAACCAAAATACCCAAAAGTACATCCAATAACTGATATAAGCCCAAAACTAAAGGGGTTAAAAAACCAAGACAATTCACCAGATTATTTAGCTATGTTAGAATTATATGATAAATACGATGGACCTAAAATCCTTATAGACTATGATGATTTAATATTAGAACCAAAAAAAGAATTAAAAAAATTGTTTGTTTGGTTGTCACAATTTGGTGGTAACGGTGATGAAGAATTTTTAAATAAATTTATGGAGGATATTGATTCACATAAAAAAAATTCGATGAGTTTGTATAAAAGAACACATGGTACCACAGCTACAGATGGGGACCCAAAAAAATTAAAGATACAAAAAGAAACTTGGTTAAATAATGAAACGGAAAATGAAATTGACAAGTATGTAGAAAAAATTTCACCGTTATTATATGAAAAATACTTAAAAAGATATAAACTATGAATATACTAGTAACAGGCGGAGCAGGTTTTATCGGTACAAACCTGATTAAAAATTTATTAAAACAAGAACACCAAGTAACATCAATAGATAATTACTCAACTGGGTTAAAAGGTAACCATTTAAAACATAAAAATGTCATCTATATAGAATCTGATATATATGATTATGATTGGAGGAATGAAATATATGATTTAGTTTTTCATATGGCAGCAGTAGCTAGGATACAACCTTCTTTTGAAGTTCCTTTACAATATTTTAACACCAACGCTAACGCAACAATGCAAATAGCCGAACATTGTTCTAAAAATAAAATACCAATTATATATGCTGGTTCCTCATCTCATCATTCAGGTAGATATAAAAACCCATATACATTTAGTAAGGATATAGGTGAAGAGGCTTTAAAACTTTTTTCTGAGTGTTATGACTTAAATTACTCCATAGCTAGGTTCTACAATGTTTATGGACCACACCAATTAACTGAAGGTGGTTATACCACTTTAATCGGTAGATGGATAAACAACATAAAAAAAGGTTTACCTTGTGAAATTTATGGTGATGGAGAACAACGTAGAGATTTTACACACGTAGGTGATATTGTCGATGCTTTAATTAAAATTATGGATAGTAAATCTTTTTCAGGTAAAGTATATGAATTAGGTAGGGGTAAAAATATTTCAGTAAATGAAGTAGCTAAAATATTTGAGATAAACCCTATATACAAAGATGGTAAACCTGGTGAAGCTAGACATACTTTATGTGAATCTTCTTTAGCTAAAGAAGATTTAAAATGGAATCCTCAAAGAGACTTATCTAATTATATAAATGATTTTAAAAACCAAACAGTTTTAAAATGAAAATAGCTATAATAACTTCATTATTTGGTTTACACACAAAATTAAGAGACCCCTCAAAAAAATTTGATGGTGTTGATTATATAGCTTTTGTCGATAAAAAACATGAAGGGTGTGACGTGTGGGAACAGAGGGTTGCTTTAGATTTTACTTTAGATGATAGGTTTAACGGTAGAAGGAATGCTAAGATATATAAAGTAATGCCACAGATGTTTTTACCTGATTATGATTATTGGTTTTGGGTTGACTCTACCCACAGTGTTATGATACACCCAAAAGAAATTATAGAAAAATATTTAGGTGATTCAGAAATAGGTTTATGGAAACATACTGACAGAGATTGTGCCTATAGTGAAGCTAATATAATTAAAAATTTAAATTATGACCATATAGATTTAGTAGATAGACAAATAGAATATTATAAATCTGTTGGTTATCCTGTAAATAATGGTTTATACGAATTACCTGTTAGTATTAGAAAAAATACTGATAAAATTAAAATATTAAATATGAGGTGGTGGGAACAAATTTGTAGATACTCCTCAAGAGACCAAATAAGTATGCCATTTGTACTATGGAAAACAGGGATACAACCAAAACTATTACCAGGTTACGCTAATGGAGGTTTAAACGCTAACCCAATAATGCCACAAGTAAGATATAAAGGACAATAATATGTGTAGTTTTATTTTCACAAATAAGGATGTAAATGATTTAGATGGTATAAATTTCTATACAAAATTTAGAGGACCTGATAATACTAATCAAGCTAAAATTAAAAGTTATAACTTTATTCATAACCTATTAAGTATTACGGGAGAATTTACTAATCAACCATTCGTTGATAATGAGGTGGTGTGTTTATATAATGGTGAAATATACAACCATTTAGAGTTAGGTGACTATAAATCTGATGGTGAATGTTTAATACCATTATATCGTAAGTATGGATATGATTTTATCAAAAAATTAGATGGTGAGTTTGCTATAACATTAGTAGATTTTGAAAAAAACATAGTTATTATGTCTACCGACATATTCAAAACTAAACCAATGTTTTATACAATAACTGATGGTATTGGTTCATCTTCTTATAGTGACCCACTAATTAAGTTAGGTCATAAAAATGTTAACAAAATGGAACCCAACACAACTCTAATAATCGATTTAGAGACTAAAGAAGTATTAGAAAAAAGAAAAGTTCATGAATTTGATTTAACACAACATAAAGATAACTGTGATGATTGGATTGTTGCTTTTGAAAAATCTATTGAAAAAAGAACAAAAAATATTAGAGAACAAATTTTTATTGGTTTAAGTGGTGGGTATGATAGTGGAGCTATTTGTTGTGAACTATTAAATCAAAAAATACCTTTTAAATCTTACACAGTAATAGGTACAGAAAATAATAATATATTGAATCAAAGATTCAGTTTATTAAACGGTAATGAACAACAATCATTAAATAAAAATAATAATGAAGTGGTTTTAGCACAAAACTATATAACAAAAAATACCGAACCTTTTAAATATGTCACATATTCAAATTCCAGTGATTATAATGAATATTGGTTATCATTAGTAAATGATAACGGTGCTAAACATTTATCACATGTTTGTAATTATGCGAAAAAAGATGGTAAAAAAATATTACTATCAGGACAGGGTGCTGATGAAATTTTTTCTGATTATGGTTTTGGTGGTGTTAAGAAATATAATCATAGTAACTTTGGTGGTTTGTTTCCTGAAGACTTATCTACAATATATCCTTGGCCTAGTTTTTACAATAGTTCCATGGAATCTTATTTAGCTAAAGAAGAATATGTAGCAGGTTCTTATGGTATAGAATCTAGGTATCCTTTTTTAGATAAAGAAGTGATACAAGAGTTTTTATGGTTAAAAAATGATATTAAGAATTCACATTATAAATCAGTTCTTTATTATTACCTTAAGAAACATAACTATCCATTTACGGAGAACGAAAAAGTAGGATTTTAATATGAGAGAAATTTTTAAATTAATAACACAATATATTAGTATAAAAGGTATCATACAAGCCGGAGCTAATGTAGGTCAAGAGTGTAATTTATTCAAAGCCTACACACAAAATATTGTTTGTTTTGAACCAGTACCTAACGTATATAATATATTAAAAAGAGACCACCCAACTGTTGAGTCACACAATTTAGCTTTAGGTGATAAAAATGAAAAATTAAAAATGTATGTCGCCTCTAATAATGGTGAATCATCTTCATTTCTAAAACCATTAAATCATTTAAAATATTATAACATAACATTCAACGAAGAAATAGAATCAGAAATTGTTAGATTCGATTCTTTGGATTATAATATGGATAATTATAATGTTATTGTAAGTGACACACAAGGTTATGAAGTTAAAGTGTTATCAGGTTTTGGCGATAGATTAAAATTTATAGATTCTGTTATAATAGAATTCATAAATAGTGAGTTATATGAAGGTGATGCTAGTTTAGAAGACATAACGAAATTTTTAACTGATTTTAATTTCGAATTAATACATACCACACCAGTTAATAATGGTGCAGGTGTGGCTGTTTATATTAAAAAATAATGAGAAAAAAAAGTGTAGATATTTGTATAACAACTTACAATAGGAATCCTAGATTAATACAAACATTAGATATACTAGGTAGACAAACTAATATGGATTTTAATCTCATAATAAATGATGATGGTGGTAAAAATCTAATAAACCCTAATGAATACCCTATTGTGACAAAATATATTTGGAATAAAGATGATGGTTACCATAGAGTAGGTAGATTTAATGAGTCTGTGTCTCTGTGTGTATCTGATAATATTATATTAATGGATGATGATTGTATACCAAACGGAGTTAATTTTACTCAATCCCATTTAAATATTTTAGAAAACTCTGATGTTTGTAGGGGTGTTGTTAGATTTCCTGATGGTTCTAGGGCTAGTGCTTGGTTTAGTACGGCTAATTTAGGTATTAAAAAACACGTTATAAATGATATAGGTTTATTTGATACTAAGTTTGATGGTTATTATGGACATGAAGACCAAGACTTAGGTAATAGACTTAAAGAAACTAAATATAAAGTCACTATGGGTGATGATAACACCATAACAAACCATGGTGTTGAAATTTATGCTAACGGTGATAGGTCGGATAATATTATAGGACATAACACTAAATACTTTATTGAAAAATGGGGTTACGACCCAAGATAAATAAAAATTTTGAGTAATACGATAATACCATATTGTACCGCGGGTATTGGTAATAGATTAAGAACTATAGCCTCATGTGGTGTGATTGCAGAAGAAACTGGTAGAAAATTACGTGTGTATTGGGATAATAAACAAATGAATGGTTGTTTAGCACCATTAAACGAACTTTTTAAAAACGATATCGATGTTATAACATTAGAAGAACTATCAGAATTAGAAGATTGTCATATGACAGTTGAAAAATATGATGCTGATAGAGAAGAATGGGAGTTTGGTGTACCTGTATTAAAAAATCTAACTAACAAGTTTGGGGCTAAGGGTAAAAACACTTATAACCACTCTATTACAAATAAAAATATCATAGTTTTTAATATAAGTTTTCTTAATAATGTAGATTTAAACAAATCTTATAAATTTATACAAAATTTAAAACCTACCGATGATTTACAAAAAGAGATTGATTCTGTAGTGGGAGAATTGTCATTAAGTAAGGATATAATAGGTATACATGCACGTGGTTCTGATTTTAATGTACCCGTACAACATTATATAACACAGATAGAACAAAATTTGAACGTTAACCCTAACCAAATGTTCTATCTATCAACAGAAGATAAAAATTACGAAAATATCATTAAAGATAGGTTTAAAAATAACGTTTTAGTTAGGGATAAAAAACATTACATAAATAGATTTTCAAATACTTTTGGATGGAGTCACAAAACTTTTAAAAGAGATATTGACCACGCTAAAGAGGCTATAGTAGATATGTTTATATTAAGTAAAACAAATATCAAAATATACCACCAAGGAAGTACCTACACCGAAATCTGTAGAATTATTTCAAATAAAAATGAATAAAAATGAATAAATTACATTTAGGGTGTGGAACTAAAATATTAAAAGGTTTCACTAATGTTGATGTTAGAAAATTAGAAGGTGTTGATTTAGTAGATGATGTTTCTAAATTAAATAACGTAAAAAATAATAGTATCAAATTAATATATGCTTGTCATGTTTTAGAACACTTTGGTAGATTTGAGTACATGAATGTGTTAAAAAGATGGTTTGAGGTGTTAGAAAAAGGTGGTACACTTAGAATATCGGTACCAGACTTTGAACAAGTAGTAGATTATTATAATAAAAATAAAGACCTTAGTAAATTAATGGGTTTTTTATATGGTGGACAAACCTACGACCAAAACTATCATTATTGTACATGGGACTTTAATTCATTAAAAAAAGACTTAGAATCATTAGGTTTCAGTGAAGTGAGGAGATATGATTGGAGAGAAACTGAGCACAGTGATATGGATGATTTTTCACAGGCTTATATCCCTCACATGGATAAAGATAACGGCCAATTAATGAGTCTAAATGTAGAGTGTACAAAATAAAACCTTTAAAAAATTTCTATTTACAACTATATGGATTTTATTATATTTTATAAAAAATAAGATATGGGTAAAACGAAAATAATAGTAACAGGTGGTAACGGATTATTAGGTTCACCTATTGTAAAAGATTTAAAAGCAAACACATTTTCTAGTTCAGAATGTGACTTAAGAAAAGATAACTTTAAAGACTATATAGAAAAAAATTTTGAGGCACCCGATACTATAATACACTGTGCAGCTAGAGTGGGTGGGGTAGGTGCTAATCTAAACCATAATTTAGAGTTCTTCAAAGATAATATCAATATTGATAATAACGTTTTATCCTCTTGTTTAGAAATGGGAATAGAAAATGTAATAACCATACTATCAACGTGCATATTTCCAGATAAAGTAGAATACCCACTAACAGCCGAAAAACTAGACCTAGGCCCACCACACCATTCTAATCATGGTTACGCTTACGCTAAAAGACTTTTAGGGTACCAAACAAAAATGTATAGAAATGTTATTAAAAAGAATTGGATTTCTATTGTTCCCACAAATTTATATGGACCAAAAGATAATTTTGATTTAGCTGACTCTCATTTAGTACCAGCATTAATCAGAAAAGCTTACGAATGTTCATTAGATGGTAGTGATTTTTATGTGTGGGGTGATGGTAGTCCTATGAGACAATTTGTTTATTCAGAGGATATGTCAAAAATAATACAGTGGGCTATTGAAAATTGGAAAAGTGATAAACCTTTAATGGCTATAAACGAAAAAGAATACTCAATCAAAGAAGTTGTTAATATTATAAGTAAAAGGTTTAATATATCGGAAAATAGAATTAAATATGATAAAACAAAACCCTTAGGCCAATTAAGAAAACCAGCTAAAAGTGATATAGAGTGGTTTGATTTTACACCGTTAGAAGAAGGTATTAATAAAACTATAGATTGGTTTATAGAAAATTATAATACGAGTAATATTAGATTATGATAAAATTAGTGAGTGATACAATAGATAAAGCAGATATTAAAGCTTTAACAGAGTGGCTTAACCAAGATGAAATACCTAGATTAACAAAGGGTGAGATAACTTGGGAATTAGAAAAAAAATGGGCAAAAAAAATGGGAACTAAATATTCAGTTTTTGTCAATTCAGGTTCTTCTTCTATATTACTTACATTAGCAACTCTTAAAGAAACAAATAGATTAAAAAATCTAAAAATAGTAGTACCTTCTTTAAGTTGGGCTACAGACGTAAGTTCTCCAATGCTTTTAGGTTATGATACTTTTATGTGTGACTGTAACCTAAAAGATTTATCTTGTGACTTAAAAAAATTAGAAGATTTATTTATAAAAGAAAATCCATCTGTTTTTATTTTAGTTTCCCCTTTAGGTTTGGTACCTAAAATGAAAGAGATTGTAGAGTTATGTGATAAGTATGGAGTTATATTGTTGGAAGATGTTTGTGAAAGTATGGGTTCTAAATATCAAGGTCAATACTTAGGTTCTTTTGGTTTTGCTTCTTTTTATTCAATGTATTTTGGACATCATTTATCAACTATTGAAGGTGGACTTATTAACACTAATGATGAAGGGTTTTATCATCAATTGTTAATGATGAGAAGTCATGGTTGGGATAGGGACTTACCCCCAAACATACAAAAAGACATGAGAGAGTCTTATGGGTGTTCAGATTTCGAAGGTTTATATAATTTTTATTTACCAGGTATGAATGTTCGTTCTACTGATTTACAAGCATTTATTGGTTTAAGAGCCATAGATAAATTAGATGGGTACTCATCAAAAAGAAGAGAAAATTTTAAATACTATATCGACAAGTTAAAGGTTAATCAGTTACAATTAGAAGAAAAACCAAACGATTATGTTTCTAGTTTTGCTATACCTATTGTACATGAAATGAGAGAGGATATAGTTAAAGCTTTAATGGATGAAAACATTGAAGTTAGACCTTTAATAGCAGGTAACATGGCTAGTAAACCAATGTGGTATGAGAGACAAAGAAAGTTGGGTAGGGTTGATGGGAATTTAGAAAATTGTGAATTATTAGATAAAAAAGGTTTTTATGTACCAAACCACCAAGACTTATCAAAAAAAGATATAGATAAAATAGTAAATATAATTAATGAATATGAGTAAAAAAGCTTTAATAACAGGGATTAATGGACAAGATGGTTCGTATTTAGCCGAACTACTTTTAGATAAAGGATATGAAGTTTGGGGTATAGTAAAAAGAAATTCTGTATCAGAAACACAATCGGTTAGAATTGACCATATTTTTGATAAACTAAAATTAGAATATGCAGATTTAACAGATATGGCATCTTTAGTTAGGGTCCTCCAAAAGGTACAACCTGATGAGATATATAATTTAGCTGCACAATCACACGTAAGAGTCAGTTTTGACCAACCGATTTATACTGCTAACGCAACAGGATTAGGCACCCTAAATATGTTAGAAGCGGTTAGAATGGTGTCACCTAATTCTAAAATATATCAGGCGTCATCTTCTGAAATGTTTGGTAATAATATAGATAAAGACGGATATCAAAGAGAAACAACACCAATGAACCCTGTATCACCTTATGGTTGTGCCAAAGTATTTTCATATAACATAACAAGAAATTATAGAAATTCTTATGATATGAAAATATGGAATGGAATATTATTCAATCATGAATCACCAAGACGTGGAACTAATTTTGTTACCAATAAAGTTGTTAAGGCGGCAGTTAAAATTAAATTAGGGTTACAGGATAATTTACATTTAGGTAACTTAGACGCAACTAGAGATTGGGGACACGCTAAAGACTATGTTGAAGCTATGTGGTTAATGTTACAAACTGATAACCCTGATGACTATGTTTGTTCCACTGGTGTTTCCCATTCAGTTAAAGAACTTTGTGAGTATGTATTCAATAAGTTAGATTTAAACTATCAAAAATATGTTGTCATTTCAGGTAAACATATGAGACCAGAAGAATTAACCGATTTAAAAGGTGATTCCACTAAACTAAGAGAAGATTTAGGGTGGGAACCAAAATACACATTTGAGTCAATGTTGGATGAAATGATTTCTTATTGGTTGGATTACTACAAAGAATCTGAAGTTACTATGGGAATCCCAAACGAAGTTATGAACACCATGTTAAAACCAAGAACTTAATATACACATTTTGATTAAATCTAATATATTTTATTTATGAGTCAAAAAAGAAGAAAAAATAAACAATTATCAGAAG
>JAAHTH010002763.1_pt1 | contig 12888 bp, 21 predicted proteins | sample 6116091 | NCBI WGS metagenome assembly JAAHTH01 (sample SAMN13939990, study PRJNA603662) | sponge metagenome | isolation source: marine sponge | host: Mycale hentscheli | place: New Zealand | collected 2006
TACGTGGTCCTCGTCTACTCCCGCCGAAGCATCATACTCTTTAATCTTAATCATATCGCCTACGCTATATTTAGCTATATCGGCGTCTTCAATCTCTATCCTAGAGCTAGTATGGCCTACACTAGATACCGAAGCCGTACCGCTTCTTTTAGCCCCCATTAAGGCAAGTAATAAGGCGTCATACTCAGGCGCCGCGCCTTCGCTATCGCCCGCTCTAAATTCTACAGGGATAGAGCCACTCATAGATTTTTGCCCTACTCTACTTTTTACAGTCTCTACGGTAGAAGTTCTATTATTACGCTCGATTAAATCTTTACTCGGCGAAAATTCTAGCCCATCGCTAAGGACCTCTAAAAATGAAGCTCCCGCTTGCTCGGCTTGATATTGCCCTTCCGTAGCTTCTATTTCTACGGCTACGCTTCCGCGGTCCGCTACTAATCCTATTGCCATTTTCTACCTTCCTTTTTATGATTAACAAATTTTAAAATAATATCTAATAATGATAGAAGCGGTTAAAACGCTTACGGCATTATCGTCTATAAACTCGGGCGCTTCAATAGTAGCCCCTGATATTAATAATATTTTATTTTCGGGCGATGGTAAAGTAAAAGGCTTTTTATTAAAAGTTCCAATTAATTTTTGCATATCCGTATATAAGCTATCTAATTTACTTCGCTGCTTACTATCGTCATCCTGATTAGCATAGCTATCTAGTAGGATAATATTAAAAGTATGGTCCATAGTAGTAAAGCCTAATTGCCTACCCTCTACAAAAAGCGCCGTAGAAGGTATAAAGCCGTAGCGCTTTTCTTTACCTCTACACTCATTAGCTTCTAACGCATAGCTATAATCTATTTGAGCGTAATTAGGTAGCTCGCTCGCTATCTTAGCTAGCCCTTGCTCTATAATTTCTTGTACGATATTACCCATATTTTACCTTTAGCAAGTTACTATAGTCCTTACGGCTCCCGTACCTTGGCTTTTATCTGAGCCGTCTACTGCTTTTACCCCGTCATCGTCTAAATCTAGGGCAAGGTAAAAGGTCTCTATAGTTTTTTCATATAATCGGTACATTTCAGCGGCTTTTATTTGCCATTTATCGCCTTCTTCATCGCTAAGCTCATACCAAAAAATAAAATATAAAGCTAAGTATGTAGAAGGTACTCGTAATTGTAGAGGCTCTAAAAAATCAAATTTTGTAATATCTTTAAAACATATCTCAGGGGTAAGGCTACCGTTATCGGTCTCGATAACTTTTACGTTACCTCTATTTCTAATTTCTTGTATAATATGGTCTCTAGCTGCGATATGCTTACTAATCCATGACCCATCAAACGCAAATTTACTTACTATATTACTTCTAATTTTTTCTAAGTCTAAATCGCTAGAAAATAAAATATCTAATAACTTACCCGTTACGGCTCCCGTATCTATGGAAGGCGTAAGTCTAATGTAAAATTTATCTTTACCGTCTACTACAGTACTCGCCATATTTTCGGGCTTCTCGAAGTAGATAAATCCGCTTTTAGAAAAGCCTTGAGACTCGTCATAAATATTTAAGCTAACCCATGAGCTACCGTTATAGTACTCGGCGCTTAGCTCAGTATCGGCAATACTTACCGTTTCAAGCTGTAAATAAAAGCTATCAAACGGCTTATAAAGTCCTATATAAAGAGTAGCCGCCGCCGTTAATTCTAACGAGGTAGCGGGCGTATCATACTCTTTTAATTGCAGTGATTTATCTAGGACTTCTACACCGTCATCTAACAAAATGGTATAAAAATTATTACTCATTTATTACCGCCTTACATTTTTCTATTAAAACTTCTTTAGGTAAATAATCGAAGCTACTCATGCTCCAAAATAAATGCCCTAACAAAATGCCGAAGCATAAAGTTACTAAAGGGTACTTTTTGGAGCCGTTAATAACATATGCGCTTATAGACTCTCTTTTACCTTCTCTAATGATTATATAAACATCAAATAAGATAAGTAAAATAGCTGCGCTTAACATTACTAGGCTAGTAGTAGTCATTATTTTACCTCGTGAAAAATTACGTTATATCCTACCGTTATCTCTTCGGTAGAATCGTTATGATATACAATCTCTACTTGCATATCTTTTACTAAGTCCGCGTCATAATCTGATTTATCACTATATAAAAGCTCAGATACAATTACGCCAAACCCAAATTGATTAAGCATATAATTAGGTACGCCCGTTAGTAAGCCCGTAGGCGTATCGAGTACCCTTAAATCTATTCTATCTAGCGGATTAGCCGCTATAACTTCTAGTTTGTTAATTTTACAAGCGCCATAGGGTACTAATATTTTTTTACTTTTAGATTGTCCCGCCGCTATAGTATCTTTATACCCATGCTTACGCCTAAATAGTTTTTTACCGTCCTGTAATGTTTTAGTAGCAAATGGCTCGCGCTGATAATATGACCCTAGTTTTTTGTTAGCATTAAGCAAGTAACTAGCTTCGTAATCTTCTTTATCACCTATATCTAAATCATGTATATAATTTATAATACCGTCTATTGCTAAAAGTATATAACTATCGCCTTTAATATATGAAAAATGAGGCAAGCCCTTTGTATTTATGTTACTTTTCCAGTCTAAATAATTTTTTAATTTTATATCCATTAGAGATTATCCTTAGTTAAAAATACCGAGTAGCCTTTAGCATCTTTATCATTATTACCCGTAGCATGAGCCGATACTTTAATACTCTCTTTATATTGGATAGGAAAATTAAAAGCAATCTCTACAGTTTTTTCGCTACTGTTATAATAAATAGACGTAGAGGGGCTTAGCTCATGCTTACCTAAGTTACCTAGAAAATCGTTAAGCTCTTCAATATCTACGTTACTAACCTCGAAGCCGTCTATTTCAAACTTAAATTGCACCTCGTCCGAGTTAAATTTAAAGCTTGCTCCATGAAAATCGCCGTAGCCTACGTACTCATAAAGAGTAATAAATGTAGAGCTATTTTTAGGTAGCTCTACATTAGTAGCTAAAAAATCATGACGTATTGTATTTGAAATTATAGGCGCTCTACTCATTAGTCTATTGCTCCCCTTACTAAACACTCTAAGTAAGAAATACCATTTAAATTATCTTGTATAACTATTTCTATATAATCAGGGCTAACATAATCGGTTTGTTTCCTAATGTAAAAAGGCGCTGCGGGTATAAAGGTAGCTGTAAAAGCATCTTCCCCAGATGCAAAATCTACTACAAAGTCTATAGGCGATACCGCAAATTTATTTCTAAAATCTTCGGTAGTTTGAATAGGTAAAAAAGTAAAAGTCTCGTCTTCCGATTTAACGCTAACTTGTATACCGTTAGTTAATGGAGAGTTATTACCTAAAAATTTACCGAATTTTATACCACTATCCCTACCATAAAAAACAATAGAAGATATAATACGATCTTCATTAATTAATGGAAGCCTAAAGGCAGTACCGCCGCCGCCACTAATACCCATATCAGGGCTACCGCCATTTAAAGCGTTTTCAGTAAATAAACGCCCTAAAGGTACGGGCGTAGTCTGAGCATCTACTAAAAGCCTTTTAGTACCATCGTCTTTTTCTACTACGTCCGCTTTATGTAGCTCATTTCCCCCCGTTATTTGAGAAGGAATAGCTACGTTAATATCGTCTACTAAATCACCCATTAATTACCTTATTATTTTTCTACGCCGATAATTGTAGAATATAGGGATTGATCGTCATTATCTAAATTAGATTTAATAACTCTAACTCTAACGCCCGTAGGTACGCTAATACTTCTTTTTAAATCCGCTTCTTGCGAAGGGCTAGCAGTAGAAGAAAAAAGTACCGCTTTAGTATCCCATGAGTCCGAAGCTACGCCGTCCTCTACTTGTAGCTCAGCTTTAAAACGTCCTGAGCCACTAGCTAAAAGCTTTTCTAGTAAAAGAGTTTTACCTACGCTTACGGTGTAATCATGATTTTCGCTAGTAACGGTATTACCTACTCTTTTAGCAACGTCTACGGCCTCATCATAATTATGTATCTCATCGCCTTCGGACTCTTCAATACTTACGGGTAGAGGGTTATTTTCCGTATATGCTGTATTGTCCTCATCAAATAATCTTACGGGTTGACCGCTTCTAAAATCGCTCATTACTTACCTTCCTTTTTGTTTTTTAATCTATCTTTAGTTTTTTCTAAATCTACTTTAATACGTTCTACCTCTTCCATTTTCTTTAGAAGCCGTAGCTCATACTCTAGTACGCTATACTTTAGCTTACTAATTTCTACTTCTTTTTCTTTTTCTCTTAACTCGTTACTCATCTTTAATTTTACCTTCTATTGTAGCTTCAAAATCGCCGCTATGGAGTAAATCATTATAGTGTATAACTTCTACTTCTATTTTATCGCCCGCGATTAGCTTATAACTATTATATCTAATATTTTCGGATAGGCTACCGCCGTAATAGGTCCGCATGATTTTATTTATATTATCGTTAATTTTAACCGTATATTTTGCTATGTTACTTCCGCTTAGGGCTATATTATCAAGGTTGAATATTTTATTAGGGGGTATGATATACTCAATTATTTGAGTTAAATCATTATTAGGTACTGCGGTAATGGCTTCAAAAATAAAAGTATCTTGCTCGCTAAGGTCATCTACTAGGGCCACGTATAGAGGCTCGCCGCTATCGCTATTACCTACTCTAGTTATTATCTTATCGCCTACCCTATATTTAGTAGCTTTATTAAGCATATCTAAATCAAGGCATTTTAAAATACTTGATATATCGGGGTTATCTATCATTAGTTACCCTTTTTAATAATTGCTTTTTTTCTCGTTTTTTTCTTATTTACCTTTTTTACGGGCTTATCGGCTACTTCTTGCTCAGGCTTTTTATAACCTATTTTAGTCCTATCGTACATAAACCATACGTATATAAAGGACCCTTTAGGGTAAATAGTAATTACGTTAATCGTTTTACCGCCCGCTAAAGATAGCCTAGCTAAATCTTTTTCGGCTTGTAACTCATTTTCATATCTTCTAAAAATCGGTTGTATATTACTTAAATCCAAAATCTACCCCTTAACAAAAAGGGCGGGCTATAATAACCCGCCCCTATATTTAAGCTTTAAAAAATTAACTTAAAATTAAGCGTTAAGGCTTGATGCCGTTTGAGCTAATACTAAAGCCTTTTCTTCTACGATACCGTACTCAAATACTCCATGGAAGCCTACGTTAACGAATCTTCCTAATTTATCAAAAGGACCCGTAAGCTTAACCATTACTTCTTGGCTCATAGCCTTACCGATTGCATTATAACCCATAAAGTAAGAGTTATATACTTGAACGCCCGCGCCGTTATCAGGTGTAATCGTAGATAAATTGTCTCTAACTACGCGAAATCCCTTGTACATCCCTACCTCATTCTTAAGAATCTCCGAAGGTATTGCATATTTATGTACATCTTGCCAAGTACCTACTGAAGTACCTTCTCTAAGGTCATGGATAACGTCATCATGAGCGATCATAACAAAATCTCCATTTACTACGCCGATACTATTTTCTCTAGCTAGTAAGTTATAAGCTTTACCCATAATAGATGGCGCCATAACTCCCGCTGCTGTAATAGTAGCTAAAGAAGTACCATCTCCATAAACTACTTGAGAAGCCGAGTCCATAGCAATTAGAGCAAGTCTATTTTGCGTACGTCCCGCATTGATACCTACTAATCTAGCCGCAGCTAAATCCGCTTTACCGCCCGTTTGTAGGTTAGCAAGCTTAGTAGTAGTAACTACGTTACCATATTCTTTAGGAGTAAATAAAATCTCAGTATCGCTAAGAGCTTCAGAGTCTACATCCTCTTTTTCGCTTAATGGAGTAATAGCTAAAGATAAATGATCGTACTTAGGGATAGAAATAGATTTAGCTCCAATATCTTTTCTCCATGATACGAATTGGTCCGCTACCCCTTGCTCAGCTTGAGCTAGTAAAAATTGAGCCTCAAACTCTTCAATGATAGAATCATCTACTTGAGCCGTACCCGTCATAACTTGCGTAAAATCAGCCATAATAAAACCTTCCTTTTTAGTTTTTTGTTATTATTTTCTTAATTTAATTTTCCGTATTTTGCTCTCACCTTGTCAAATTCTTTTTGATTACTAGCGGCTCTAAGCTCCCTACGGTATTGCTCTTCTTTAGTCTCGCCTTTACCATTTTCTTTATTAGGTAAATGGTCCTCATTAGAGCTTATCTTCTTTTTCTCGAATAGATGAGGCTTTAACTCTCTTACCTTCGTAACAAAATCTTCCGCGCCGTCAATTAATAAATTATCTCTATCAATCTTTAACGCTTCTTTAGCTTCTACTACTCTTAAAATATCGTCTATATCATGAGCATCTTTAGCGAATTTAGAGACTTCCGTACGCAGCTTTTCTTTTAAGGTTTTACCCGTAAGGCCTTCGTACTTATCTAGTAGAGCTTCCTTCTCTTCGCGCTCCCTTTTGATAAGCTCATGAAGATTATTTTCCTCTTCTAGCTTTTTCTTTTCGGCATCGCTTAGTTTAGTCTCTACTTCTTGAGCTCTTTTCTTGTATTTAGCATTTTCCTCTTCTACGCGCTTTTTAGAGGTAGCTAAATTTTCTTTTTCCGCTTTTAGGTCCTCAAGCTCTTTAATTAGCTCTTCGGTTGTTTTTTCACTCATGATTTTTACCCCCCTAACCTACGTTAGCCTCGGTAGAAGTAACCTACGTTGACTTCTAGTTAATATTATTTACTAAAAATATTCTATTGTCTATTAATTCGATTGACTACAATATCTATGGCTTTTTTTACGCCTTTTTCGATGACTTGCGTTATCCCTTCGTTAAAGCGCTCGTTAGGCTCAGTAGGAAGCATACGCCTAATAACTTTTTTCTTAGAAGCCCCTAGACTATTATGTACTAGAGCTAAAAAGTCCTCAAAGGCCACTATAATTAAGCGCCCCGTAGTAGATACCTTTAGGCTTTTCCATAACCCGCCTGATAGCCTCAAGTTAACGGGCGATACTGACTTACCTTTTCCTACTACGTTACTATCGGGCTTATTAAGCTTTACTACCTTGCCCCCGATTTTCCTAAAGCTAACTTTACCTCGTATAACATCCTTATACGATTGACTGTATTTAGCCCACCTCTTACCTTCTACAGGGCTTACCCCCGCCGCCATATCTTCAATAATTTGCTTTTTAATACTACGAGCATTAGTACCGCTTTTAGCAAATTCTTTTCTTATTTGCTTAAATACGTTACGAGGTATATTTTTTGAGGTTATTTTTACCGTCATAAATCTAACCTATCGCCTATAAGCTCAGCTAAATACTCATCGTTTAAATAATCCGATATACCTACTTCGGTAATCTCAGTAGTCTCTTTAACGGTAGAAGTTTTACCGCCATCTTTTAAAACGGCGTTAATTGCATCGGCGCTTATCTCTAAATCGCTTACGCTAAATCTATCAATTACATTTTGTACTTTATCCATAATATCCGATTTAAAAGCCTGAGCCTCATTAGGTACGTATCTTCTTTTAGGGAAGTCTTTACCTAAAGCCCATGCCTGAGCCTTAGCGCTATGCTGATTATGTCCGTCCGCTTTTTCGCCTTGAGTATCAGCGGTAGAGGTTTTATAATGCCCTACTCTAATTATATCCGTATCAAGTAAAACCTGAGTATCAAAATCTTCTCTAATCATATCGCCTTCTAGTTGAAGGTTAGGCGTCCTATTGCCTTGCTTCTCTCTTTTAGCGTATGATTTATTTAGCGTTTTAAAATCTCGCTCCCCTTGTACGGGGCTTTTACCTTTAGCAATATAACGTAATACCTCATCATAAAGTAAATCAGCTACTTTTTTCTTAACCCTATCTTTATCCGCTTCGCGGACCTTACTAAGGTCCAATGCTACGTCCTTAAATACTAAAGCCATTTTTAATTATCGTCCTCGTTATTAGGTAAGTTATTATCTTCGTTATCATCGTCCTCGCTATCATCGCCCATTATTTCTTGCATAGCTAACATACGCTCCCTAGCCTCTTCTTGTATCTCGGCTTCTCTAGCAATGGCGTCCGCTTCGCTTAGATTAGGGTTAATAATAGTATGCTTCTCATGAGCTTTTAAAAGCCCTAGTTTCTCGCGCTTTTCTATATTTGCTAAAGTCTCGGCATCGCTTATCATAACTTTAGGCTTCTCGAAGGTAACTTGTAGCTTCTCGCTTCTCAAAGTATTTCTACTTAGAGCCTCTTCGTAAGCTTTAATTATCTCGTATACTTCTTGTTCTATATCAGCATATAAATTTTGATTATTTTCTATAATATCTTGTACGTCCGCTTCTTTTAATAATCTATCGAATCCCGATTTTACATTATCTAAGCCGCCTTCTATTGCTCCCTTAGCTTGTATACCCTCGTCATCCATGATATTACTTAGGTCGAATTTTAATACGTCTAATTGCCCCGATAAATCAGGACTTGCATTTATATACATCGCCTTAGTAGGCTTATCATCGGCTTTTTTAGATTGAGGTAAAAGTATGGCCGTATGCTTACCTAGATGCGGCTTCTCGATGGCTTGCCCCGTAGGATGCTCTATAACTAATTGCCCATGCCCTTGCGCGCTTGATGCGGTTTTTAAATCGCTTAACCCTACGTTCCAGTCAATAGCTTTATTAGCTAGCTGAGAAGGAAGAGGGTAATCTACTGCTAAGTCTTTAGATAAAAAGGCGCAAGGTAATCTACCTATATCATTAGGCATTATCTCGGTAATCTCTACGTTATTTTTATAAGTCTCGCCCGTTACGCTCCTAGTAAATTTAATCTTTACTTTAAAGTCTTTACTCCATATAGAGTAAATTTTAGACTCGGCGGCGGTATCTTTTTGGCTCTCTGTAATAGCTTGCTCTATACCATCTTGCCCCCCTGTAATTGTAGTATCGGGGTAATGTAAAATAAATACTAAAGGCTCGCCCGTTAATGGGTCCCTAAGTAAATCATATTCGTAAGGCGCTAAAGAATTTAATACATATCTACCAGTATCTTTAGGGTCCTCTTCTTTAGCGTTAATATAGTTAACCCATAGATTAGCGTATTTATGGGCATTATAGATTTTATCAAACTCTTTAAATGACCTATCAGCTTTAGAGGCTTCTAAAATATCGTTATAATCTTCCGTTTCCGTATCGCTATCTAGTGTACGCTTAGGAGTATTTTTATATGACTTAGATTTTTTAGTTAAGATTTTACCGCTGATATTAATATCGCCTATCCTAAATTTTTGAAAGGTATCGGGATAGATAGCCGCTAATGTATTAACTACGTAAGGGCGCTGATTATCTTCATAAACTTCGTAAAGTTTCCATGCTTCCGCTTTTCTATCTTTATTACTCGCGTCCTCAATCTCGTCTATCAATAGCTCAAGATGAGCCTTATTAGTAATATCAATTTTCCTAGGGTCCATACTTTTATATCCTTTTTAAGTTAATACTATAGGGTCTATATTTCTATTATTATCTAATGCCGAGCAAATACCATACCCTAACGCTACTACCATATCCATGCCCTGAGACGTTTGATCTTCTACGTATTTACTAGCTTCTTTTAACTTACCGCCTAAAAGTCCTTTATGGGCCGTATTACAGCGACGGTCTATCTTAATGCTAATTTTACCCGTAGAGCTTCGCAATTGTCCATTTACTTTATTATGCCGCTCTCTAATCGGGGGGTTAATTGTAGGTACGTCAATATCGTAATCAAGCTTCTCGCCGTCTCTTCGCTCATAATTAGCTAGAAATTTTTCTATAATAGAATAGTCTGAGTTTTTGCCTCTACTATCGCCTCTAGCTCCCGTACTATCGCCATGGACTATTATAGGGGGATTAAATTTATTTTCAAATATACCGCGCCCCGCCCACTCTTCCATGCTATCCTGAGTACGCGCCCCTTCTATTGCTACCTCATCTATAATTATAAATTGCTTGCCGTCATGCTGCATTATTAGACTACTCATTGGTTTACCCTTAGAAATATTAAAATCGAAGGCCATGATTAACGGAAGGCTAGGGTCTATTTTAGTCTCTTCGAGTACGTAATGGTCATCGGGGTTATATTCATAATAAATAACGTCCGTATTAATATAGAGCCATTGCCCCTCTAATAATCTTTTAATCATTTTGCTATCATAGCGCTCGCGTAAGCTTGAAATATACCATTTAGGCAAAAATATATTTTGCTCAGTTAAGCTAAAAAATACATGGCGTAGCTCATGATTAGATAGATAGTCATTAACCCTTTTACCATTAGTAAAAAAATAATCGTAGGCGTAATGGTCGGGGTCCGATGGGTTAGTAGAATATAATACAAAATTTTCTTTTACGTTAGAGTTAGTAGAGTTAACCCTTCCTATACGTGCTATCATCTCAGTATGGAAGCCTTTAGCTTCCGCGCTATCATTTTCCGTTAGCTCTTCAATCCACCCCGCACTAAATTCGTATGACCTAAATTTTTCGTAGTCTTTATCGTGCCATGATATAGGGACCATACGCCCGCCGCCCGATGGGCTAAAGTCTATAACTCCCGATGTTTTATTATGATAAAAATGTACCCCGTCTTTTAATGGAGAGTTTTTTAAATGGTCTAGTATCTTTTTAATAACCGTTTGTTTTAATCTAGGCATAGCTTGCCTACCTAACAAAAATTCGGCATCGCTATACATTAGGCAATGAGTAATAGCTAGATGAGCGCAAGCTTCGGACTTAGCGGACCCTACTGAACCGCTTAATAAATACTCATGTACTCCTAAAGAGTAATCAGCTATTTTTCTAATATGATATATTAAATTATGCTGCCATTTTATCGCCGAAGGGTTAAAGGTAGATAAATTAACACCCATCCTTACCCCCTTGTATCAAGGTAAAGCCTTCTCTTCTAATCATTGCTCTATAAGCATTTAGAAGCTCGTTAAGGTAGTCTATTCTTTCTCTTAAATTAACTATTTCTTGAGCATGAGGTAAATAAGTCTCGTCTAATTGCATAATACTATACTCATGGTACTCTATTTCTTGTACTATCTTTAAATAGTCATTAGGTGTAAAATTATTACTCATCTAATATTTTCCAGTGAGATATGTTTTTATAATAAATCTTATAATTTTTATTTTGATATATTATGCCATTATAGCGGTTAGATATTTTGGCTTTAGCCTTAAAATAATCATCGGCTCTATAACGTACTTTTATTATGGTTATTACTAAATCGCTATTTTCAGTATAATAGGAAGCGCCTGATTTAATTATCATAGCAGTAACAAGTTTCATTATTAGTATATGGATAGGGTCCGTAAGCCGTAGAGGTATTATAATCTATTTTACTATAGTCCATAATTACCACTTCTAAGGCGTAAATATTAAAAGCTAAAGAAGCCAAAAATAAAGCTAAATAACTAAGATACATTTAATAACCCCTTCGTGTTTTTCATGTTTATCCCTTAATTGTTTATTATGCTATTTAACATATTTTAAATGTGTTTTATTATGCAATTATGCACAATAAGAAACGTTATAGTGCGACTATTCGTCCCTTGTTACGTATATATGGTAAACCCAACACACGCTTGGCAGTCTTGAGTCTCTAAAAACGAACACTTTTCTCCCGTCATAAACATCAACTTCGCCATGATAAGAGTCGTGTTCACCGTTAAGTAATTCTTTAGTAGAATTTTTAACAATTCCCATCTCTTCAAATTGTTCGTGTGTTATACCTTTTTTAATATATGCTCTCATAAATACCTCTTGTTTATCGCACGATAAGAACGTTATCGTGTAATCCTAAATTAATACTATTCCTAGTAAGGAATATTTTTACTTAATTCCTAATTAGGAATATTAATTTTAATCCTCGTCATCTTCTAATGGCTCATCTAAATTATAAGCTAACTTAATAACGGGTAATGTTTTTTCGCCTAAATCTACTTCTTTTTTATCGGTAAAGTTAAAACGATTTTTCATATTGAGCGCATATACTTGCCCGTTAATTTGCGTACCGTTTTTAGTATGAGTAATATGATTTACTAAAACCTCATCAAAAAATAATCTTGCTTTTTGTACCCCTATATCAATGGCGTCCTGAAAATCAGGGTTAGCCTTAGCCCATTGGTATAAAGTATTTTTACTAATACCGATATAACCCGCTACCGCTTCTTTAGAGTAACCTTTACTCATCATTTCTATAACCGTCTCGCAATACTTAGGGTCATACTTAGAAGGCCTTCCATGAGTAGGTACTTCTATTTCTACAGTTATCGTTTTAGTCCCTTTTTTATAGGGCTTTTTTGTAACCTTCTTTTTAGTAACTTTTTTCGTAACCTTCTTTTTTGCCATTTAATAACCTTAGTTAATTAACCTTTTTATAGGATAGAAGATAATAGGCGTTAAGTCTAAAAACCGCAAAAAGTAAAACGAAAAAATTTTAAGATTAACCGAGAAAAAACATTTTAAAAAGTCAACCGAGCATAGCGTTAGGGTAATCCGCATTTACACCGATAAAAATAAAAATAAAACGTTATCCCTAGTACATTTATTTTATTTTTTTTATATTTTTTTATTTTATAGTTCTATTTTGTAAAACGTTTTATAAAAAATCGTATCGGTGTAATTACCATCTAACTTGCGGATATTGCTAAAAACATTTACACCGATAACATTTTTAACGCAAGCCATACCTTGAATATACGCATCTATAATGACGCATGATATTGTACTAACTCAGTACGTTAATAACGTGAAGTATTATGAAGTATTAAAAAAATCTTAACAATATAAGCAAAATTTACACCGATAAAATTAAATTTACACCGATAA
>JAAHTH010002766.1_pt1 | contig 12875 bp, 14 predicted proteins | sample 6116091 | NCBI WGS metagenome assembly JAAHTH01 (sample SAMN13939990, study PRJNA603662) | sponge metagenome | isolation source: marine sponge | host: Mycale hentscheli | place: New Zealand | collected 2006
TATTGATGCTACTATTGATTTAGGTTTTGATACTTGGAAAAAAATTAGGATTAGATTAGTTGGCATCAATGCAGCTGAATCCCGTACTCGTGATTTAGAAGAGAAAGCAAGAGGATTAGCTGCTAAACAATTTGTTAAAGATATTCTAAAAAACCATAGTAATGAATTTATACTCCACTCTCAAGGTGTAGGTAAATATGGTAGATGTTTAGGGGAAATATTTTTAGGAGATGTTAAATTGAATGATTTATTAATTACAGAAGGACATGCTGTAGAATATTTTGGAGGTAAAAGATGATAGATAAAGATAAAATATTTCAATTATTTGTTGATGGGAAAGAAATTGACGATGATAAAACTAAATCCGAAATAAGGGATTTTATGAATGGTCCTTTCGCCAAAATAGGAATGTTTGTCAAATTAATTCAAAACCACGAAGTATTTCATCGTAAATTAGAAAAATTTTTAAAAAAAGAACAACCTAATTATAATGTAGAGTCTACTAAAGAAGCATCTGAATTCACTGTATATAATAGAGCTTGGACTTATATTAAAAATATTAGTTTAGATAATCATGAAGATATTAATGCTATTATTAATTTTGATAATAAAATATTTTTTAAAGTATTAGGTAGTGCAATTCAATTTTTTGAACAATATGAAGAATATGAAAAATGTGCACACCTTTATAAAATTCAAGAAATAGTTAAAGAAATTTAAAAATTATTAGGATTATTAAAAATCTTTTCGTAAATTATTATTACAGGGTTTTGGAATAAGAAGGGATGGGAGATAAAAGGATAAAAGGGGTTAAGGGATACCCTGTTAATATATAAGTTATGAGAAATAGAGAATTAATAAATAGAAAATTAGATACATTAGAACATACACTAATTAATCTTCAAAGAATTGTAAACACCCAGGAACCTATAGAATCTTACAGAGCTAATATAGTTAAAGCCCAAGGAATACTTGATGAAGTAAGATCTATGATAGAAAGAGAACCTAGATCAGCTCAGGAACAGAATAGTTCTATTAGATAAAGTGAGAAGAATAAATCAACTAATAAATGCATTTGGTAACATGCCCGCAATTTATGAGGGTATTAGAAATAGAATTTTTAAGAGAGAAGATGTTGAAGAAATTGCTGCTATTAGATGGTCTATTTGTAAAGTATGTCAACATTTAGATACAATAGGAAAAAATTGTACCGTGCCTGGTACACAACCTTGTTGTACCTTATGTGGGTGTGATATGAGAAGTAAAACAAGATCATTAATATCTTCATGCCCCGATGGTAAATGGGCTAAATTTTTAAACACAGTTGAAGAAGCAAGAGCACTAAACGATAATTTAAAATAAAAGTTATGAAATTAACAGCAGAAATAATTCAAGCAAATTGGGAAATATTTTTAACTAATATTGAAGAACACATCTCAGGAAATAGAGGTGAACAATTACTTAGTTTTTATAAACGTTATGAAGAACGTGTTATATTAATGCCAGCGGCTCATAAAAAAGAATACCACGGAGCATTCCCAGGTGGTTATGTTGCCCATGTAAATAGAGTAGTTGAAGGATCTCTTAGGTTATATGATATGTGGGAAGAAATGGGTTGTGATATGACCACATTTACTAAAGAAGAATTAGTATTTTCTGCTATCAATCATGATCTAGGTAAAATGGGAGATAAAGAACATGAATCCTACATTCCTCAGACAGATAAATGGAGAAAAGATAAATTAGGTGAAGATTACATGTTTAATAAACAATTAGCATTTTGTTCTGTACCAGATCGTGGGTTATTTCTACTTCAACAACATGATATTTCTTATTCATTTAATGAAATGATAGCAATCCAAACTCATGATGGTTTATATGATGTTGCTAATGAGAAATATTTAAAAGCATTTATGCCCGAACAAAAACCTCGCACATCTTTACCATATATTTTACATCAAGCTGACATGATGGCGGCTCGTATTGAATTTGAATATGAATGGCTCCCAAAGTTTTCAAAAGATAGCGTGGATAAGTCAAAATCTCAATTTACCTTATCAACAAACAAAAAATCAAGTACAAAATCCAAAGCACTTAACACAGTTTCAAGTCCTGGATTAAAAAGTATGTTAGATAGTTTATAATGTTAGAAATTATTATAATAGTATTAGGTCTTTTAGTCGTTACCTTAGGGTATACGACTTTTAACCTTTTACGCAAAAACGAAAAAGCAGAAGATATATTAATATCACAACAAGAACTTATAGACAAAATAAAAGAACACATAAATTTTTCAGAAAAAAGACTAAAACAAATAGATGAAAAAGGTGTATTCAAAAGTGATGATGAAATAGGTTGGTTTTTTAATGAAATAAAGGTTTTACAAAAAAAATTATCTCAATTTAAAACTAATTCCTAATTAATGGTAAGAAAAAGAAGAAAAAAGAGTAAAAATTATTTTACTCAAGAGACAGAGGACTATATTGTTAAATATAACAATGAACCAAATCCCGAAAAAAGAAGCAAAATATATGAAACCCATATTCATTACCCTTTCTTTAAACTCACCCAGAATATCATTCATACATTTAAATTTTACCATACAGAAGTAGAAAATTTAGAACATCTCCAACATGAAATAATTACTTTTTTATTATCTAAAATGCATTTATTCGATCCTACACGAGGAGCAAAGGCATATTCTTATTTTGGCACAATAGTAAAACGTTGGTTAATATTATATAATACAAAAAATTATAAGAAAAAAATTAAAAAAGTTGAAGTTGATGTATTAACTGGTGAGAATTCAACACATATATATAATATAGGTGATGATAAAATAAAAAGTGATCTAGATAAATATGTAGATATATTTGTTGAATATACATCAGAAAACATCTATGAATTATTCCCTAAAAAAAACGATGCTCAAATAGCAGATGCAATTTTAGAATTATTCCGCAAAAGAGAAGATTTGGAAGTATTTAATAAAAAAGCCTTATATATCTACATAAGGGAAATGGTTGAAGTGAAAACTCCTAAAATAACTAAAATAGCAGATAAACTTCATGATATATTTAAATCACAGTATATCTTTTATTTAGAAAACGGTTACGCAAAATTCTAAATTTTTTCTATATCCATATTTATAACAAAATAACATTATGGGATCATTAGACAACATTGTATTTAAAAAGAAAAAATTCTCGGATATCTTAAGCGAAATATATGATAATCAAAAGAAAAAAGAAGCACAAATTACAGGATTAATTTCTGAATTAAAACCACTTATCAATGATATAGGTGATGCAACTTTAATTGTTCCATTGATAAAAGAATATATGGAAATTGGCGTTCGTAACGATGAACAATTAATTAAAATGGCTACTATAGTACAACGTGCGCTTAATAATAGTAGTGGTGAAGATGCATTAGGTATAACGGAAGAAGAAAAAGCGGAATTAATGAAAGAATTGGATAAACTAAATACAAACTTCGAAGAAAAAAAAGATGGCAGGTAAATATGGATTTGCTAGTATAAATAAGCAATTAAATGTTAATAGTAAACCTGATACAAATCTACAAAATCAGCTAAGTTTATTATCACAAAACATTTTAACGGCTAGAGTTACTGATATCATTTTAAATGAAAACCACCCAGGTTTTTCATCATTAGGAGAATGGTTATCAATAGGTACTGTATTTTTTGAAATTATTGGTAATGGACCATTAAAGAGCCCTTTATCAACAACAGCAATTCCTTTATTACCTAATTCTAAAAATTACCCATTAGTAAATGAATTAGTATTATTATTTTTACTTCCTAATAAAGATAGTTTAACAAATAAAAATAATACAACTACTAAACAATATTACTACCTAAATACTATATCAGTTTGGAATAATCAACATATAAATGCATATCCCGACCTCCAAAGTCAATCTACAATCCAACCTACAGAAAATAAATCATATCAAGAAATAGAAGATGGGCAGACTAGAAAATCAACACAAGAAGAAGTAAAATATAATTATAATTCTCCCCTAGTTGGTGGGACTTTTATTGAAAGACCTAACATTCACCCTTTATTATCTTATGCTGGTGATGTTATAGTAGAAGGAAGATGGGGTAATTCAATTAGATTTGGTAGTACAACATCCACACCCAATACAGCTTATAATAATGATTGGTCTAATAGTGGGGAAAATGGAAATCCCATTACAATATTAAGAAATGGGCAACCTACTAACTCTAATGAAACGGGTTATTTACCTATAGTAGAAAATATAAATGAAGATTTATCATCTATTTATTTGACTTCGAATCAACAAATTCCACTGACAACAGAATTTGGATCATATCCAGCTATAAAAACCTCCCAACCACAAACAATTGGATCTTATATTGGTAGTCAAGTAATTTTAAACTCTGATAGATTAATATTTAATGCTAAAAATGATAGTATTATAATGAATTCACAACAATCTATTGCAATTTCTTCAATAGGAAATATAGGTCTTTATTCACGAGATAATGAAATAACTATCCAATCTAAAAAAAGAGTTAATTTAGGGGAATCAAATGCAAAACAATCTGTTATGTTAGGAAGTAATTTTACTAGAGATTTTGAAGATTTATTAAAAAAACTAAAAATTTTAAGTGATACATTAGCTGTGGAACCACAATTACTACTAACTCAAGGTATAGCAAGTTCTGTAGCTACCCAAGTAGATGGTATGTTAAAAAGAATTAATTCATATACTTCAAAAGTAGTAAAAACTATCTAGATGGCAGGAAATATTATACAACAGTTACTAACCCAATTTATGGATACCCCAGCAGGAGCCAAACTTAAAATACCTTCTGCACCAAATTTATCTAATATTTCTATATCCGTAACATCATCTAATTTAAGTAGAGAAGAAAGACAAATAGCACGTCAAGAAAGACAAGAGGCAAGAAGAAGAGAAAGAGAAAATGAAAAAGAAAAATTAAAATCTTCAATTCCTGTTTTCTCTTATCAAGTATCTCCTATAGATATTAATCCTAAAATTGCACAATCTAAGTATAGTATAACATCTGAAAATATAGAAATAGACTTTCAAAACCCAAATTCTTTATATGATTATGATGGTGAAGCTTTTAATGCTGAAGACTATTTATCAGTTTTAGCTAGAACTAAATATAGTTACGAAATAGTAGGCAAAGTATATGATGAAATATCATCGGAACCTATAAGTGGGGTAAGAGTTACTTTAGCGTTTCAAGACCCTGGAGCAAGAGAAATTACTGAAATAACCGGAAATGAAAAAGGAATAGATGTTACTAATAGTAAAATTAGCATTGATCCACAAGATTATGCTTATATTCCTGCTCCTCCAAGTTTAACATTATTAAAAACACAACCTAAAGTTTTTTCGGTAGTTGAAACTTCCACACAAGAACAACAAAATCCCCCTTATTCTACCTATATTGTTCCTCAATTTGAAGACTCACCCTCCATTAAAACTAATAATGAAGGATACTTTAAAATAATAGTAAACTTACCAACAATCCCCTCAACTGGAAAAGTACCACTATTTTGGGCGTTAACTTTAACAAAATCAGGATATATACCTTCCGCAATTCCAATTCAAAATGGTGATTATACTATAAAATCTGATTTAAAATCAGCAGGAATGGTAGATATAAAAAATGCTGGTATATTAGCTGCAGCTAAATATATATCAAAATTAGATGAGGTTCAAAGAAAAGTAGAAGGTATAATTTTAGAACCAATAGATAAAATAATAGTCTATAGAAGAAAAGGTATGTTAAAATTAGTTGATGTAATAAAAACTAAATTAATACCTTTATGTTTAGAATTATTAATAGCTTTTGGAATAACTAAATTATCACAAGCCAACCAAAAAACATGCCCTACCCCAGAATCACTAAATGAAGTAATAAGGAAAAAAAACCAAGTAACACGCCAACTAAACCAAATTTATCAGGCAATAGCAATAAATACAGCTTTAGCTGCAGCTTTTATAGCATTATCTGGAATTTTAAAAGGGGTAAAATTACAACTAGATGCATTACCAATCCCACAAGCAATTGGTATCCCACCTGCTAAAGATTTTGGTGGTTTAATATTTTCACAAACCTATAGCTTATCAGCAAAACTACAACAAATTACAGATTTAATTAATAAATTATCTGAAGAAAATAAAGAATTAAGTAAAAATATTTTAGTAACTTTAATATTCTTAATAGCAGGTATTACAACAGCACTTTTGTTATTAAATGCGATAGATAATTTATCACAAGAATGTGCTGAAGAAGGAGAAATAACTCTACCAGAACAAGAAGCTATTAATACAGAATTATTAGCTTTAACCGAGGGGGCAGAATTAGAAGGAAATAATATTGTTAGCTCATTTAATGGGTTTACGTTTAGTGTTATCCCTGATGACAAAAACCCAGTTGGTACATTAAAAAGAAGATATGCAGTAGCAAAAAATTCTCAAGGAGTAATTCAATTAAAAGGAGAACCATCATTTAGTTCTAATGATCAAATATTAATAGATGAATTGGTATTTTACATACAACAAAATGATTTAAAAGCATTTTAGTCTAATATTTATAATAAATCAATTAAACATGAAATTAAGTCAATTAAAAACTATTGTAAAAGAGGCCGTAAAAGAGGCAATACAAGAAGAAATGAAGGACATTCTTATAGAAGCAGTTCGTGCCCCTAAACAAATAGTACAAGAAGTAATACAACCGGCAATTCAATCCACGGTCCAACAACCATCACAAAAATCTTTACCCAAAGAAGACAAATTAAAATTAAGAGAAAACATGATGAATGTTTTAGATGGAATGAGACCTGGAGCAAATGGAACATTATCAGCAACTACTGCAAATGTACCAATGCAAGTAAACCCGGGAATGGATACAACTTCTGCAAATGGTAGTTTACCACAAGGAAATGTTAGCATGGATCAGATTATGGGGTTAATGAATAGTAAAGGATAATTATGGCATTTGGAGCAACAAGAATATATCCTAATGATTTAAGACCTAGGGTTGCTATAGGAGTTAATATCCCTTTTAGCGGTCCAGTTGCTTTTATACCAAATTACCAAACTAAAGATAGTATTAAAAATAATTTAATAAATTATCTTTTAACTAATCCTGGGGAAAGAATTTTAAATCCTACTTTTGGGGCGGGTTTAAGAGAATATATATTTACTCAAATTGAAAGTAATAATTTTGAATATATAAAAGAAGATATACAAAATAAAATAGATGATAATTTTCCCGATGTAAGAATTGATAGTATTGAAGTATTTGAAACTGAAAATGAAAACACGATAAAAATATTAATAGACTATAATATTCCTAACACTAGTGTAAATGATACTCTAGAATTAAATTTTAACTAATGGCCGTACAAAATAAAGATATAACTTATATTAATAAGGACTTTAACGATATTAGAGCCCAGTTAATTAATTTTTCCCAAACTTATTTTCCTAATACCTATACTGATTTTAGCCCTGCATCTCCGGGTATGATGTTTATAGAACAAGCTTCATATGTAAGTGATGTTTTATCTTTTTATTTAGATAACCAAATTCAAGAAAACTATATACAATATGCAAAACAAACAAATAATCTATATAATTTAGCATATATGTTTAGTTACAAGCCAAAAACTACAGGCTTATCATCAGTAAATATTGATTTTTACCAACAAGTTCCTTCAAAAGTTGAAGGTGTTGTAACTTTACCAGATTATGATTATTCACTTTATGTAAGTTCTAATACTACTATAAGCTCTAATACTGGTGATAATTTTATAATTCAAGATCCAATCGATTTTTCAGTATCTAATTCATTGGATCCAACAGATATTTCAATATCACAAATAAATGGAAGTACTGGAGAACCCGAATATTATTTATTAAAAAAGACAAGAAAAGGAACATCCGGTACAATTGTGACCCAAACTTTTACAATGGGTGCCTATCAACAATTTCCTACTATAGAATTAAATGCTAGTAATATAGCTAATATTATTGATATATTTGATTCTGATGGAAATCAATATTATGAAGTAGATTATTTAGGTCAGGATTTAGTTTATGATAGTATTAAAAATACTAATACTAATGATCCTAATAATTATGAAGATAGTTTTGATACCCCTTATATCCTAAAAACAAAATCAGTAAATAGAAGATTTGCTACAAGATTTTTGAATAGTAACACTTTACAAATTCAATTTGGGGCTGGAAAACCTACTCAAACTGATGAAAATATAGTTCCTAACCCTGATAATGTAGGAATTGGGTTACCTTTTGATCAAAATAAGTTAACAACAGCTTATAGTCCCACTAATTTCATTTTTACAAATACTTATGGTATTGCACCTAGTAATACTACTTTAACTGTAAGATATTTAGTAGGGGGAGGAGTACAATCTAATATAGATGCAAATACTTTAGGTAATATAGATACAACAACTATTACGTTTAGTAACTCAAATATTAATAATACAACATTAGCTCAGTTTGTTTTTGACTCAGTAGCAGTAAATAATCCTGATGCCGCAAGTGGGGGCCAAGATGGTGATACTATAGAAGAAATAAGACAAAATACTTTATCTAACTATAATACTCAACAAAGAAATGTTACAGCAGATGATTATTTAATAAGAGCCTTAAGTATGCCCCCAAATTTAGGGGTAATATCAAAGGCAATTACACAAAAACCAAACCCAACAGATGCTAATACCACTTTAGATTTATATGTTTTATCATATGATAAGAATAAAAAATTAGTAAATGCTTCTAATGCTTTAAAATCTAATCTCCAAACTTATATTAATCAGTATAGAATGATTGGGGATACTATTAGTATTAAAGATGCCTTTATTATTAATATATGTGTTGAATTTGATATAATTACACTACCTAATTTTAATAATAATGCAGTATTATCAGAATGTATTTTAGCTATACAAAATTTCTTTAACATTAGTAAATGGCAAATTAATCAACCAATAATATTAAGAAATATAACAACACTATTAGATAATATCCCGGGGGTTCAAACAGTTAATAATATTCAAATTATAAATAAAGCAGGAACAAATTCAGGATATTCACAATATGCATATAGTATACCAGGAGCTACACAAGGAGGAATTATTTATCCTTCATTAGATCCAAGTATTTTTGAAGTAAAAAACCTTGATACCGATATTAAAGGAAGAATTTCATCCTTAGGTACTGGAACTCTTGGTTCTATAGGAGGTGGAATAACGGGAGTTGCAAGCTATTAAATAAATAAATATGGCAGTATATAAATTATTTCCTTTACAAGACGCTACAATGTATTCATTTTATCCAACTATGAATACAGGGATAGATCCTATTATTGAAGTAGGAAATTTAAATGTTAATATTAATCCCGTTCCTCAAGTATTCAGATATTTAATTGAGTTTGATCAAAATGAAATTAATGATGTTATTGATAATAAAATAGGTGGAACTAACTTTTCTAGTAGTTTAAAAAATTATATTGCTAATGCTCAAGGGGTAATATTTGATACAAATTTAGAAATATATCCAATATCAGGGTCATGGAATAATGGATCAGGTACTTATTTAGATTCTCCATTTACTACAAATGGAGTAAGTTGGGCTAATCAAGCTTTTGAAGGTGGAAAAAAATGGCAATTAATGGGCTTTCCTACTTACGTAACAGCCTCTTGGTCTGGTAGTATGAATAAGGGAGGAGGAACATGGTATACTGGTTCTTCTGACCCCTATAATACTAATTTATATGTTACCCAATCTTTCACTTTAAGATCAGAAAAAGATTTAAATGCACCAGTAACAGATATAGTTAAAGTTTGGTATTCTGGTTCAAAATCAATAGGAAACTACACATACATTAAAAATAATGGCTTTATAGTAAAATGGGAGGATAGTATAGAATTTAACACAGCTGATGCAATACAACCCATTATGCAGTTTTATTCTGTTGATACTAATACTATTTACCCTCCAGTTTTAGAATTAAAATGGGATGATTCATCTTTCCAAACAGGAAGTTTACCTCCGATACAAACATCAGATTTGTTTGTAGCATTAGATAATAATCCTGGTGAATTTCATTTAAATAGTATAAATAGATTTAGATTAAATGTTAGACCAGATTATCCAACTAGAATTTTTACAACCCAATCAATAGATACTTTTAATCACTATTTACCTGAGGGTTCCTTATATGCTTTAAAAGATTTAGATACTAATGAATATATAATAAATTTTGATGACGAATTTACTAAAATTAGTTGTGATTCTAAAAGTAATTATTTTGATATATACATGAATGGATTACAACCTGAAAGATATTATCAAATTTTAATTCAAACAACTATTAGTGGAAGTACAATAATTAAGGATGATCAATATTATTTTAAAGTTATAAATGGATAATGAAGCAAAAAAGATTAGATTTAAAAAAAGAGGTATTTAATAAAGCTCAATACATTAAAACAATTAATACAAGTTTTGATGAATTAGGAGTTATTAATATTGCTGAAACTCTTGAAACACAGATAAGTGTTCAAGAATTCTTTGAATTATATAATTCTCTTTTTTATACTATCCCCGCATTAGGTGATATAAACTCACATGAATATTTAGTTAGTACAAGTGGAGATTATATTAATTATGAAAATATAAATGAAGAAATACAGGCCTTACAAGCAGAAATAGCACAGTTAAGATCAGATTTACTTTCAGCTCAAATGGATTCAGTAGGACTTCAAGTATCACAATCACAAAGTCCTGAAAGTGATGCACAGTTAAATACTATTAAAAATGAATTAAAATTAGCACAAGAAAGCTTAATACAGACAGCTACAACTACAGAAAATCAACCTGCTACTACTAGGACTTCTACCCCAGCTAATATAAGCAGTGGGGGTTCAACAAGCAGTGGGGGTTCAACAAGTAGTGGTGGTGGAGGTAGTTATTAATTTAAATAAATATGGATAAAAATATAACAATAAATCAGTTAGATCCAAATACTTTTGAGTATCAAACTTATACATCGGCAGATGAGAGTTTAATTGCTTCTTCTGACTTGGATACTGTATTTACATCTTTGACTGATTATATTGAATATTACATTTATGATCAAAATAAAACATTAATATACCCATTTGAAACCTTACCTTTAGTACGTTATGATATTAGAGAGGGAGATGTATTATTATCTCCAATTTCTAATATACAAGATTCTGGTTTTGATGTTGGTTCTTATAATATTTTATACTCTTTTTATAGAAAAAGATTAGCATCATCAGTAGCAGATAAATATTTTATTTCAGAGATATCATCTGATAGAACAGAAATTAGATTAGATAGTAATACTATTTCTAACGATTTAATTATTTCATCTTCTAATGATTTTATTGATTATAGAGAAACGGCTAATTATTTTGTTGATTTTTACCTTAATTTTGGTGATAATCAAACTGTAATAGCTAATAATATTAAATTAGAAACGGATGAAGATTTAGATCCTACTATTTTAATTAAATTATATGAACCTCTTCCATCTAACTTTACTACAAAAAATGAGTTATGGGTAGTAGAACTATTATCCCAACCACAAGCTTACGAGGTAAACTTCCCATTCGAACCAGTAATAGAACAAGATTTTACATATATTCAGGGACCTAATTACAGTTTAGATATAGTAAACCAAACTGCAACATCAGAAGAACAATTTTCTTATTCAACTTTAATTGAATCAAACCTAACAAGTTCAATAAATCAAATTCGAAGTTTATTAAATGAAAAAGAAATAAATATAAATATTAATTACGAAGATTACAGTAATTTTATAAATTTTAGTTCAGCTAAAACCAGATTAGAAAATTTTTATTATAAAGTAGGTTTAATAGAATCATATAATAACCAATTAATAACTTTATCAACTCAAGTTACTAGTACTACTTCAACAACAGTTCCATTTAGTTCTAGTAAAGCTCAATTAACAGGTAAAATTGATAAAATAATTAAAAATTTTGATGGGTATGAATATTTTTTATATTTTAATAGTGGTTCTCAATATTCTTACCCAAAACAAAATTCATCACCACCATATCAATTATATTCGACAGGAAGTGTAGAGGCATTAGAATGGATAGGTAACACATCAACATCAAGCCCATATTATGGAGGACAAGCACTATCGGCATCAAATTATGATCAGGATAATAGAGACTGGCTATACTGGGCTATCCCAGAATATTTAAGAGAAGATTCAGCTAATAAAAATTATGAATTATTTGTTGATATGGTGGGCCAATATTATGATAATGTTTGGGTTTATACAAAAGACTTAACAAATAAATTTAATGGAGATAATAGACTAGATTATGGGATATCAAAAGATCTAGTAGCAGATGCTATTAGAGATTTTGCCGTTAAATTATATTCTAATAACTTTAATACTGATGATTTATTTACTGCATTCTTAGGATTAACACCATCAGGAAGTGCATTTCCTTTTCCATATATGACGGGATCAATTGGTGGTGTAGTTAATACACCTTCTGGGTTTGAGTACGTAGATACTAAAATATCTGCTTCAAATGATATAGTCCCACAAGATGATGTAAATAAATCATTATATAAACGAATTTACCATAACATACCATATTTACTTAAAACAAAAGGTACAATAGCTGGTATAAGAGCGTTAATAACATCTTACGGAATACCAGATACAATTTTACGAATTAGTGAATTTGGGGGTAAAGATAGAAATGAAGCACAAGATTATGATTTAAAACAAA
>JAAHTH010002767.1_pt1 | contig 12875 bp, 12 predicted proteins | sample 6116091 | NCBI WGS metagenome assembly JAAHTH01 (sample SAMN13939990, study PRJNA603662) | sponge metagenome | isolation source: marine sponge | host: Mycale hentscheli | place: New Zealand | collected 2006
TTCTAAATATTGGCAATACGGATTTTATATAATAAAATTTTGGCAGGCAAATCATTACTGGTCAAAACCGCTATTTTTGAAATACTATAAAAAAATTAATAGTCTTAAAATAGATTAAATATATTTAATACACGGTAAAATATTATATATATTATATTTTTGATATATATATCATGTTCAGAAATTTAAATAAAAAAGGCGGGGTTATGACAGGGGGTAAATCTCAACAAGCCAAATATCAAGCATATAAAACAAAAATATTAAATAATCATATTAGAAATGTTAGAATGCATAATTATTTAAAAAATAGAAATTTTATACAAAATTTAGCTACCAATGAGTTAAATAATAATGTGTTAACTATTAAAGAGTTAGATTGTAATAAATATTTTATAATTAATAATAACTTAACCGGGGGTTCTTATAAATGGCAAAAGGATATAGAACAGTTTATTCCACTTGTAAGAATATATAATTATAATATGTTAGTTAAAATTTTACAAAATCATTCTGATACACAAAGTATCATTATACTAATAAATTCATTTATTAATACTGATTTTACTAATAATAAAATTATAGAATTACATAAAAAATATAAATTTAATTTAATATTGCCTATACATGAATGGGGTTGGTTTAATAATTCTACTGAATGGAGTGTAAATTATCATAGTATTTATCTTAATGAAAATATTACTTTATCTGAAAGTTCAAAAAACTTATTTGATATTTGTAGTAAAATAATTTGCCCTTCAAATTTCATGTATGATATTTTTGTAAAATACTACCCTAACGAAAAAATTCAAAAATGTGAATGGATTGATTATGCCCTAAAAGATATAAGTTGTAATTATAGTGTACTCAATCCACACAAAATCACACCTGAAGTAGTAAATATTGGAGTTCTTACCATAAATTGTGAAGTAAAAGGTGAAGAACAAGTAAGGTTCTTATTACATAAGTACAGAAATAATAATAATATTAAACTATTCGTTGTTGATATTAATATTGAAAAATATAAAGATAATTATAATAGTTTTATAGGTATATTAAAAAAATATAAAATACATGGATTATTGTATTTAAATAAGTACGGGGAGTCGTGGTGTTATGGATTAAGTAAAGGTTTAGCGTGTGGATTGCCAATACTTTATAATAATGTTGGGTCTTTTAAAGAAAGGATACCAAAAAATAAAAGTAAATATATTATCAATAATAATAATGAATCTGAATTTTACGATTTAAATATGTTGATTAATAATTTTACCAAATTAATCACTTATATAAAAAATAACGAAATATTTTTAAATGACATAGAACCAAAAAATATAAAAAACTCAAAGCTAATTGATATTATTTTAGATAAGAAAAAAATTAAAAAATATGCCGTATATTTTCCACAATTTCATAAAATAAGTGAAAATGATATTAACTTTTATGAAAATTATACAGACATTCGTAATTTAAATATGCTTTCTGTGGATAAAAAAGAAACGCCAAATAATAAATTATTAGGTATTAACAATATACTAGAGTATGATCTTATAAAAAATGATAAATTAATAAACAAACAAATAGAATTAATACAAAACTATAACATTGATGGATTTGCTATGTATTATTATTGGTTTTCAAAAAATACTGTTACTAATAAAAATACAATAATGTATGATATTCATGAAAAATTTTTATCCAAAGATTTGAAACAAAAAAAAATTTTTTACATTTGGGCAAATGAAAATTGGAGTGATAACGCGGCTTTTGGTAATTCTGGACATATTATTAAAAATGATTATACAGAGGATAATTTTAATAAAAATACAGATCTATTATTGAGTGCTTTCTCAAATAAGAATTATTTAAAAATTGATAATAAACCAGTGTTTTATATTCATCATCCATGGTTTATAGAGGAAATTTTACTTAATAAATTTACTCAAATTTTAAATGATAAATGTATTAAAAATGGGTTTGATGGTGTTTTAGTAAAAGTAAATAATATGAATAAAATTTATGAAAATGGATATAATTTTCATCCCAATTATAAAAAAACAAAAACAATTAAAGTAATTGATGGTACAATAAAATTAGATTATAAAGAATATGTAAACCATGAATTAATTACAAATTCAAAAATAAATACGGTATTCTTTGATTTTGATAATAGAGCCCGATTATTTAAACCAAACAAGTTAGATAAATCAACTATATGTATAAATAATACAGAAACAGAATTTAGAAAATATTTAGAAAAGATTAAAAATTCAAATACAGAAATTCTACTAATAAATGCATGGAATGAATGGGGAGAGAAGATGCATATAGAGCCTAGTGAAGAGAAGGGGGATTATTATTTGAAGTTAATTAATGAGTATATTTAATTTAAAATTTCATTAGTAGACTAAAAGTATACGTTTAGGTTGCGTTAGTATTATGTAATATATTATTATATGAATGATAATATATTATCTAATATAGTTAAACAGTATGATATTTCAGGAGGGTCATTTGATGATGAATTAATAGAGCAAGAATTTTGCATCAAATATATCAATCCAAATAATAATATTTTAGAACTAGGAAGTAACATAGGCCGTGTTAGTATTGTAATATCGCATATTTTGAAAAGTGGTACTGGTAAATTAGTTACATTGGAAACAAATTCCCAAATTTTTAAAACCTTAATACAAAATAAAAAGCATAATGGCCTTGATTTTATAGCTATGAATAAAGCACTTAGTAAAAGAGATATATCACAAATTATGCATGGAAATAACTGGTGTAGCTACCCTACGCATGAGATTTCAGATTCTGAAATATTTAAATATTTTCAAAATGATCTCGTGTTTGTTGATAAAATTTCATTTGAAGAAATCAAAAAACAAACGAATATTGATTTTGACACTTTAGTTATTGATTGTGAGGGGGCATTTTATTTTATTTTAAAAGATTTTCCAGAAATATTAGATAATATTAATTTGATTCTAATTGAAAATGATTGTTCAGAGGAATATCAAAATACATTTATTTTGGATACTTTTAAAAATAATGGTTTTCGTTTGATTGAGTCTAAAACTTTAGATATTGCATGGGGCTCTTGTAAAGATCATTTCTGGCAAGTATGGAAAAAGTAAGAATAATATATAATCACTCAATATTGTTTATATATTATTATTTATAAATTGTTCTATATTCGCAGAACACATTAAAGGCAAATTTTGATTTATTTTATGTATATTCCAATCCCACCATTTTATTTTTAGTAATTTATTAATTATTTCTTTTGAAAAACGAAATTTTATGAATTTTGCTGGATTTCCTCCGTATATTGAATAAGGTTCCACATCTTTAATTACGTGTGATTTACTTGCAATTACGGCTCCATCTCCTATTTTAATACCAGATGCAATTGATACACCTTCAGCAATCCAAACATCATTTCCTATAATAACATTACCATTTCCAGATGGATGTCCTATTCCATTAAATGAATTAAAAATATTTTGATTTATATGTCCAAATGGATATGTAGTTACCCAATCAGTGCGGTGATTTGCATCTAAATAAATTCTTACATAACTAGCAATAGAACAAAATTTTCCTATTAATACTTTATGTTTAGAGGTAAAATCTAATATTTTAATACCTTCAGCACCATATGTATGGTCCCCTACTATTAAACTCATTATTTTATAAAATCAAATAATTTTTAAGTAAATATTATTTTAATTACAGATTTGAATAATATTTTTCATTTTTATATAAAATTAAAATCCGGACAAGGCCTTATTCCAATATTTTTACTACCTATTACATATTTATCATTTTGTTCATTTAAAAATGACCCCCACCACGCTAGTGTAGATCTTGAAAGCACATTATTTTTTATTAATGATATTAACCATATATCATAATAATCTCTTTCATTTGAATAATAAAAATTTAAAGTTGTATAATTTTTAAATAAATTTTGGGCATGTTGTTTATCATTAGTTAGAACAAATACATTTTTTATTTTCTTATGAGAAACCATATAATCTAATGCTCTTAACGATTCACTATCATATTTTTTCTGTTGCTCTTTTGGGATTAATTTTTTCATATCAGCACCTCTTCTTATGTGAATAGAAGTCAATGAATCATTGTCTTTTATTACAGGATATTTTGCATATAAATATTCCTTGTCTTTTTCAGTAGGACGGAACTGATCTAAAATTGATTTTTTACTCTCGTAAAAATTTTCCACCCTTTCAAAATACCCCTCTACTGTTATATTGTTTTCAAAAGGAATTTCAAATATATTACCTAGAGACTCGTAATTTCTTTTCATAGTAGTTTCATTATAACCAGGTAATAACTGTGTTGAAATATTTCTAAAAATAGTATTTTCTTTCTTTAAATTTTCATATTGCAAATATGTATTAATAGTTGGAGCATGTAATGTCGCATTATTTTTTAATGCATAATGTATTCCAGATGCTATTTGAAATAACATATTACCAATCCCTGTATTATGTTCACCTTTATTTGATCCAATATAAAATGGTGAAGCTGTTCCATTTAAATGCCAGCATGTTAAACATAGATGAACATTCATTTTATAATATTATAATATATATTTAATATATATATAATACATATAATGTTAATTAGAAAGCTTTTAAAAAGTGATTACGAAGAATATATATCATTAATGAATGAATTTCGTCCTATAGAATCAAATGTTACTAAAGAAATATTTGAAGAAATGTATGATATTATTTTCAAGAATAGTATAATTTACGTATTGATTTTAGATGGCAACATAATAGCTTCAGCGAAATTGATAATAGACCATAAATTTATACATAAACTATCAAAATATGGTAATATAGAAGATGTTATAGTAAAGAAAGAACATAGAATGGGAGGATATGGAAAAGAAATAATTAAACATATAGTAGATTATTGTAAAATAAATAAATTTTACAAAATTAAATTATCATGTAGGAAAGAGCTGATACCTTTCTATGAAAAAAATAATTTTGAAGTATATCAAATTCATATGTCCCAATTATTGTAATAAAACAATTTTTAAAGTAATATAACATTTCCTTCCTTTATAGATTTTGATAATAAAATTGCCAAATTTGCGACACTACTAGTTCTATATATTAAAGTTCTGCTATTTGATAAATTAAATGCATCATTAATAACTTCTATATAGCTATTTATATTTTTAAAATTTTGTACTTGCTGCCTCAACCATTCTACACTGTTTTCCTTTGGGGAAACTATCTTGTTATCATTGTAATAAATGTCTGATATGTTTTTACCTAAAAGATATTTCTTAATTTTCTCACGTGTTTCTAAGTTATCAGTTGCGAAGAAAAGTCTATTAACAGGCTCCTTATACAATATCGCTCTATCTAAGTAATTACTTATTGCTTTTTCATAATCTTTATATTTTACGATCCCATATAGACCACCGTGGATTTTATTCATGTCTGTAAAACGTAAATGAATGCTTAAATCATATAAATTATCATTAAAGTACTTTATGTGTCTCGTACTAAATCTTATTAATTTTGCAATTTTACACATTTTTTCAAAATCATTATTTGCAAATATAGGTTTATGAATCACGGTTCCTTCTTCTCCAGGGGTTGATATTGTTAGCTCTATATCAGGTTTTGTTTTACAACTTTCGAATATAATATTCATTTGAGGTTCAATTTCTGATTTTATGTATATATTTGAAATACAATCTATATCTTCAATGCTATTTTATATGAATTTAATTAATCTTATAATCTTTCCTGTAATACCGGATCCTGGACTTTTATCTATTACTAAATAATTTTTCATTATAATTATATATTACTTTATATAAAAGATTCTTATTAATTTACATATTTGTAATATATCCCTATCTTCAAGTGTTATATACGATGGAAGAAATAGTCCGTTTTTACTTACATAACAACTATTTTCAAAAATGTCTTTGTTATAATACATTTTTGTTTTATTTATTTCACCATATACAGGTCTAGTTGATATTCCATGCTTTTTTAAAAAACTTACTAATTCTTCTCTTCGTTCTGTAAAAATATCCACAAACCATGGTATCCATTCATCATTAAGAGGTGGACGCATTTCAACAACATCTTTTAACTCTTTATAATATAAATCAAATATCTCTTTCATTCGTTTAACTCTATAATCCATTTTTTTCATTTGTTCTATACCAATAACCGCTTGAAGATCTGTAAACTTTAAGTTAATACCAAATACTTCAAAATTATCTTTACCACTCTCCTTTCTTCCAAAATTTTTAATCATTCTCATTTTTTTTGCTAATAATTCATCGTCTGTTACGCAAAATCCTCCTTGACCAGTGCTAATAATTTTGGGAGAACTTAATGAAAAACACCCTATATTTCCAAATGTGCCTAGATTTTTTCCATTTATTCTACAACCCAACGATTGTGCCGCATCTTCTATTAGGAAAAAATTATTTTCTATACAATAATCTTTTAATTTATTCATATTTTCATATCTATTATTTAAAGATACATGAATTATGGCTTTTGTTTTGTTTGTAATATTTTTCTTTATTGTTTTTAAATTAATAGTGAATGTATTTTTATCAACATCAATTATTACTGGTTTTAATTTCAACATTTTTATTGCATTTACTGTAGCAATCATAGTATAATTTGGAACTATTACCTCATCATCAATATTAAGATCTAAAGACATTAAACTTAAAATAATAGCACAGGTCCCGCTTGTAGTCATAATGCACTCTTTACAATTTAAATATTTTGAAATCACAGTTTCTAGTTCTGCTGTTTTTTTGTATTCTGTGACAAATGAATCTTCCAACATATAATTATAGGTTGCATCCGCTTCCTCTTTTTCAAATGTAGGACGGTGTTGCATTATTGGTTTAATTTTATACCAATCCATCATTTCAGATACCGATGAATTAATATCCATACATTGATAATATCCACCTATTAGCATTATGGTAGGTTTCCTTTTTCTTTCAATATCTCTAGGATTCGTTTTTTTTAAATCACATGTATTCGCATATTTTATATATGCTTCATAAGGCATTATTCTAAAATCCATTGATATTCTAAGTTTATTTTCCTGATTTTTCTCATTATAATGTGTACATGTATTCCCATTAAAATAAAATAGTTCCCCCGGTTTTAAATGAACACTTTCAAAATCTTTTTTATCACATTCACTTTCGATATATATAGAATTAGTATTCTTCATTTCTGTAATTGGTATTAAAAAATTTTTTTCCCCTAACGGATGATTGCTTAAGTGATCAGAATCTTTATGCGGAGGTATCGTTACACTATTTATATATTGAAATCTAATACTAGGAAAACTTTGAAATATCATAAATTTCTCTTCGGGGAAAAATTCTGCATATATAGATTTTATCATTTCACAATATATTTTTTTGAATGTGTTATCTGTTTTAATATTATTATAAAATTTCTTATGCAAATCTGTATCTATCTCATTTAGACTACCTAGATCTAATTTATCTTTAACTAAATTGTAATCATACGATTTTAAATGCAACTGTTGTAAATTATTTTCATTATATAACTCTTTAAAGAACGTTATAAATTCATGATTGTCCTTATCATAGCTATAAATTTTGTGATCTCCTCTTTGTTTTAATAATTTAAACATATAATAAATTATATTATTTTATTTTACAATTTTAATCAAATTTATTTAAATATTATAATTTGTTATATTAATATGGAAACTCCAAAAGCGAGTGCTGTGATTTCTTGCGGACCTCATTCTTATAATCAATGCTCTCTTTTAGTTGCTAAATTTAAAAATAATGAGCCATTCTCTATTGCTAGGTACAATGATGGTGAATTTATATCGATTTCTGGCTGGGATTTTATTTTTAATATACCCGCGAACAAGAGTCCCGGAAATATCGATGGTCACAAATATCCTGATAAACTTAATGATTGTTTGAGAACAGCAATATCTTGTGACGAAAATGTAGAATTATCAAAACAAAAAAAATATATTTTTCAAACTAAACTTGAATTTTATAAATCTAGACATAGTAATCATCCATCGTTTCAAAAAATTAATTTTAAGGTTGATACGATTACAGATGATTTTTCAAATTTTGTTTATAATTTTCCTGATTTATGGATTGATTTTATAAATGAGATTAATAATTATAAAATTGTATTTATAGGACCCGAATACTGTAAAAAAATATCTTTTTTAAAGGTAAAAATATTTATTACTATACCATTAACAAATTGTTTTTCTCAAGTTGAAAATATTTTAAATCAAATAGAAACTGAAATTAATAATACAAATGAAACAACTATTTTTTTATTTGCTGCTGGATTAACTACAAATTATATTATTGAAAAACTAAAATTTAAAACAATCGATAAACATTTCATGATAGATATAGGATCTTCTTTTGATAATTTTTTGTCAAAAGAATCTTTCCCATTAATAAGACGTCGTGTCTATGATCCAATATTTATAAAAAATAATTATCCTGAAAATTTTTGGATAGGATAAATTAAATAAAAAAATATTATTTATTGTTATAATGGATATTAATACAATGTTAAATAATATCGACTCTGATAAACATTTTAGCTATGTGAGGTTTCAGGATGGTGAGCTTATTGCATTAATTGGCTATGATTGGATTACAGATATAGAAGCAATAGAAAATAAGGTGGGAAATATAGATGGACATTTGTATTTTGATGAAATGTGCACTGCATTAAGAGAATCAATATGTAGCGATAAAAATGTTATTTACTCTAATAAAAATAAATATGTTTTTAGAATTAGTTGCGAAGATCAAATATTTATTATTAATAAATGCCCTTCTTATTCTGATAAATTTTGGAAAAACAAAAAAAAATCGAAAAATGATATTTTAAAAATGCTAAATGATTTAGCAAGCAACATTAAAGTAAAAATTAGTGGAGATATTTTAAACACAAATATTTATCAAAGTCCCCATATATTTATAAAGTTTGTAGATATAGTAAATAAAAAAAATATAGTATTTATTGGACCAGAATATTGTAAAAATCTTACATTTTTAAATATTAAAAAGCATATTATTATACCTAGAACTAATTGTTTTTTGGAAAAAGATAATATAATGAAAGAAATTATTTGTACCATGCAAGAATATGAAAAAAAAAATCAAGGTTGTATTTTTTTATTTGCTGCTTCAATGACCACAAATTATATTATTGATAAATTATTTGAAAGGAGTCTAGATAAACATACAATGATAGATGTAGGTTCTGCTTTTGATAATTTTTTATCAAAAGAGTCATTTAATCAAATAAAACGCCGTGTTTATAATCCTGTATTTATTAAAAATAATTATCCTCAAAATTTTTGGATTAATTAATATTATAATACTTTACAATATTAACTAACTTAACAATTTAATAATTTTAAATCTAAAATATTTGTTGGTGCTTTAATTACTGAAATGTGATTCAATTGATAATTAGATAATAAATTCTTTATTATATTTAATTCTTCATGCATATAATGTTTACCTTGTATTATTGTAATTTCTGTATCTTTATTAGCATACATTAAAAGAATTAGAGCACCACCCCATGTTAAGATTAATTTTTTAGCATTTATTATATTTCTTACTAATTCTAGGTAATTTATATTTTCTGGATTTAAAATATTAAAGTTTTTTTCTTTGATATACTTTTCTATATCTTGAATATTATCTAGTAAGCGTTTAGTATGTAAACCCTCACTTCTTGTTAAAAATAAATTGGGATTTGTTTCTGATTTATCAGAAATTTTTTTAATAATAAAATTTCTCGCTGATTTTGGAAATTTATGAAATGTTGGATCATCGAATGAATTACTTATTAACACTACTTTTTTGAATCTAAATAGATTACAGTTTGCGTCATCATTTAGATTATGATATTTATCATTAAATAAATAATTACATATATTTCTATAATTATGATTATTTTTAGGAATTCTATAGTTAATTTGTTCTTCTTGTTTATTTTTGAAATCTGTTAGCACAATATAATTATCAAATTTTTGTTTGGCTTGATCTTTAAAACCAAATGAATTGAAACATTCGTCACAAAAATGACCGTATGTACAGAACCATCTCTGGCACCATAAATATGAACCTTCTAAAGTCATTACATTTTTTAAATCATAATTTTTTAAAGACTCTATGATACTATCTCTAAATTGTAAATAATAATGCTCATTTTGTAACTTCCAGTGACTAAATAAAAATAATTTTTTATGTTCATCTACAAATAAATTCAAAGTTTTAATAAAATAAACATCGCATGTTGGTTCTATATATAAGTAATCTCCCAATTTTTTTATAACTTGATTTTTTGAAAAAATATCCAATTTTAAAGCTTTCTGATACCACGGGTTATTCATTATAATTAATAGATGTTTTTTTTTTAAAATGTTTTAACATAAATATTTCGTTATATGTTTTGTATTTTATTATCCAATAAATATAAAATTATGAAAAAATGTCTTGTAATTACAACTATTAATAATTTGGAAAATACTTGTATTGAAAATTATTTTAATTTAGATTATGATATAATTATAGTAGGTGATAAAAAAACTAATAAAATGTCTTATTTAAATAATCCTCATATAAAATATATTGATTGTAATTCTGATGTTGATAAATATAAAAAATTTGAAAATAGTCTACCATTTAATCATTATTGTAGAAAAAATTTAGGTTATATATATGCAATTAATAATGGTTATAATGAAATATTCGATACAGATGATGATAATTATCCATTAGACAATTTTCATGATTTTAAAAATAATAAATATTCATTCGTTACTTCACCTAAATTTCCAAATATTTATAAACTATATACAGATAGGCATATTTGGGGTAGAGGATTTCCTCTTCATTTAGTTAATCGTAACGAGGAAATAACTATTTTGAATGATACTGCTACAAATATACCATCTATAGGGATATATCAAAGTATAGTTAATGGAGATCCGGATGTTGATGCTATTTTTAGAATGACTTCTAATGAATATACCAAAGGCGAAATTGTTTTTGATAAATACAAAAATTTTGTTTTTAATAAAAATATATATGTTACTGGAAATACACAGGCAACATTTTGGGTAGATAAAACCCTGTTTCATCTTATGTATATTCCCTCCACAGTCTCATTTAGGTTTTGTGATATTTTAAGAACTTATATAGCTCAGAAATGTATGTGGCAATATGATAAACATTTTTGTTATATATCTCCCGTTGTTAAACAAATTAGAAATGATCACGACCTTACTAAAGATTTTTTATCAGAAATTCCTGTTTACAAACATATGTTTAATATAATTAATGAAATATTTGATTCAGTGCAATTAAATAAAGAAAAACATGACTTACTAATTATTTATAATGAACTTTTAAATAAAAATATAGTTCAACCCGAAGAAATTACCAGAATTAATGAGTTTTTAAAATTAATATAATTATTATAATTTATAGAATATATTAATCTAAAAATTATAATAGAAAACGTTCTACCCTAAATTCAAAAATATAATCCGGTTTTATTTTATTAATATATGTATCATCATATAGATTTTTTATAAGATATATTTCTTTAAACATGTTTTTGTATAAACCAATAGAAGATAGCAAGAAGGAGTCGTAAAATATGATTACTTTTTTATTTATTGATGCAACATCTGACTTATAATATAAAATATTTTTTGATATACAATGCCAATCAATGCTTTTATTTTTATAACTTGAACTAATGTTTTTTAATGTTGATGATAATATCTGAAAATCTTTCTCATTATTTTCATATGTTGTACAATAAAAATCATATTTTTTAGGTAATCTATAATAAATATCACTAATATCATCCAATTGTACTGATCCCTTATTTGAATCCCATGTTAAATCACCTATTCCCTTACCTATTGTACTTAATGCATCTGTCTTATTTTCTTCTAAGATGACTTCTTCTTCTGGTATATTTATATTGTGCATAGTACTAATAATGTTATTAAAATATTTATAAATTTTTAATGCCCCCTTATTATTAATATGACTATCTGTTTTATAATAATCACTATGATCAAGTATATTTGTTGGATCTAATAAATTATCTTTAAAATATCTTATATAATGGTCTAAATTTTCTCTATACTTTATTTTTTTATCATCTGGTAAAAAATCTTTACATATTATTTCTTTATCTGGAAATACCAATAATTTTGTTATTTTTTTACTTCTAATAATATGTCTCCATTTTTTATTGGTTGCAAATAAATGTCTATTTAATGAATTTGCAGCATCGTTTATTAAAAATAAATAATTATGTTTACCTTTCAATGTTTTTGGCTGATTTTGCATTATTATATTAATAATAATAATATATTTTTTAAATAATAATAACTTAATTACTGTATTCAAATCAACATTTTAATCCCCTCATCGAAACTTACGGTTACTTCCCATCCTAAATCTTTTAATTTCTGATTACTTATATAATATCTCTGATCATTAAAAGGACGGTCTTCTATATAACTAATCCATTGATCATAATTTTCTGTATTGTGAATAGCTTTTATTAAAATTCTTGCTACCTCCATAATAGAATACTCCATATCTTCATCACAACCGATATTATAAATTTCACCAATCTTACCCCTTTCTAAGATACACTGAAAAGCAGTTGCAGTGTCATAAGAGTGTAAAAACGCTCTTACACAACTTCCATCACCTTGAATAGTAACTTTTTGTTTATTTTTTAATTGTTGAATAAATCGTGGAATTA
>JAAHTH010002235.1_pt1 | contig 12865 bp, 12 predicted proteins | sample 6116091 | NCBI WGS metagenome assembly JAAHTH01 (sample SAMN13939990, study PRJNA603662) | sponge metagenome | isolation source: marine sponge | host: Mycale hentscheli | place: New Zealand | collected 2006
TGATGAATGACTAGAAGTCCGGTGTCGGTCGTTGCGGTGATCGAGTGCGAACTGGACATTTGCCGTCGGTGATAATTCATCGAACAGTGCAAATTGCTGGAAGACGATACCGATGCGCGGTTGAACCGTTGGGTTGGTTTCAGAAGCGGAGGTAGTACCCTGGTGGTCTTTGCTCGAGTGGTTTTCGGGGGCAACTTCTGGTGGGGATGTCGTTTGTGACACGTGCCCACTTTCTATTTTCCCATTCCATTTGATGACCGGGCCATTGTTGGGAATCAAACCGGCAAGGGTACGTAGCAGGACCGATTTTCCGGCTCCGCTTCCGCCCACGATCACGGTGATCTTGCCCGCAGTGATCGTTAAATCTGTTTCAGCTAATAGTTCGCGATCACCTGCTTTTATTTTCAGGTGGTTCAGATGCAGCGATTTTGGAGCCGAGGGTTCCGTGTTGTCCGAGGGATGCTCGGCAGAAGGTTTCGTTGTCATTTCGCATTTGCCTCGACTGAATCAGCATCCTTGATGCGATTCGCTTCGCCAGTAATGGTTGCCTTTGCGTCAGTGATTGCAAGCTGGACGTTTTCAGGGTTGGCAAGGTAGACGATCGGGTAAGGCATTGCTTCCTGCGAAATTTCCAGTTGAGGCAGTTGTGTGGGATCCTCGCCGTGATTCGGGATGGCGACGATCCACTGCCGGTCCTTGCCTAGAATCTGACTTCGCAGGACTCTGGCAAAGTTTGGGTTGATTCCAAGTTCACGAGACCCAATCAGGTCATCACCAATCTTTCGTATCACAGGTTCCAGTTTATCACCAGCTAAATCAAATGCTTTGCGTGCTTGGTCGCTATTCCAAACCTCTTTCCATGAATCCTTGAGTCGCTGATTGTCGACCAAGGACTCTTTTAATATCTGTCGAACCAGTATCTGTGCTTCTGGGTCGTTGGCTATCACGATCGCAACATCGGTTAATTCTTTTCGAACTTTCGGGTTGGCAGCTACATCAGCGACGATTCTTTGGATGCTTGTTACGATGTCATCCATCCGCTCCTCAAAAACCGGGACCGCTTCATCCTCGACGAACCGTGTCCATTCTTCTCGCACAAGATCCTTGCGTGGAACGAGAGGAAGTCCGTCATAAGCCGCTCGCCAGCCAAACGACCAGATCGATGCGCGGTCCCATAGTTCACGGCCAATCTCCTCAGCGGTAGGTTCCCCATGTTTTCTGACAATGGGAACAATCTCTCGGCGGGCGAGGGGAACAAGTCGTTGGCTAACCACCTCGTCGTTCCAGCGGTCACCCAACGCTTCAATTTCGCTGCGATGTCTTTGAACCGAAAGCCGAAGTTCCGTTTCAATGATGGGCAGCGACCGTTTCAAGCTGTCTTGTACTAATGGCACAAAAGCATTGGACAATTCCTCGCCATGCTGCTTCATTGTGGTCGCTAATCGTTCTTGGATCTTTGCCCGTGTTGCGGGTGGAAGCATGGTCGCGATCACATCCTCCAGTCGGCCGCGGTTACGGTACAGCATGAAACGACAGTCGGTTGCCTCAATCTGAGAAGAATGCCAGTTCAAAATGGCGGATGAATAGGTGTTGCCGGATTTGGCAGAGGTGAGGGCAAGCGTCTGTACAAAGCCAACTTGTAACCACGAGCCATTTCTCTGCTGAAGAAAAACCGGATCATGCAGGCGTAACGAGCCCTTGGGAACGCTCACGGAGACTTCGTTCCGTTTCCCAAGCAGGTAGTTTTTTAGTGACTCGTCGGATCCACTTGCAACTTGTTGCTGCTTGTTTCGTAATCCTGCGACCAGCAGGCTGATTAGAACGACCCACGTGGTGAATCCGATGATTCGTAGAGTCGTTGTTGTCATGCTTCTTGTCTCTTTCTGAGCTCAACGTGGTTGCTGTCCCGAGATGCTCTGTTTCTGATGTCACAAAGGTTTTTAGTGGTTGCGTTAAATGAAATTTGCACGGCTTGATGCATGCTTGTTTCCATGTGCCCTTGTGTTCTACCTTTCAATGCGAAAGAAGAGTAACCGGCCATTTCTGCGAGCAAGGCAGTTCAATGGACCTGCTGGATAGGCTGGTTCACTGTGTTGAGGGGGCGCGAACTGAGTTGGCTTTGTTTGGGTCGATGGTATCAGTGTCTCTGCGTGGAGCGTATCCGCGGTTGTTTTTTACGATTGTTGGTTACGGGCATCGGCTGGAAATGATGGTTTGTATCAACGCTGTAAATTGTAGGCATCGCTGGCCAAGTCGCACGTCATAATGCTGGTGGCAGCGGCAGTGGAAACAGGTGCGGTAACGGAATGTATCACGCTCTGTTTTGATTTCGAAACATCCGAAAGAACCATTCGGGTGACCCGTGCCTCAATTGGTCGACGATCACGGCGACAATAATGATGCAGCCGATGATAATATGGGTGTAGGTATTCGGGATGGACAGTTGGCTACAACCGCTGCGAATTACAGTGATGATCAGTGCGCCGACCATGGTGCCAAAAATTGATCCACGGCCACCGCTGAGGCTTCCACCCCCAAGGACCACCGCGGCGATGATTTCCAATTCCTTTCCGGTTCCATCGCTGGGGTTTCCGTTCTTTACATCTGCAAAGTAAAGTAGTCCACCGATTGCCACAAAGAAGCCCGCGATGGTGTAAACAGCGATCACTGTTCCTGCCACATTGATGCCGCAAAGACGGGCAGTTGATTCACTGGACCCGATCGCGAAGACGTTCCGGCCGAAAACGGTGTAATGCATCATGGTAGCAACACCAATGCCCAAGATGGTTGCGACTAAAACGCTCGTGGGTATCTTGGGAATCAGATATCGTTCGCTGTCGCTGCCTGTGTAACAGAGGCTTAGCCAGTCGGGGATGTTTTCCTTGGGTGCGTACACCGTAGATTCGCCGGATATGATTTGACCGATTCCCAGAAAGATGGTCATGGTGCCGAGGGTTACGATGAAAGGCACTACTTTGGTAGCGCTAATCATGACCCCATTGGCAAATCCACATAGACAGCCAGTGAGCAACATGAGCATTAACGCATTGATGATTGGATCACCTGCTTTTAAGCTCAGTGCCAACGCCGTACCAGAAAGTGTCAGGGCTGTCCCGGCGGAGAGATCAATGCCACCTGAGATGATGATCAATGTCATGCCGAACGCGGGCACCGCGATCAAGGCCGCACTGCCGCTGGTCACGCGAAGGTTGTACCCCGACATGAAGTTGCCTGCACCCCAAATGCTGTCCGCGATCGTGAACAAGAGCATGATGACAAACAACGCGACCAGTGGTCCGAGTTGCCAGAGTAACTTTTTCACCATGAGAAATTGTATGTTTTAAACTTGGGGATTTAGATTTATCAGGGGAGATTCTTAAAGTGCCATGGCGGTGGCCATGACTTCGTCTTCAGTCCACTCGTCAGCGTCGCGGATGGCACGCATTTCACCACGCGACATCACGCCGACGCGGTCACAGACTGCGAGGAGTTCAGGTAGATAGGAACTCACGAATACCACGGTTTTGCCCTCCGCTGCCAAGGTTCCCATCAGGCGATAAATTTCAGCTTTGGTGCCGACATCGATTCCCTTGGTGGGCTCGTCCATGAGCAGGATTTCTGACTCTTGATGCAGGATTCGGGCAATCGCAACTTTTTGCTGGTTACCGCCGGAAAGTTCAGACACTCGCTGATGGCCGGAGTGCGATTTCACTTCGACTTGTTGCAGTAACTCCTGAGCTGCCTTATTTCTCGCTCGCAGATTGATGAACCCCCAACGGGTGTACTTGCCCATGTCGCCCAGGGTTGTATTTTCGATCAGAGATAAATCCTGCGTCAGGCCTTCCTGTTTGCGGTCTTCAGATAACATTCCAAAGCCTGCCCGCATTTTTGATCTTACTGAATGCTGGACTCTTGAATTATCGACCAGGATGTCTCCTGCAGTGATATGGTCGAGTCCAAAAATAGTTCGCAATAGTTCTGTGCGTCCCGCACCCACTAAACCTGAAATGCCAAAGATTTCGCCGCGACGCAGGTCAAAGGTGATTTCGTTGGTAACTGAATCACCCCGAAGTCGGTCAATGCTTACCCACGGATCGCCCGGTTCATGGGGAACGCTGGGGAACAAGTCATTGACATCTCTACCAACCATCAGCGACACAATTCGGTCGTCGTTGACATGGTGAATACGTCCTTCGCCTACGTTCTCGCCATCGCGTAGGACACTGTAGGCATCTGCCACCGCACGAACTTCTTCAAGAAAGTGGCTGATGTAAACCAGCCCCATGCCTTGGCGTTTCAGTCGGTCAATGATTTCGAACAGGCGTTGTACATCTTTCTGGGGCAGTGAACTGGTTGGTTCATCGAACAGAATGATATTCGCTTTGCTGATCAAAGCCCGCGAGATTTCGAGCAATTGTTGGGTTGCGACCGATTGCTCTCCTACGATAGCGGTAGGGCTGAGGGAGTTCAGTCCGACCATGTTCAGCGCTTCCTGAACTCGCTCGCGTTGTTTGGATCGAAAAAGAAAGCCTGCACCAACATTGGAGTGCCCAAGCAGCAGATTGTCTTCAACGCTGAGGTCGGGTGCCAGATTCAATTCCTGATAAATCATTGCCACTCCGGCAGCTCTCGCGTCCTGAGGGCCTCGGGGGCGATAAGGTTTATTGTTGATCGACATCGTGCCAGCGTCGGCGCGATGAGCACCGCTAAGCACTTTGAGTAATGTGCTCTTGCCAGCACCGTTCTCGCCAATCAAAGCGAGAACCTCTCCGCTTTGAACAGAAAGTGACACGGAGTTCAAAGCGCGGGTGGGGCCGAAGCTCTTGCAGATTGAGTTCATCGTCAGCAAGCAGCCCGACAATAATGCGGCCTCCACTGGAGGCCGGTATGGGTTCGTGTTGCTACCGTTTTCAGCTGGCGCGGCACTGATGCCGTCATTCCCATTGTTCGACGTCATGTTCGAACACGCCTATTCCAGAATCGAAGGTTTGAGCAGACGCAATGATTCCTCATCGTTCATGTTTTCTGGTGTAGCAACGTACTCACCGGTTGAAATGAACGGCTCTGCTTTTTCACCATTGATCGAACCGACAATCGTCTTGACCGCCTGATAGCCCATCTGGACCGGGTCTTGGATAATGATCCCGCTACAGGAACCATCAGTAAGTGCTTCTGTCAGAGCGTCGCTTGGGTCAAACGCAATCAGTTTGACCTTCTTGTTCAAGCCCGCGTTCCTCAGTGACTCGAGCGTACCATTGGCATTGGGCTCACAGACCGCGAAGATTCCGGCAAGGTCATCGCCGTAGGTTTGCAAGAGCTGATCGACTTTTTCTTTTGAGGAAGTCGTGTTGTCGCCACCTCGTTGGTCTGAAGAAACGACCTTGATGTTCGGATAATCCTCGAGGCCGTCAAGAAAACCCTGCTCACGTTGTTCTGTGCTTTCACTGCCGGCAATGTAACGCAGCAGGATCACATTCCCTTTGTCACCAATCGCGGTAGCCATCTGCTTGGCAGCCATCTGACCACCTTTGTAATTGTCGGTGGCCACATAGCTGACGATCTCGGGGCCTTCATCGAGTCCGCTGTCGAAGATCACCACAGGGATTCCTTCACCAATTGATTCGTCGACTGCATCCACCAAGCCACCCTTCTGGTTGGGGGCAAGGACAATGCCATCGACTTGCATGGTGATCATGTTTTTGACCACTTCAATTTGGCTTCCTGTATCACTTTCAACAACAGGACCACGCCAAATGATCTCGATGTTTCCCAATTCATCCGCAGCCTTTTGTGCGCCAAAATGAACGGACTTCCAGAATTCGTGACTGGTGCCTTTCGGGATGACTGCGATCCGCAGCGATTTTGCTTCCTTTGCACCACCACCGCTGTTGGTCGCGATGGGTTCAGCCGAGGGGCCGCATCCAATCACAAACGCAACCAGGATTAAACCTAAAACAAAAACGTTCGCCTGCAGAAATCGATACACCGTTTGGGTACTCCATCCAAGAAATCCGGAATTTCAACGCCCACAGTGTAACTATTTGCTGACTCGCAAGGGTCCCCGTCCTATATTTCCCGCTCGAAATGGGCGCTTTGGATTAGTTAAGATGGGTGTGAACCGCGGTGCTGATTGGATCAGGTGTTTCCTACGCACAAGTCTGGCCATCAGCCAGCGTGAGCCGTACGAAGGGCTGGATTCAACAAGTCTGTGAATCAGAGTTGTTAGAATTGTGCATGGCGTCCAGCTTTGACTGGAACTGCTGCTGTAACGCTTGGTAGGTAGGTCTGGCATCTCCTTTGCCAATCGCGTTTTCGTTTACGCTGTTGGCGAACCATAAGCCGCCATCTGTCCCCATCAGCAAGACTTCATCAGCTTCAAGCATGTCTGTTGTGGTGATCTGAGAAGTAGCCCAGTCAATCTGAATCTCTCGTGCGATTTGTTCAACGAAGGCTTGAGTGATACCCCGCAGGACTCGGTCTCTTGGAGGAGACAAGATTTTTTCAGCTTTGACGATTGCGATATTTGAGATGCTTGTTTCGGTGATGGTGCCGTCGTTATCAATGAGCACGCCTGAGGCACTTGGGGCTATCTGTCGTGCTACTTGATCTGCCAAATGGTAGTGCAGTCGCGATCGGGCTTTGATTGTTCTCGGCCAGCATTGAGGGGAGGGCTGTTGGATGTCAGTGACTACCAACGCCTGACCAAGTTCTTGTCTCCGTTGAATGTGATTCAAATCGAGGCGATTGATGTGCATTCCAAACGTTGCCGGTTCAGCTTGCGCCGTCCCTGGGGTGGCAAATAGTGTGATCCCCAGTTCGCCTTCTAAATCGAGAGTCTGCTGATTTCGTGACAGCAATTCCCACAGCAAGGCGTCGATATCAGCCAAGCGGGGGAGGCCATCAATGCCCATTTGTGAGGTGCTGTGTTGCCAGCGATCTAAATGAGGCTCAAGTTCAAAGATTGCTTGACCATAGGTTCGCAAGCGTTCGACGGCGGTAACGCCCTGCCGAAAGCCTCCATCGTCAACACTGATTACCATTTGATTCTGGGGCACCCACTCGCCCCCCAGAAAACCAATGGTGATCAAATCAGTGGATTCACCGGATTTCGGTGTCGTTGATTTCGGTGTCGTTGGTGTCATTGATCAAGTCAGCCATGATGTTGGCAGCGTGTCGGGACTTGGTGTAGTAGTCCAATTCGTCGTGGCGTAGGCCTATGTAAGATGAGTAGTCGCGAGCAACAACGGGAAGTTCGGAACCGTCAGCACGAGGAGCGAACGAGCGTGGTCCGGTGTAACCCAGTGCCACTCGTCCGCGAACCTTATTGAGTAGCCAGTATCGTTTCAGCACCGCATCGCGTCGATTGTACAGCAGTGCCAATCGATCAAGGTTTTTGGTTGCCATTGCATGATAGCCCTTTTCCGATAACCAATTGCTGTCGATCGCTGGAGCGACCAAGCCGACATCGACAGTAGCACCGGTTGTGGGCGACCCCGGAAGAAGACGTCCTCCCAGTTTACCTCCGGCAAGAGAATGCAGTGCCCCCGTGATGACTCGACTGCCAAAGCTGAAGCCGATCATCTTGGTTGATTCGGCTTGCTCTACCTGTTGTCGAAGCAACCAAGCGAGGTAGAGCCCTTGCGCGTCGGTGCGAGATGCTTTGCGTCTGGCGTCATGCATTAGCACTCCCTGCTTAGTGCTGGGCCAACTGAAAATCACCCAGTCCATGGGGCGTTTCTCATTGCAGCGAACGATGTTTCGGTAGACAGAGAAACTACGATTCACAACCTTGTTTGAGGCCATGCGATTTCCGTGCACGTAAACGACAACCTGACGTTCCGGTGTCAGTGATCCCAAATACTCGTCAAGAGTTGCCGGTGATGCTTTGCCTTGGTTGTCCAAGCGGTGAACGCGCAATTGTGGTGAGTCAAGATCAACGTTACGGATGGAGCTGGTCAGCGAGCGGGTGCTGATCATCCAAAATCTGTCCGCTACATTCGGGATATTCGTCAGACTGATTTGTTCCCGGGCAGTTTTGATCGCGGCGTCGGTGGTGCCTTCTGTCAGCTCTGGCAGTGAAACTTGGTGAATTAAGGGTTCCGCGTTGGGCAGCAGTGAGCTGATTTGCTTGGGTGCTGGATTTTGTGGTCCCGACCATGGAAACAGTTCTTCAGCGGTGGTTTGGCGAGATACGCAAAGAGAAACCAGGGCCGCGGCAAATGCGGCGGCGGGCTGTTTTCGAGTGTGTTGGGAAGGCTTCATGGGGAACAACAGGTCGGCGGATCTTGTTGGAAGTTCACTTCAGTCACCACATTGTTGCAGAAAAAAAACAATGTTGCGTTTGCACATCATTGTCTGTGGCCTAATTTTCAGTGGTCTTACCTTTGAGACTGCCGAATACGCTCGCTATGCATATGAAGGAAGATAACATGAACACTCGCATTTGCTCGGTCATCGCGGTTATGACGCTCGTGACCTTTAGTTCCGGATGCACCGGAGTTAAGAACTTTCTGTTCGGTCGTGGCGCCCGATGCGGACTCTGCAGTGGTGGCACAGTCGGACCCCAGTTTGGAAATACAATGCAGGCTCCTAACCCAGGAACCTGCCAGCAACCTGCCGCTGGATGCAACGGTCAGGTTTATGCGGCCCAGCCTTGTGGCGGTTGCGGAGCAACGGCACCAAATAATTGTGGCTGTGGAACTTACGGGGTCGCTGATCCCTACCAATCTGGTCAGGTCATTCCGCAAAATGGCCAAATCATGGGAGGCACGGGCGTTCCTATGCAAACCGACAGTTTCAATGCACGTAAATTTGATACCGATGGAAGCAGAATCCTGTGGGAAGAGTCCGCTGGCGACAACTCGCTGTAGAACTCTCTCGGGGATTGACCCATCTGTTGGACCTGTTCAGCGCCAGTTCGTTAAACTGGCTTTACCGTAGCGAGCGACGGTCGGAGCAAAATTGCCCAGGGCATTGCTTTGCTTCGACCGTTCTGTTTTTATTTCACCCCGTACTTTGGTGCACGGATATGAGAGTTCGGATGAATGTGTTGGGTTCCAATGGACTGCTGAACCGCCGGCATGCATTGTTGGGTGGTTTGACCTCGCTTGGGATGTGCGGGTTGCCGGCGGTGAATGCTCAGGATCAGTCCGATGAAAAATCAGAAGAGGCCGGTGGTACACGCCTGACCTATGAAACCCCACAGGTGCAGAACTGGCGAATCGGCCTCGTACTGAAGACGCCAGTGACCTGCACTGATGTTTTTGCCACGTTTCCAGTGCCAATGAATTGGCCAGAGCAAAAGGTAACGGTTACAGGACGCACGATCGATCCGCAGGTCACGGGTTGGGATACTCGTGAACTGAGCGGCGGCGTGAAGCAGGTGATGCTGAAAATGGCACGTGTGCCCGCTGGCTCCACCGTGGAAATGACCTTCAATATTGCCATCGAGCGATCACGTATTCTTGGGCCAACTCAAACCGAGGATCTCGTGATCCCGGCCAAGATCGGGCGAGATTTGCGTTTCTTTCTTTCCAATAGTCCTTATATTGACAGTAGTAATGCTCGTATCAAGGCAGCGTGGAGGGGACTTGCTGCAGAAGAGGTCCCTAATGCATGGGCCCGTGTTGAGCAGATCTATGATTTTGTCCGCGACAAAGTCAAGTATGTTGAAGGGTCACTGAAGAATGCTTCGCAGGCTTTACGAGAGGGCCACGGTGACTGCGAAGAAATGACAAGCCTGTTTGTAGCATTGTGCAGAAACGCGAAAATCCCCGCTCGCATGGTCTGGATTCCAGAACACTGTTATCCCGAGTTCTATCTTGAGGATGCTTCCGGCACAGGACACTGGTTCCCGTGCCAGGCCGCAGGCACACGACAATTCGGGCGGATGGATGAATACCGCCCCGTGTTGCAGAAAGGAGATCGCTTCAAGGTTCCGGAAAAACGCACGACCACTCGCTACGTGAGCGAGTTTTTCAAGTGCGATAAAAAGGGTAAGAGTGACCCGGATCCGAACTTCATACGTGAACTGATTGACGTTTGATCAATCCAGCAGCATGTCTGACCGGTGTTTCAGCCGTATCATTCGCCACTTGAAAATTTGTTCATGGTAATCGAGAGTCGCCACTTGAGGATTTTCGGTGGCTATTTTGGATGTCCATTTTCCTTCGTTTCACTTTTGGAATTGTCTGGGTTTGCTTTGGAAGCTTCATCGTCTTTTGCTTCCGGATCGTTTTCCTGTTCCTTATTTTCAGAGTCTTTTTCTTGCGACTCTTCCTTTTGTAGCGTGGGGTCCTCCAGAGTTGCCAGTTCCACCTGCAGCATAATTTCTTCGCCTTTCCGGTAGATTTTCAAGTCTTGGATCGAGCCTACAGGTTTGCGTTCAACGATTTCCTGAAAGCTATTTGGGTCGCTGACTTTCTCGCCAGCAAATTCAAGAATCACGTCCAGCGGTTTAACTCCAGCTTTTTCAGCAGCAGAGTCTTTTGTGACTTGGTAAGCGAGAACGCCCAATCCGACAGGTAGTTTAAACTTGCCTGCGATTTTTGGGTTAAGTTCGGCCATGCGAATGCCAATGGCAGCGCGACGTACTTTGTTGTGTGCCGCCAGTTCATCTGCAATCCACTTGGCCTGGTTGATCGGGATGGCAAAACCAATTCCCTGGTAAGAGCCGGTGCGCGAGGCAATGGCAGTGCTGATTGCGATTGCACGCCCATCCAGATCGACGAGCGGTCCGCCAGAATTACCCGGGTTGATCGCAGCATCTGTTTGCAGCAGGCGACCGCGACTGATACGCCGTAACGCTCGATCTTTGGCGCTGATGATGCCCGCGCTGACGGTTGCTTCCAGACGGAACGGACTTCCAATTGCTAATACCCAATCGCCAATTTCAAGCGCGTCCGAATTGCCCAGTTCGACAGCGGGGAAGCCTCCTTTGCGTTTGATATTGAGGGTCGCTACGTCGCTATCGACATCACCACGCACGGCCGTGGCTTCCACCTCGGTTTCATCAGCCAGCTTTACCACCACCCTTTTGGCGCCGGTGATGACGTGGTTGTTGGTAATGATCATTCCATCCTTGGAGACAATCACGCCACTTCCGACTCCCGTCAGTTGGTTTTCGTCAGGCTCCGGGCGTTCATCAGGTTCGTCGCCACCTTGAAGGGGGTTGGTGGGCGCCGCTGGCGGATTTTGATTCGCCATCACAGTGACTTGGCCATAGGAAAGAATGGTTACCGTTGCGGGAGTCGCTTTGCGTGCCGCGTTGCGAAACGCTCGTGATAGCGCACGGGGGCCAACCAATAACTCCAGTTCCGTGAGGTCAAGATCGGTGATGTCGATCTTTGTCTTGCCAGCTGACGATTGGTTCACATCAACGTCTGAACGGGGGGGCAACTGCTCACTGACGGGCGTGCTGCCCACGTCAGCGTCATCCGCGGAGACAACATTCATGCCAGCTACAGTCATCAGCATGAAGACGCAGAAACCGATCAGACTGGGCGTTTGAGAGCAGCCCGGCAACAAGCGATGCTCAGACCAGTCACTCGATATTCCCATGGAAATTGTGACATTTTTCGAGGATCTCTTGCCGCAAACGTTGTACATGCTGAATCCCGTGGTCGTGTTTTTTCGGTGAATGCGAGAGATCATCTACAGAGAAGCTTCAAATCGAATCGCCTTTTCTTGTCTCATGCAATATAACGAGCATTCAAGGCCTTGTATGGTCTGTCTTCCTCGAATCCGCCGCGAACACATGTACATTCCGAGCCTGCTGGTCAAGAAACGAGAGGGTCAGGCTCTGACCGATCAGGAAATTCATTTCTTAATCGATGGGTTTTGTAATGGAGACGTCGAGGATTATCAGATGTCTGCTTTCGCGATGGCTGTCTGTCTGCGCGGCATGAATCGGCGGGAAACCACAGCTTTGACTCAGGCGATGTTGGATAGTGGTGACCGGCTGCCTCGGAATCAGACTAATCCTGAGCGTCTGCGGGTGGACAAGCATAGTACTGGAGGGCTGGGGGATAAGACATCCATGGTTTTAGCCCCTACCTTGGCTGCGTGTGGATTTGATGTTCCCAGGATCAGTGGTCGCGGCCTGGGGATCAGTGGAGGGACACTCGATAAGCTGGAGTCGATACCTGGATTTACCATCGATTTGTCACCCTCGAAATCTGCAGAAGTGCTGTCAGATGCAGGGGTATTTATCAAGTCCGCAAGTGATCGAATTGCCCCTGCTGATCGGAAACTCTATGCCCTGCGAGATGTGACAGGAACTGTTGAATCCATTCCTCTGATTACAGCGAGCATTCTTTGTAAAAAGTTGGCGGAAGATCTGGATGCGCTAGTGATGGATGTCAAAGTTGGTGCGGGTGGATTCATGAAGGAACTGGATGCTGCACATGACTTGGCTGACACGCTGGTAGGAGTTGGACGTGATGCGGGGTTACCGACGTCGGTTCTGCTAACCGATATGGATCAACCTCTCGGGCGAGCCGTGGGCAACGCGTGTGAGGTCAATGAGGCGGTCGAGGTCTTGCAGGGGCAGCGAGGAAGTGTGCGTGATCTGGCGATTGAGTTGGGCGCAACGCTGCTACTGAAAATGTCAGTGGTCGACGAAGTCGGACTGGCAAAAACGAAGCTCGGGCAAATGATCGATCAGGGATTTGCTTTTGAAAGGTTTGAACGCATGCTTCGCGCACAACAAGGAAAGTGGGAAGGTCCTCTGCCACTCGCTGAATCACACGTGATCACTGCTGAGAGTACTGGTTGGATCGCAAGGTATGACTGTCGGGCCTTGGGGCGGGCGGTTGTTTCCATGGGCGGTGGACGTCGAAAGAAAGGAGATCAAATTGATCATGCC